>Ga0307943_1000648_pt1 | contig 20035 bp, 23 predicted proteins | sample OrgLakmetagen177_FD_203149 | JGI IMG/M metagenome (GOLD analysis project Ga0307943, IMG submission 203149) | Saline water microbial communities from Organic Lake, Antarctica - #177 | ecosystem: Environmental > Aquatic > Non-marine Saline and Alkaline > Saline | place: Antarctica: Organic Lake... | reverse complement strand
CGGGCTACGACATGTCGGGCCTCGTCGCCCAGCTCGACCGCCGGACATGAGCGATTGGGCGCTTGTCGGTCATGACGGGCGGCGGGCGCGGGCCTTCGCGCTGAACGGTGCGGCCCTGATGCATGCCTCCGAAGGGGCCGATCAGACGGCGGCGCTCGCGGCCCTCGGGCCGGTATCGGGGCCGACCTTGCGCATCGGCGAGGGTCAGCCCGATGCCGTGCCGGCCCCGCTTTTGCCCGCGACACCGGGGCGGGGGCTGGCAGGCCTGATCCAGAAAACACCACCCGACGTGATCGACGGATGGGTGCGCCTGCAGCTTCTGGGCCTGACGCAGGACCGGCCCGATTGGGATGGCGTCGCCTGCGTGCTTGCCGGCGACGTGCGCCACTGGGTGCAGATCAGTGCGGGCGAGGCGGTGAGTTGCCAGAGCTTTCTCACCCCGCGCCTTGCGGCCACGTTGGGGGCGACGACCGCACCGGATACCGACGCCGTGACCGACAGCCTGAGCCGTCCCGAACGGCTTGCCGCCCATCTGCGCAGCGCCGAGGTCACCGGCAACACTGCGGCGCTGTCGGGCCATCTGATCGGTGTCGAACTGGCCGCGGCGCGGCCCTACTGGCTGGGCCAGAACGTGGCCGTGATCGCCCCCGCCGGGGCGGGATCGGATCTGGCCGACGCGCTTGAGAGACAGGGCGTGCCGACGCAGTTGCATGACCCCGAAAGCTTGCTCGCCCCGGCCTTCGCCGCGCTTGCCACGTGGATGGAGTGAAGCCCGCGCCGGAATTGGGTGCGATTAACCTGAAGGGGACAGTGGAAATGTTGTGACGAGCCGCGCATCGACGGGCCGCGGTGCGGCGATCCGCCGTGATTTTGGCAGCGCTTTATTCCAGCCAAATCGGGAAAAGATCAAAGAATGGCGCAGGTTGCAGCCAAATCGCCGTGCCGGGGGGCGGCCCGTCGATGCGCGGCGCCCTTCGGGCTTGATTCCGCGCGGGGCTGCAGCCTCGATGTCCGCTCAAGGCCAAACCCGCCTGTGCGCCTCACCCTTCCATGAAGATCGTGACCGGCCCGTCATTGAGCAGCGAAACCTTCATATCCGCCCCGAAACGCCCTGTCTCGGTCGGGATGCCGAGCGCCGCGATCCGGTCCGCGAAATGGTCATAAAGCCGACGACCCTCATCGGGGGGTGCGGCGGCGGAAAAGCCCGGGCGGTTGCCGCGCGAGGTGTCGGCGGCGAGGGTGAACTGGCTGACGACCAGCGCCGCGCCACCCGCATCGAGGATCGAGCGGTTCATCCGTCCCTCCGCATCGGGAAAGATGCGTAGCTTCGAGATCCGTACCGCCAGGCGGTCGACCTCGGCCCGCGCATCGCCCTGCATGGCGCAGACGAAGATCAGAAGGCCCGGTCCGCACCGGCCGATCGTCCTGCCGTCGACCGCGACAGAGGCTTCGGTCACGCGTTGTAAAAGCGCACGCATCGCGGATCACCTCGGATCGTAGATTTCGGACAAATCCGCGCGACCGGTGCGAAAGCGGTTGGCGGGATGATCGGGGTCGGGCAGACCAAAGGAGATCGCGCAGAGGATGAGGCGCGAATCCGAGAGGCCGAAATGCCGGCGGATCATCGGCGCATGCGCCGCGACCGAGGCCTGCGCGATACTGCCCACCCCCAGAGCGGTCGCCGCCAGCATGAAGGCGGTCACGAAGCCGCCGGCATCCATCGCGCCATACGGGCCGAGCGCCGCCTCGGAATGGATGATGGCGACATGCGGCGCCCCGAAAAGGTGATAGTTCCGCATGGATTGCTCGGCCCGGGCGGTGCGGTCGCTGCGCGCGATGCCGACCGCCTCGTAAAGCTGCAGTCCGCATTCGCGGCGACGTGACCCATGCGCGCCGGGATAGCTTTCGGGCCAGGGCAGATCGGGCTGCGGCGTCTCGTGGGCCACGGCGTCGAGCAGGGCGGCGCGAAAGCGGTCGGTCTCGGCCCCGCGGGGCACCGTGACCTGCCAGGGTTGCGCGTTGCACCATGACGGCGCGCGGGCCGCGGCCATGACGATACGCTCGATCACATCCTCGGGCACCGGATCGGGGCGGAAGGCGCGGCAGGAATGGCGCGCATCGAGAAGCGTCCGGAGCGTTGCGAAGAGGTCTGTCATGCGGGCGTATCCTTGGGGCCGGGCAATGCGTGATCGGTCCGCGACCCTAAGCCCGCTGTCGGTAAAACACCATGCACGGGAACGTCATACGCGTCAGAATCCGCCCTGCTCCATCGCGACGAGATATCCCACCACGGCCGCGACAAGAACGCCAAGTCCAGCAGCCACCGCGATTTTCCAGGCTGACCACGGCCGTTCGCCCTGCACCCGGCCGGTGCGGGCATTGACCACGAAACGGTAGGTCCGCCCGCGATACTTGTAGGCGGCCAGCCAGACGGGCAGCAGGATATGCTTGAACGTGACGGCGCGCACCGCCGTGTCGATGTCGTGGATCCGCTGCCTGTCGCCGCCGATATCGAAGCGCACGTCGCGGGCGATCACGGCGTCCATCTGTCGGCGGCCCTCCACGAAACCGGCCTCGATCGGTACGGAATATCCCTCGGCGCGGAAGCCGGCGAGGTATTCCGGCGCATAGGGTTCCAGCGCCGCGAGATCCCACGGCTCCAGCGCGTCGGTGAACCCCTTGGGCAGCGATGTCGAGGCCAGCACCAGCACGTCGTCGAAGAACCGCGACACCCGCCCCGACACGCCGCGCCAGCGCACCTCGGGCACGCGGACCGTCTGCCGCTTGCCGTCGCGGATCACGCTGCGGGTGACGTAATGGACCGTGCCGCGTTCGCCGCGATACTGCGATGAGGTGTCGGCGTCGAAGGTCCAGTAGGGCACGTAGATGCCCTGCATGCGGCGGCCCTTGCGCGCATAGGCCTTGAGGCCTGAGGGCGCGAACCACAGACCGCCCAGCCAGTCGCTCATCGCGCGGTGCGCCGCGCCTTCGTCGATAGCGAAGGGCAGCAGCGCGCGCGGCTTGATGTGGCGATGCGTGCCGGTGCCGGTGACCACCGGCGAGGCGCAGAACGGGCATTCGGTGGCGTGGATGTCGCGGCCCAGCTCCACCTGCGCGCCGCAGCTTTCGCACCGCGTGACGCGGGTCTCTTCCATCTCCTGCGCGGGTAGCTGGTCGCGGATCGCTGCGGCGAAATCCAGTTCCTTGATGCCGCCCTGCCACGGGCCGCCGGTCTCGATCGCAGCGATATCGCCGCAGTGATCGCAGATCAGGTGATGCGCGCCCGGATCATAGCGGTAATCCGCGCCGCACGCCGCGCAGGGAAAGCGGTGCTCGACCGGCGTGGGCGCGGGGGGCGGTGTCGGTGACATCGGCCCGTCAGAGGATGTGATGGATGGCGCGCGGCGTGATGCGTCGCAGCGCGCCATCCATCAGGGCGGTGTGCCGCCAGAGATTGAACACGGCGTGCAGCGCCGCCACGGCGAGCAGCGCCAGCAGAAATGTCCGCGCCTCGGGGCCGGGCAGCGGCAGGGCAAAGGTCTCTGCCACGAGCGCCAAGCCCCCCCAGCCGAGCAGCAGGTAGATCCCGCGATGCAGCCACGGATGCGCCGCGCGCACCGCGCCGTCGAGCTTCGGCCCCGGCCCGTTCATCAGGCCGAAAACCAGCGCCAGCCCGCACATCGTCAGCGCCGTGGCGGCATAGGCAAGCGACAGCCACGCGGGCGCCCCGCCACCGCCGAGAACGAACAGAAGCAACAGAAGGTTCAACCAGTGCAGCGTGATGGTGGCGGTTCTTCGCATCGGCTCAGGCCCCCGGCGGCGGGGGCGGCATCACGGTGAAAAGCTGCGCCAGTTCGGTCACGTCCTCGGCGCGCATCCATCCGTCCTGCCCGGCGGTCCAGACAAGCGTGTCGCGGGTCAGGCCGCCTTCGGTCACCATGCGGCCCATGCGCGCCTTGGAATAGGGGCCTTGGGTCTGGCCGTTTTCGGCGATGTGCCAGACATGCTCGACCGGGGGTGGCGGTGGCGCGGCGGGCGGCTGTTCGGGTGCCGGGCGTGCGCCCCATGGTCCTGCATGTGATCCCTGATCGGCCATCTGCTGGGCCATCGCCATGCCCATCCCCATGCCGAGACCGGCCCCGATGCCGCCGCCGCCCGAGGGGTTCTTGGCGGCCGCCGTCATCGCCTCGGCGGTGGAATATTGCGTGAACTTGCCCAGATCACCCGCCAGCCCCATCGAGGTGCGCTTGTCGAGCGCCTGTTCGACGGCCGGCGGCAGCGAGATGTTCTCGATGTAGAACTCGGGGATTTCCAGCCCGTACTCGGCCACCACGGCGGTGATCTCTGTGGCCACCAGCTTGCCCAGATCGCGCGTGTTGGCGGCCATGTCGAGGACCGGGATGCCCGACCCGGCGATGATCCGGCTGAAGGCCTGCACGATGATGTTGCGGATCTGGAAGCTGATCTCGTCCATGGTGAACTCGCCATCCGTGCCGACAATCTCGGACAGGAACCGGGCCGGGTCCGAGACGCGCACGGTATAGGTGCCGTAGGCGCGGATGCGGGTGGGGCCGAACTCCGGGTCGCGCAGCATGATCGGGTTCTTGGTGCCCCATTTCAGATCGGTGAACCGGGTGGTGGCGACGAAATAGATCTCGGACTTGAAGGGCGAGCGAAAGCCGTGATCCCAATGCTGGAGCGACGTCATCACCGGCATGTTGTTGGTTTCCAGCATGTAGAGACCGGGGGTGAAGACATCCGCGAGCTGACCCTCATGGACGAACACCGCCGCCTGCCCCTCGCGCACCGTCAGCTTGGCGCCGTACTTGATCTCGTGGCCCTCGCGCTCGAACCGCCAGACCATGGTGTCGCGGCTATCGGCCGTCCAGTGGATCACGTCGATGAACTGGCCGGAGAGGAAATCGAAGATGGGCATTGGGTAAGCTCCTGTGATCGGGGAGGTCAGACCGGCCCGCCGCCGCCGCGTCTGTCGAGCAGGCGGCGGAGGATGGGGCGGGCCTCGTCGGGCATCATGCCGGGGTCAAGGGCGGGGTCGTAGAGCAGCTCCAGCAGGATCTCGTCATGGCGGGTGAGCAGCGCGAACTCGTCATCGTCGTTGAAGATCGAGGGGCGCGCGGCGGGGCTGTCATTGGCCAGCCCCAGCCCCTGGGCCAGCTCCTCGTGCACGCAAGCCTTGCGCATCAGGGGCGGATGCTCGGACCGGATCCAGGCGATGGCCTTGGTGTAGGTGTGCGGGTCGTCCCCGCCGGAAAAGGCGAGCACGAGGCAATGGACGCTCCGCGGCATGAAGCGGATGGTGCCCAGGGTCGCGTTGTCCAGCCCGGGCACGATCCGGCGGATGCGGGCCAGCCCCGGGGCACGGTCATCCTCGCCCATGATCAGGACATGGAAATTGGGATCGCGCGCGCCGGTGCTGATCGGGTGTCGCGTGGCCCGCGCAAGGCGGGCGGCGTAATCGGCCACCATCGCGCGATCGCCGGCGCGCTGGTTCGTCGGGACCGACGCCCCGAACGCGACCTCCATGCGGACCGGGCCGGTCCATTTGCGCAAGCCTCCGGACGCGCCCGAGGACGGGCGGTAGCCACCGCCGGGCGCGTATTCATCAAAGAACACGATCCGCTCGAAATTCCGCAGCAGAAGGGTGTCGGTAAAGGGCGTGTCCGGCCCGCCGCCATCGGTCCGCAACAGCCCGCGATCGCGCAGCCCGCGCTCGATCCGGCTGTAATAGCCCGCCACGGCGCGGCTTTCGGGTGAGGTTTCGGGATCTGCGGGCGCGGCCGCCTCCAGGGGGGCGGCATCGGGAGGCGATTCGGGCGCGGGCGCGGGCACGTCGCAGGCCGCGAGACCCGCGAGCGCAAGACCCGCCAACCATGCCCTCTGCCCGCGCCGCATGGCCGGCTCAGCCCCCCCGCGTTGTGCGTCCGGCGGTGTCGCCCGCGCCGGTGCCGCGTGACTTGGCCGAGGCGAGCGTGTCGCGCAGGTCGGATTCCATCTTCTTCAGCTCCTCCTCGGCCTTTGCGCGCCGCGCCTTGCCCTCGTCGGCGATCTGCAGGCTTTCCTGAATCGTGCCGATGAGATCGGCATTGGCCTGTTTCACCGCCTCGATGTCGAACACGCCGCGCTCGATCTCCTGGCGGATCGCCTTGTTGCTGTCGCGCAGGTTCTTGGCATTGGCGGTCAGCAATTCGTTGGTCAGGTCATTGGCACCGCGCACCGCATCGGCGGCCTCGGCCGAGCGCTGGATGGTGACGGCCTGCGCCAGCTGCGTCTCCCACAGGGGCACGGTGTTGACGAGGGTCGAGTTGATCTTGGTCACCAGCGACTTGTCGTTTTCCTGCACCAGCCGGATCGAGGGCAGCGACTGCATCGTCACCTGACGGGTCAGTTTCAGATCGTGCACCCGGCGTTCGAGATCGTCGCGCGCCGCCCTGAGGTCGCGCAATTCCTGCGCCGTCATCACCTGATCGCTTTCGGGTGTGGTCAGGATCTCGGCCTCCTTGGCGGGGATCTCGGTTTCGTCGAGCGCGCGCAGTCGCGCCTCGCCCGCCGCGATGTAAAGCGCCAGCTCGTCATAGAAGGCCAGCGTCTTTTCATAAAGCTTGTCGAGCGATTTTATGTCCTTGAGCAGCGTGTGCTCGTGGCCCAGAAGATCCTCGGTGATGCGGTCGATCTGGCCCTGCACCTCTTCGAACCGGGCGCTGAATTTCGCGATCGGGGCGGCGCGACCAAGAAGCTTTTCCCACCACGACCGGTCGCGGCGCATGTCCAGTTCGGACACCGAAAACCCGCGGATCGTAGTCACGATACCGCGCAGGCTGTCGCCGGCCGGCCCCACATCCTTGTTGCGCACGCCCTGCAGCATGCTTTGCGAGATTTCCTGCAATTCGGCCTGTGCGGTCGCACCGAAGGACACGATCGACTGGGTGTCGGTCATGTCGATCTCGGCCATGCGGCGGGTGATCGCGGCGCTTTGCGTCGCGTCGGCCTGATCGAGCGAGACGACGGCATTGGCATCCGAAGGGTCGGGCAAGATGGCGCGGCTCACGGATTCGACATCTTTGAGCGCGGCCTCGGCCTTTTGGCGGGTGGAATCTGACATGACATGGTCCTTCTAGACTTGATCCTCGGCGTCAATGTGAACGCCCTCTTGTTCGAGGCGGTCGCGCAGCACCTCGATCTCGATGTCGAGATCGGCGGTGCTGTCGACCATGAGCGCGCGGGTCTTGGCGGTGAAATTACGTTCGAGATCCGAAAGCAGCAGCATGAATTTCTCGCGCGCCTCGGGGCTCGGGGCGCGGGTGGCGAGATCGGCATATTTCACCGCGGCATCGCGGGCGCCCATAAGGTAGACGCCCAGATACTTGCGCGCCGCGGTCAGGTCGCGGGGGTCCTCCTCGACCGTGCGCAGCATGTCGCGCACGGTGGTCTGGAACCCGTCGAGCCGGGTCTCGAGCGCGCGGTCGCCGGTGCGGCGAACAGCGTTCGACATCGCGGCAAGATACTCTTCGGCCTGATCGACGACGCGGGCGACCCGGGTGCTCTGGAAGCTGTCGATGCCGTCCGACCGCTTGTCGGTGAGCGGATCGAGCCCGAAGGCCAGCAGGTGCAGCCCGGCCCCCGCGACGGCGTAGATCACCGGCGCGAGGAGACCGCCGCCCCCCGCGGCACCGGCGAGGCCAAGGCCGGCCCCGGTGCAGAGCGCGGCGAGGATCTTGCGCGGCACGGCGGGACGGCGCGCGATCCGGCGCGCGTCATAGGCCTCCTCGGCGCGCAGGCCTTCGCGCGTCAGCCACGCGCCAAGCAGCAACAGCCCGAGCGCCGACAGGTTGAGCGCCAGATCGACCGGGCCGGAGGTGAAGGCCCGCACCGCCAGCGGCAGCGGCACGAAGAACAGCAGGTTGACGCGCCCGCCCACGCGGGTACGCCGAGCCCCTCGAAAGCCGCCTTTCGGCGACACCGGGGCGTTCCGGTCCTGGCCGGGGCTGTGTTGCCCGCCGAACCGACGCGCCATCAGCCACCCCCCGTCGCGGCGACGAAGAAGATCAGCGCCACCAGCAGAAAGAAGGCCAGTTTCTGTAGTCCCGTTCCGCTCATGCCGTCCCCGCCACCGGTCTCGTTCGCTCTGCAGAGTAGGCCAAGCCAGCCTGCCTTGCTAGGGGGGAAGATGTGCAGGCCGGGTCATCCCTTTCGGGCCTCTGACCTTGGGTGTTTTTGCCAGGAGGAAAGCCGGGCACGCAAGACTGTCACGCATGATCTGTGGGGCAGGCCATGCCCGTCAGCCGGGTCGATCCCTGCCCTCGCGCCGCGGGGCTGCGGGTCCCGGCGGGCTGTACCGGTACCGTGGTATCGTTGCGTCGAAGGTCGGTCCGGAACTCAGGCCGGAGGTCAGTCCGAGAACGTCGCGAGATAGGCCGCCACATCCTCAGACCCGTTGCGCAGCTTGTAGGTCATCTTCGAGCGGCTGCCGAGGAAGTCGCTGGGATCGGTGACGTATTCTGCGAGGTTCTCCTCGGTCCAGACCTCGCCGTCCTCGGCCTTGGCCTCAAGCCCGTCGGAATACCTGTAATCCTCGACGCTGCCCATGGTGCGTCCGATGACGCCGTAGAGGTTCGGGCCGACCTGGCCACCCCGGACGATGGTCTCGTCCCCGGATTCGATCATGTGGCAGGCCTTGCACTGGTTGAAGGTTTTCTCGCCCGCTCCCGCGTCGCCTTCGGCGAAGGCTGGCATGGCGAGTGTCACTACGGTGGCTGATAGGGCGATAAACGTTTTCATGGGCTGCCTTTTTGGTCGATGCGGTTGCTGTGCGGCACATTACCGCGAATGCCGGGGCTTGCAAGATCAAGTTTGCAGCGGCGTGAGGCCGGGATCGAAGACCGGGTCGAAACTCCACCTGAGCGCCACGTCGAGATCGGCCATCGTCACCGGCAGCCCCAGATCGACAAGGCTGGTGACGCCGTGTTCGGTGATGCCGCAGGGCACGATGCCGGAAAAATGCGCCAGATCCGGCTCGACATTGATCGAGATGCCGTGAAAGCTGATCCATCGGCGCAGGCGGATGCCAATCGCCGCGATCTTGTCCTCGGGGGCCTCGCCCGACGCGGTGAGCGGTTTGTCGTCGCGCGCGACCCAGACACCGACGCGTCCCTCGCGAATTTCGCCGGTCACGTTGAACTCCGCGAGGGTGGCGATCACCCACGCCTCCAGTTGCTGGACGAAGCGGCGCACGTCGCGGCCGCGCCGGCCCACGTCGAGCATCACGTAGACCACGCGCTGACCCGGCCCGTGATAGGTGTATTGCCCGCCGCGCTTGGACGCGTAGACCGGGAAGCGGTCGGGATCGGTGAGATCGGCGGGTCGGGCCGAGGTGCCGGCCGTGTAGAGCGGCGGGTGTTCCAGCAGCCAGATCGCCTCGGCCGCCTCGTGCGAGGCGATTCGCGCGGCGCGTTCCTCCATCATCGCGACGGCCTCTGGATAGGGCACAAGATCGGCGGAGACATGCCATTCCACGCCATTTCGATCGATTTCGATGCAGGTATCCGGTGTCATGGGCGAACTCGATGCGCGGGAGGGCAGTAAAATGTGATATGATGCGCGCATGCTCTGCGTCGAATTAAGGGAGATGACACATGGTTACAAAGAAAATTCTCGTGGTCTTGCTGGCCACGACGGTCGCCTTGCCCGCAAGCCAGGCGGCGGCCGATTTCAAGGACGGGCTGGTCGGCGGTCTCGTAGGTGGGGCCGTCAGCGGCATCATCGTCAATGAAAGCGCCAAGGCCCGCGAGCGCAAGCGCACCACGGTGACGCGCACCGCCCCGACCCGGACCTATCGCGCGCCATCCAATTCGGTGGCTCGCCAGCAGGTCCGCGAGGAACAGAGCGCGCTCAACTATTTCGGCTTTCCGGCGGGGACGCCCGATGGCGTGCGCGGGCGCAACACACGCAATGCCTCGTCGCAGTTCCAGGCGCATATGGGCTATCCCGCGACGGGCTACCTGGCCGATTACGAGCGGCAGTTCCTGATCAGCTCCTATTACCGGGCGCAAAGCACCGGCGCGGCGACGTCGCAACTGATCGCGCAGCGCGGCATGGGCACGCGCGGCCTGCTGCACACCTATCGCGACGAGGCGGCGGGCGTGCCGACCTATGCCGCTACGCAGGCCCCTGCCCCGCAGCCGCAGGCGCAATCGCCGGTGATGGCGGCGGTGCCCGAAGCGGCGCGCGTGCCGGAGGCGCAGGACCGGTCGCAAGGCGCGGCCCTGCCGAACTTCATGGCGTCCAGCGGGGACGGGCCGTCGCTGGCCTCGCATTGCAATCAGGTCAGCCTGGTCACCAATTCCAATGGCGGGTTCGTGACCGAAGCCTCGCTGAGCGATGCGCGTTTCGCGCTCAATGAACAGTTCTGCATCGCCCGGACCTACGCGATCGCCGAGGGCGAGACGATGGCATCCTCGCTCAAGGAGGTCTCTTCGGACCAGCTGGAAGAGCAGTGCCGCGCGTTCGGGCCCGCGATGCGCGATCACGTGGCGGCGGTGTCGCTGAGCGATCGCGACGAGGTCATCAGCGAGGTGCGCGGCTTCGTGCTGCAATCCGGGCAATCGCCGGCGCAACTGGCGGGCACCGCCAAGGTCTGCCTGTCGGTGGGGTACCGGATCGACGACATGAACGTCGCGCTCGGCTCGGCGCTGCTGCTGACCGCGCTTGGCGAGGAACCTTATGGCGAGCTTATCGGGCATCACCTCAACGAGGGGTTCGGCACGACGCGGCGCCCCGATCTGGCGCTGGCATGGTACGACGCGGCGGTCACCGCGCTGGACAACGGGGTCGAGCCTGTCTTTGCCCCCGGAAATGCCGGTCGCAATGGGCTGATCCGCAAGGCGGCGTTCAGATCGCAGGGCGCCAAGGCCCGCACCGAGCCTGAAACCGTGCAGCCGGCCTCGAGCCTGCCCACCTTCGCGCTGGAGTGAGCGAGACCGGGCGAATGAGATCGAAGAAAAGCCTGAGGGGGCGATGTTTTTGCCCCTTCACAATCCCGCGTCGTTTGCTTATACGACCCGCAGTCTGATCACGTGCGGTCGTGGCGGAATTGGTAGACGCGCAGCGTTGAGGTCGCTGTGGGGTAACACCCGTGGAAGTTCGAGTCTTCTCGACCGCACCATTCAAAACCTATAATAACCTGTTTTCAATAGAATATCTGGTCTTTTCAGGTTTTGACTATCCTTCTGATTATCCACCCTTTGGCCGCTGTTGTAACGCAAAGAGTGTGTCTTTGCGGGATCATCCTTATGGTTTGACTCGCGCAAGTGCGCCGCGCAGCCATGGTCAACATCATCTACCCTACCTCCATCCTGAACGGCGAGGCCCCGACATCGGGACCGGCGCAACGCCGCAAGGACCGGGATGGGGATGATCGCTTTCCGGGACCGAATGGAACTTTTCGGAAACTGATGCGTTGATCGCCGGAGGACCGAATGGCCCTCATCTCAAATCAAGGAGTTACGAGATGAAAACGATCACCGCCGCCCTGTCAGCCGTGCTTTTCGCCGGGCTGGCCGCCTGCAACACCGTCGAAGGGGCCGGGCGGGATGTCGAAGCCGGCGGCGAGGCCATCAGCGACACGGCACGCGACGTCGAGCAGGACATCAGCGAATAAGACGCTGGCGACACGGACCTGAAACCGAACCGAAGGAGTTACACACATGGCAGAAAAGAATGATCAGCCGTCGAGCGCGGAGCTCGAGCGTCAGCTTGCCGCGTTGCGCGAGGATTTCAACGGCATCGCCACGCTGTTGCGGGACATGGCCGAGGACCGCGCCGGGCAGACGGCCGCGCGGGTCCGTGAAACGGCCGACAACCTGACAAAGGACGCGGCGCGTCGTGGACACGAGGCGCGCGATGCCGTCGACAGTGCGGTCAAGGGCAACCCGGTCGCCTCGCTCGGCATCGCGGCGGTGCTCGGCTTCGCGCTCGGTGCCCTCACGCGCCGCTGACATGGAGCGGATGACACAGCTCTTGCGCGACGCCGTGGGGACGGCGCCGCGCGAACGCGTTCTTGTCGATCTTGCCTGCGCGGTGCTTTGCGTGGTCGGGGCCGGCCTGATCGGTGCGGCCGCGTTTCACGCGCTGGCCGACGCGCGCGGACCGCAGGTGGCACGTCTCGGAATCGGCGCAGCCGCTCTGGCGCTGGCCGGCCTCGTCTGGGCGGTCGGCTCGGTCCGGGCGCGCCGGCGCAACCGCCGGGCCGCAGCCGCCCGTGCGCAACTGACCGAAGAGGCCAAGGCGGCAGCGCTGGCCCGCGCACATCTCTCGGGTCCGGCGGCGGCGTTTGTCCTCGCGTTCCTGACGGGGCGCAAGGGCCGGTAGCCGCGACGCCGCGCCCCGGCGCATTTGCCCCGAAGACTGTCGAAGGTTTCAGGCTGGTCCCTCAAGGGCCGGCCTGACGCCGTTCTGGCCGCACGGCCGCTGCTTAAACGCGGAAACCGGCGATTTGTTCCGTACGACCGCAAAAATATATTTTCAAATCAATGGGAACCATATCCGCATGTCCGGGTTGGTTCGGTGCGCCACAAGGCGCGCAACCGAAGAAAGGAAACGACATGAAACGTCTACTTATGTCCACCGCAATCGTCGGGCTTGCCGCCCTGCCGGGTTTCGCCATCGCGCAGAGCGATCAGGCCGACGACACTATGACGCAAGAGCAGACCGAGACCGACAGCCAGACCGGGACCGGTACAGGCGTCGAGGCCGAAACCGGAGCCGAAACCGGGTCGGACATGGACGGCGACAGTTCCATGGATGGCACAACCGGGACCGATGACGGGGGATCCTCGGACATGGGCTCTGGCTCGGACGACATGACATCCGACGACATGACATCGGGCGACAAGCCCGGGGTCAGCGAAGGTCACAGCGAAGTCGACGCCTCCACGGTCGAGGCCAGTGAGGTCGAGGGTGCCCCCGTCATGTCGCGCGATGGCGACAAACTCGCGGATGTGTCCGAGGTGCTGCTGACCGAGGACGGGTCCATCGAGGCCATCGTCGTGAATGTCGGCGGTTTTCTCGGCATCGGATCGAAACCGGTCGAAGTGCCGTTCGACAAGGTGACCCTGCAGACCAACGATGAAGATGGCGAAATGAGCATCATCATCCCGATGACGGAGCAGGATCTCAAGGACATGCCGCGCTACGAGGAAGGCTGAACTCTGCCGGCTTGCTATCTGCCTGTCGTCTTGCGGGACGGCAGGCGGACGGCCCGGCTGCATTCCGCCCGCAATTTGGATCACGAGCCACGCGCATGGACAAGACGCGCCCAAGGTTCAATGTCCTGTCACACGGTATCTGCCGCGCCCGCCGGAAAGGTGGCCCGCGGCTTTTCGTATTCTGGGAGTGCCGTCATGTCTGATACCGGGCCCGCATCGAAAACCGACCCGGCATTCCACGCGATCACGCGACTCCGCCCGCTGGTGACCGCCGCAGAGGCCTATCCGGTCTTCGAGCGCTGCGTGCTGAACGCCGAAACCGAGATCCGGATGAGCTTTCGGATCTTCGATCTGCGCACGCGGCTGCGCTCGCCCGAGGCGCAGGAGATCGGCGAGACCTGGTTCGATCTCATCGCGCATACATTGCGCCGGGGCGTGGCCATCCACGTCGTGCTGGCGGATTTCGATCCGATCGCGGCGACGCAACTGCATTTCGGCACATGGCGCAGCGTCCGGCAGTTCGCCTTTCTGGCAGAGTTCGCGCCCGTCGAGAGATTGCGCGTGATCGCCGCGCGGCACCCCGCGCGGGTCGGATTCTGGCCGCGTCTGCTGGGCCAGGCGATGTTGCGCGGGCATCTCGCGACGGTGATCGCGCGGGTCAATGCACAGCCCGCCATGCGGCGTCACCGCGTCATCCTGCAACTGCCGGGCCTGCGTGCCTATCGCAGCCGGGATGCGATGCGGCTTGAGCGGAAATGGCATCTGCCGCAGCTTTATCCCGCGACGCATCACCAGAAACTCGCGGTGTTCGATGGCGCGCAACTTTATATCGGCGGGCTGGACCTCGACGAGCGCCGCTTCGACACCCCGAAACATCAGAGGTCAGCGCCGCAGACATGGCAGGATGTGCAGGCCCTCGTCGAGGGGCCGGTCGTCGCGGCGGCGCAGCGCCATCTGGAAAGCTTTGTCGACGTGGCCGAAAATCGCCGCACCCCCGCACCGGCCGCATCAGGGTTCCTGCGCACGCTCTCGGCGCGCCCGCTGCGCGAAGGGCTGCGGATGGCACCGGCCACGCGGACCCGCGAGATCGAGGCGGCGCACATGTCGGCCGCGAAGCAGGCCGAGCGTTTGATCTACCTCGAGACCCAGTTCTTTCGCGATCGCGGGTTTGCGCGCACCCTCGCGCGCCGGGCCCGCACCTGCCCGTCATTGCACCTGATCCTGCTGCTGCCGGCCGCGCCGGATGACGTCGCGTTTTCCGGCTCGCAAAGCGCCGATGCCCGGTTCGGGGAATTTCTCCAAAGCCGGTGCCTGCGCATCCTGCGGCGCGGCTTCGGGTCGCGGCTGCTGCTCGTCTCGCCCGCCAGACCCCGACAGAGCGACAGCGACGAACGCGACGCGCTGGCGGATGCGCCGATCATCTATGTGCATTCCAAGGTGTCGGTCTTCGATGACAGCCGGGCGATCCTGTCTTCGGCCAATCTCAACGGGCGCAGCCTGCGTTGGGACACCGAGGCCGGTCTGGACCTGACGCACCCCGATCAGGTCGCCACGCTACGCGCTGCGGTGATGGGCGCGTGGCTGCCGAAAGAGCTTGGCTCCACCGCCACGGCGCCCGACAGCGCCTTCGGGGTCTGGCGGGATCTGGCGCTGAAAAATGCCGAGACAGCGCCCGAGGAACGGCGCGGTTTGATCGTCCCGCATGATCCGAAACCCGCCCGGATCTTCGGGCGCCCCCTGCCGGGTGTGCCCGACGAGATCGTCTGACCGGTTTCGCCCGGAAGGACCGTAAAGGGGCGTCACGCCAGACGTGACGCCCCTGTTGATGTGTACCATCCGGCCCGTCGGTGATCCGTCACAAGGCTTGCGACAGCAGCGTGACCAGAAACAGCACGAGAAAGACCACGAACAGGATCTTGGCGATCCCGGCCGAGGCCGAGGCGACGCCGCTGAAGCCGAAAAACGCGGCTATGAGAGCGACGACGAGAAAGGCTATGGCCCATGAAAGCATGTCAGATTTTCCACTTTTCCAGAGTTGCCGCACCGCGCGGGCGGTGCAGACAGGAAACGCGGTGCTGCACCGGATGTTCCATCGATCCGCCGCGTTTTCATGGCAGTGCGTGGTTCAGGCGGCGGATGCGTCGCCCGCATCTCCGGTGCGCCTGCCCAAAAAGCGCAAGGAGACGCGGAAGGACGGGCCGGCCTCGGTCTCGACCCTGCCCTGTTCGGTCTCCGCCTCGAGTTGGCTGCTGAAGGCGTCGATCAGGTGCAGCCCGATCTGCCCGCCCCGGTCCGCGTCTTCGCACGCATCGGGGGCATCCCCGCAGGTATTGGTGACATCGAGACAGACCTCGCCCGTCTCGGTCTCGTAGAGCCGGATATCGATCCGCGCCGGGCCCCCTTCAGGTGCCTCTACGTATTTGAGCGCGTTGGTCATCGCCTCGGTCGCCAGAAGCGCCAGCGGCACGATCTGATCGGGATCGAGCGTGACGGGCTGCAGATCGGTGCCGACCTTGATGTTGCTGCCGGGCAGGATGCTGATCGAGATCATCTTGCGCAGGATATCGTCGAGCAGCGTATCGGCCCGAAGCTCGGTCACGCGGTCGAGCTTGTAGAGGCTCTGATGCACGGTCGCGAGGGTCATCACCCGGTCATGCAGGCCGCGCAGCAGATCGCGCGCGCCGGAATTGTCCACCTGCCGCATCTGAATGCTGATGATCGACGCGATCAGTTGCAGATTGTTGCGGACCCGGTGATGCACCTCGCGCAGCAGCAGGGTCTTTTCGCCGAGCGCGGTTTCAAGCTGCACCTCATCGCGCGAGAGGGTCTCGGCAAGATGGCGCAGGTCGCGGCTGAGCTCGCTGATTTCGTCGGGCGCATTTTCGAGCACCTTTGGCAGGTTGTCGCGGTTGCCGTCGCTGAATTGCCGCATCTGTCGCCCAAGCCGCCGAAGGTGCCGGATCACCAGCCGATGCGCGCCGAGATAGGCCACGCCAAGGCTGACCAGCCAGACCATGAGCGCGAATCCCAGCGTGGTCGATGCGGGCGGCTGGTCACTCGATGGCAGATCGTCCGGCGCCCAGACGCCAAGGACGAACAGCTGCCCGTCGATCAGGGGGATGACCGCGTAGGTTCGGGGATTGCCCTGCGCGTCCTGCGCGCGCATCACCTGCCGAGAGCCGTAGTCGAAGGACCCCAGATTGCGGGCCGTGGGCAGAACCGCCTCGAGGTCGACATCGCTCGGGTGGGCGCTGATCAGGCGACCATCGCCGGTGTAGATGATCGTGTTGGTCGGGTCATGGCCCTGCCCGTATTCGCGGACGAAATCCAGCGCGAAGCTGGCAAGCACGAAAATCATGTATCCTGCGGTCTCGTCATCCTTTTCCACCAGAGTGGCGATCACGAGCGGGGTGCGGCCTCCATCACCCGCATCCGGCCCCGGCAGGATGACCGGACCCTCCCCGTCCTGCAACGCGTCGAACATGTCGGTCTCGGCAAAGGCCCAGGGCGGTTCGGACGAGCTGCAGATGATCTGTCCCGACGGATCGGCGAACCCGGCGAACCGGAACAGACCCGACTGCTCGACGAAATCCTCAAGATCCTCGACGCAGTCTTCGGGGGTGCCGGCATTCTTCAGCGCGGTGCTGCCAAGCGCGTCGGCAGATCCGAGCGCGCCACGGATCAACGCAAGCTCACCGGCGATGGAGGCGAAGGTCATGCTCTGCAGGGACGTGTCCAGGCTGCGCTGCGTTTCGGACCGGGCGCGCTCGTTCTGCAGGACGGCGAATGTGCCAAGCGGCACCAGCGCCACCGACAGCATCAGCAGCAGACGAACGGTCAGGCCCCTTGAGACATGCCCGAGGCGTGGCCCACCCATGGATCAGCGCCCGCGTTTCGGGTCGGTGGGGCCGGCCAGCTGCGGCGTGGCCTCCGTCTGCGGTGCCGCGCCATCTTCCGCGCGGTCCAGCAGTTCGGCAAGCCGCGCGCGTCCGCGATTGAGCCGGCTCTTGATCGTGCCGACCGCACAGCCGCAGGTCCGGGCGGCCTCTTAATACGAGAGCCCCGAGGCGCCGACCAGGATCAGCACCTCGCGTTGGTCGTCGGGCAGTGTTGCGAAGGCCACGGCGAAATCGCGCAGCGCCAGCCGCCCGTCATGGTCGGGTTTCTGCGACAGTCGCGCGGCATAGGCCCCGTCCACATCGGCGACCTCGCGCTTTCCCTTGCGGGCATCCGAATAGAACGTGTTGCGCAGGATCGTGAACAGCCAGGCGCGCATGTTGGTGCCCGGCTCGAAGCTGTCGAGCTTGGCCCAGGCCTTGAGCACGGTTTCCTGCACCAGATCGTCGGCGACCGACGGGTTGCGCGACAGGCTGAGCGCGAAGGCGCGCAGTTCCGGCACCAATCCGACCAGTTCGTCACGCGTGGCGGCGGAGGTGGCGACAGCTTCAGTCATTGCCCTGATCCTGCGCTTTCAGACGGTCGAGCAGATCCTGCAGGGCCGGTGGCAGCTCCTCGTCGACGGTGGACTGGTAGAGCTTGCGCAGGTTGTCGGTAATCTGCTGATCTATGTCCGAACTCCGGTTGGCATCGTCGCCGGTGCCGTCGGTGTTCTTCGGGTCCTCTTCGGGCATCTGTCTGCTTTCGGCTGTCCAGAATTTTTCGTCACGGTCGGGGAACAAACGGCCCGCCATGGCGTTTTGTTCCATAACTTTGTAACTTATCTTGAAAATTGCGGAAACCGAAGGAAAACACGATGCATGTCGAAGACAGGCCCGGCGGCCCTGCCAGCCAGATCGCGGAGAACCTTCCCTATCTGCGCCGCCACGCCCGCGCGCTTTCCGGGAGCCAGAGCGTCGGGGACCGCTACGCCGCCGAAACGCTGGAGGTGATCCTGAAGGATCGGACCTCGCTCGACCCGGACCTGTCGCCGCGTATCGCCTTGTTCCAGGCGTTTCACCGCATCTGGGCCAGCGCCGGCGCACCGACGGGCGATCCCGCCCCCGGCACGCTTCAGGAGCGGGCCGAACGCCACATGGCGCGGCTGACCCCCCGGAGCCGCGAGGCGCTTTTGCTCGGCACGATCGAGGAATGCGGGTTCGACGACATCGCCGCCGTGATGGACACCACACAGGTTGAGGCCGAGCGCCTTGTCGAGGCCGCGCTGGCAGAGATGCGGACCACCGTCCGCGGCACCTTGATCATCATCGAGGACGAGGGCGTGATCGCGATGGATATCAAAAACATCGCGACCGATATGGGGCACGAGGTTCTGGGGACCGCCCGCACCCACGAACAGGCGGTCGCGCTGGCGAAACGCCACCCGCCACAACTGATCCTTGCCGATATCCAGCTCGCCGACGATTCGTCGGGCATCGACGCGGTCAACGAGATCCTGAGCAGCCTGCCAGATATCCCGGTGATCTTCATCACCGCGTATCCCGAACGGCTGTTGCAGGGCGACCGTCCGGAACCGGCCTTTCTGATCACCAAGCCCTACTCCGACACGCAGGTGCGCTCCGCGATCAGCCAGGCGATGTTCTTTTCCTCGACCGATCCGCTGACGGAGTGAGCGGGTCGGAAGGCACGGGCGTCGAGATCGCTGCGGCTGAATCTCGTCAAGCTGGCCGCCACCATCTTCGAGAAAAAAACCCGGGTCACCGTCACGCTGCCGGCGTCCTGCCCCCTCGGCCAGCAACGCGTCCGTCCGGCGCTCGGGGCACGCGCCCCGCCACGACCCGCCTGACGCGGAATAATACGCCCCGCCAATCCTGAACCCCGATCAGCACGGAGCCAAATCATATCAGCGCCATATGAAACACGGGCGCGAATGATGCTTGCGCAACGCAAATCGGCGCCACCAAACCACTGCAAACATCCGCCAGCGACGCCTGATGGACTTTGGCCAAGGTGTCATCCTATGAACAGGTGTTCATTTGCATTTCGATCGTTTTTTCAAGCAACTCCCGGTGCCGTGATCCCGGATATCGGTCAAAACTGGATTTCGAAACCGGTTTCGATGAAGTACGCGTCCTCGACACGCGCATCGAACGCGTTCCCCGGGGAAAAATAGCCCAGTTTCGCGCGCAACCGGATATCTTCAAAGCCGTAATAGGCGAGGATCAGATTGAGGCCGTGGCCGATATTCCGGCTATCTCCCGTGGTTTCGGCCGACACGCGCGCACCGGGAACCTCGCCGGAAACGGCCTTGTCCTGGCGATAGTAATGATAGGTCAGATCTATCGAGCTGCGCTCTGTCGGGCGAATGCCGGCGCCGACGGTGAGCACATGCAGGTTGCTCAGGTCGGGGTCGAGCGCTTCGCCGTAATATCGGAATTCCTCGAACCCGTTGAAGCGATAGCTGTTGTCGTGCAGCCCGGTCTGCCGGAACTGCCTGTCGGTACCGTCGTCGGGGTCCGGATCCCCGCTGCCAAAGGCATACCCGAGGGTCAGCGATGGCTGGATGTCCCCCGCAAAGCGGTACGTGGCCCCCATATCGACGCCGAAACTGCGCAGCCGGTTCGGGCCGTCATCGCCGGTAAGATGCGCGGCCTGGGCCCAGTAATCCAGAGTGTCGCCGATCTCGCCATGCGCCCGTGCGCCGAGATAGATCCTGGACTGGTCATCCTCATCCTGATTGTCGCGGTAAAGTGCGAAGAGGCCGAAAACCTGATCCTCGATCGCCTCGAAGCCCTCCGTGCCAATAATAGTGAGACATTCGACCGGCTAAAGTTTACACTTGAGGGCGCAGGAGAACGAACCGATGGTCATGCCCTCACGGACACCACTTTCATCGGATGCCGGGTCCGACGCCATTT
>Ga0307943_1000632_pt1 | contig 20442 bp, 26 predicted proteins | sample OrgLakmetagen177_FD_203149 | JGI IMG/M metagenome (GOLD analysis project Ga0307943, IMG submission 203149) | Saline water microbial communities from Organic Lake, Antarctica - #177 | ecosystem: Environmental > Aquatic > Non-marine Saline and Alkaline > Saline | place: Antarctica: Organic Lake... | reverse complement strand
AATCTACATCACTTCAGCCCGCGTTGTCACCCGTGAATGGCAAGCCGATCCTGCTTGGATTTGACGGTGCGGATATGAGTTCCGATGCCGGGCTGACGCTCTTGCGCGAGATCGAGCGGCGAAATGGTCTATCCAGTCTGTTGGCATCCTGTCTCGTGGACTGGCGCGATCCGAGCAAGGTTCGACATCCCCTGGCTGAGATCATCCGTTTCCGGATCATGATGATTGCCGCCGCACATGAAGACGGCAACGACGCGGCTAGCGCGGTGGCCTCTCCATCATCAAGGAGCACATGACCGAACATGCAAGCGCAGATTAGTAATGGGTGAGGCAGAGGTGAGTGGGGGATAAAAAAGACCCCCGGGGGGGGTCATAGAATGTGGTCGACTGCGGCTTGTGCTTTCGCCGCGGCCGTAAATATGGCTTTATTGTCCAATTTCAGTACCTTGAGCCAATTGGCTAGGTACTGTGCATGGTCATCTCGCGGGGTAGGGGAGATGCCAAGCCGTGCGCAAAGGAAAGCTGCGCCAAGCTCGGCTATAAGTTCCTCCATCGCGTAGGCTTCTGAACCGAAGCGGTTTAGCAGATCCCGATCGCAGCGCGTCGGATGGCCTGTCCAGTGCGTGAGTTCGTGCAGGAGCACCGCATAGAAATTTTCGGTGCGCGTGCCGCTCTGGGTGTCGAAGAAGCGCGCTGGATCCGGCATATGCACCGTGTCGGTGGCCGGGCGATAGTAGGCGCTGGCACCACGCTCGATGATGTGCGCGCCGGTGTCGGTGACGACTGTGTCCACCGCCTCGAGGCGCTCAGGTGGGGTGATGGCGCTGGTCGGTGCTGGTGGTTGCCAGTCGTCTACCTGGTCGGCGTTGAAAGTGGTCGAGTACTTGAGGATCCGGATGATTTCATCCTCGCCCTTTTCGCTTTCCTCCGACCGCTTCACCACCTGCTTGTAAAAGACGACGGGTGTCGACTTCTCACCTTTGCGCACCTGCGCACCCAGGGCCTGCCATTGTTTATAGGTGCCCCAGACATTGCTGGTGAAGCCGGAAGCCTGTCCGACGACCCAGAGGTTGAGGATGTTTACCCCTTGATATTCATGATCGGTGAGTGCGTTGTGGGGGACAGCGTTTGCTCCACCGCGGTGCCAAGGCATAATCGGATCGCCCGGATCGGTCTCGATCGCGGCCACCAGCTTATCGGTGACCTCGCTATAGATGTCGCGTGACATTGCAGCCTCCTATGTTGAAGAGCGACTGCAATTATTTTACCCGAACCTAGGTTCCTGGCTCTCTAGGGCTGTGGAAATCGTTATGGCAGAGGCAAGCTTCTCTTGTTTTAACCCGTAATTTCGATCCGAGGTCGCGACACAAATATTGGGTGACATGGGTAGCGCACTGGTAATCGCACTACCTTCCAGTGCCGCTAGTGGATTGGCCGAGACGGTTGAATCCTGTGCCACTGAGCGAGTAACGATGCCCGACGGAAAAAAGTCAAATTACGGTTTCGAGCCCTCGGCCCGGATTATTCATGAAAGGGTGGTGAGGGTAACGTCAAAAGGAAATGGGTTGAGGTGTTCAGCGACGCCGGTTAAAAAAATCCCGCAGCACCCCGTTCACAAAATCGGATTGGTGAAGGCCCTTCTCCTTGGCCAGTCTTCGAATCCGCTCCTTATTGTCATCATCGACTACGATCGGCTTATAGGTCTCGGGATACGCCCAGGAGCATACTGCGCACTGGTAATCGCACCCCTGGCACGAGGAAGCTTTATTCGTGTTGCACTGACCGCAAAGAGGCTGCCAGTTCCATTCATCGTTTGTACCGCCGCGTGACCGCGGTACACGGTGATCTGGGCTAAGCGTCACCTCGGGTTCCTGGGCACCGCAGTGAGAGCATCGAAAATTTGAGCTCTCCTTGATCTTTTTCCATAGTTCTGGCGGCGGCTTCTGGCGCGGCTCTTTCTTCGGCGCGACCTCCAGCGACATGAGCTGATATCGCGTCCCCTCCTTGTCTATGGAGGTGAACCCCTCCTCTCCCTGAAGCTCGCGCAGCCGCCGGAATACATCCTTGTAGGGCCCTTTGCCCTGGCTTTTCCGATGAGCGTCTACGGCTGCACGTATGTCTTTCTCGGTAAGATGGGGGCCGGGTATGCCGTGCCCCTCTGGCCAGAGCGCTTCAAGTATGACAGCGTAATATTCCCGGTTCGAGGGGCTCGAGGAGACGAAGCCCTCTATCTGCTTATCAAGCCACTTGCGACGCGCCTCGTCGGATATGTTCTGCATATCCGCCGGCGGCTTGAGCAGCGCCTTGCTTGATCGTGCCTTTACCATGCGTAAACCGAATCTCCCCACGTTGACATGAAGCATGCACCCTATAAAATAAGAATTTCAATATGCTGTGTAATTTCGTATGGGAGGGACAAGATGCGCGCGGCTTCATTCTTCGCCGGCATCGGTGGTTTTGACCTCGGCTTTCAGAGGGCCGGGATAGAGCCATCCTTTCACTGCGAGATCGACCCCTATTGTCAGACCATCCTCAAACGTCATTGGCCGGAGGTGCCCCTTCATGGCGACATCCAAACCCTCGAAGCGGAAGACATCCCTGAAGCTGATCTCTGGGCGGCCGGGTGGCCGTGCCAGGACCTCAGCACCGCGAACACGGGGCGAGACGGACTTCGCGGATCTCGAAGCGGTCTCTTCTACCAGTTTACGGGGCTTGTTAGAGAGCGCACTCCGCGGTGGATTGTCCTTGAAAATGTGCCGGGCCTCCTCAGCTCCCATCAAGGGGCCGACTTTGAGGCAGTTATCGACGAAATCGAAGAGATCGGGTATCTGGGGGTCTGGTTTACGAGCAACGTTCTCAGCGCGGGCCTTCCCCACAGTCGAGAAAGGGTATTCATTGTCGGAAGTTATCAGTCCGACCGTGCACACGAGTTCTATTCTGACGGCGGCGAACTGCTTAGGGATCATCCGGCGAGAGAGACGGAACGGCCGCGGCGGAAAGCTCGATCCCGTGTTCAGGAGGAGTTTATTTCAGACGATCCGCTTCTGGTTCAGCGTCGCGGAGGCTTCGGGTTTACCAAAGCAAGAGGCTATAGCCCCACGCTACGTGCCCAAACTGGCGGCCATCAGGGAGGCCACACAGATCGACCAATTCTATGTGGCCAGAAACTTGACCTGGAACGAATGCGAGAGTCTAATGGGGTTCCCCGAGGGATGGACGGTCGCCGAGGGCGACTCATTGGCAACGCGGTAGCGCCGCCCCTCGCTCAGTTCATCGGAAGACGGATCCTTGAGATCGAGGCGGGGCGGCTGGATGAGAAGCCCCTCGAAAAGGCTACCGCATAGAGAAAGGCCGGAGCTCTCACCCCGGCTTAACCTTAACCCCACCATTTTCTTTCCACTCGCCCCTCGCTCGCCCTGGTGTGGGCCCCTTTTCGCCTGCCTCATCCGCGCCCAAGTCCTGGAGATCAACATCTTCGCGATATCCGCGCCGTCGTGCATGCGGCTCATGAACGCGACCTCGAGCAGCGTCCGGCACCTCCCGGCTTCCACTCCTCTATAGAAGGACCCGTTGTCACCTCCGGCCTGATCATCGGGCTGGATCAGGCCCCGACGACGCCAGAGCCGGTCACCGCCACACCGTCCCACGACAATATCCGTGGTTCCGGCTATATGGCTATTGGGTAGTTTGCTGTACAGGCTACGCGGTTTGGGCTATGCCAACGGCACTGATCCGCAATCGTATAAGGCACTTGTGAGCCTCTTTTGCCGTGATAGAATCAGTTGAAGCGAGGCCATATGACAACAGTAATTACCATCGCAAACCAAAAGGGCGGCGTCTCTAAGACCACTACCACCCGTCATTTGGCGTACTTTCTTGAAAAACGGAAGCTGCGTGTGTTGGTGATCGACAACGACCACCAGGGCAACTTGACCCAGTATTTTGGCTACAATCCGATGGCTGAAGACGAGGTGAACGGGTCGATGTTTCATGTGTACACGGGCACCCGAGGCATCAAAGAAATCGCTGTCGGGTTCAGCGAATACATCAAAGTTGCTCCGGCATCACTATCATTGGCCGAGGCTGGCGCACAGCTGGCCTTTGAGGTTGATGTAAATGGCATGCTGAAAAATGCGCTCTTAGAGGTGATTGATGAATTCGACGTGGTGTTGATTGATTGCGGGCCAAACCTTGAGAGGCTGCTTATCAACGCGCTCATGGCGTCACAATACGTGCTTATTCCAACCAAGACTGACGCTATGTCCACCTCTGGCATTCCTGCCTTGGTGACAACAATCAGCAAGGTACGGCGGTCTAATCCGAGCCTTGAGATCTTGGGCGTGTTGCCAACAATCTACCACCGCAACCGAACCGCAGACGAAGCAGCCTTAGCAATCTTGCGGGAGCAAGCCGAGGGTGCTGGTGTACGTGTGTTTGATCCAATTCCAGCCGCCACCAACTACGACAAGGCAGCAGCAGAACAACGGCCTGTATTTGAGCTCTTTCCTGACACACCGGGGCGCGCCGAGTACGAACATTTAGCAGAGGTAATCAGCAGCCTATGACCAATAAAACAGCCTTATTCGGAGCCCTTGATAGCGGCCCGACCATATCTGACATTGCGGTTTCTGATATTCGTCCTGATCCGGATCAACCTCGGAAAACTATTGATTCAGAGGCATTGCAGGAACTGGCAGATTCCATAGAGCAGCACGGCCTGGTGCAACCAATCGTGGTGCGCAAAGATCCAGACGCAAAGGGTAAATTTCTGATCACAGCTGGCGAGCGGCGCTTTCGCGCAGTTGGGCTACTTAACCGGCCGACGATTGCGGCCATTATACGAAACGAAGGTAATGCGGCCGTCGTGTCGATCATTGAGAACCTACAGCGGGTTGATTTGTCACCGATAGAAGAAGCGGAGGCCGTGTCACGGCTCATCAATGAACAGAAGTTGAGCCAGTCAGAGGCTGGAAAACTAGTTGGAATGAAGCGCCCTACCCTCAATCAGCTGATGAGCCTCAATAACCTACCATCGCATATCCGTGAGGGTGCGCGCACGGTGGATGTGTCCAAAAGCATTCTGATTGAGCTCGCGGTTTTGACCGACCAAGAGCAGCAACTGAAACTGTGGGCACGGGCCAAGGACGGTAACCTAACCGTTGCAGAGATCCGGAAGCTGCGGAAGCCAAAAGAGATCAAGCAGGCAGCGGACAAGCAGGGTGTTGGACGTCCAACACCTATTAGAAAAGCCATGGGCATGATCGATAAGGGTGTGTCTGCGCTGCAAGCCCAACCGTTGAGCGAGGATGAGCGAACTGAGATCCTTGAACTGATCGATCGGCTCAATGCGATCACGGGAACTAAGGACAAAACCGATTAGTGTGTTCCGAGGTAGACGACCCGTGCCAGCCGGTTGGTTGCACCCCGGTAGCTACGCTGTCTTGTCATTAACTTTCTCTGGCCAAGCGAGACCCTGGGCTTTGACCGCTCGCCTCAATTCGAAGACAAACACACTGACTAAGGTGGTTTTCACGTTACCTCGGTAGTCAGCTTTGGCAATGGCCAGCGCATCACGGATCACGTGCTCTGGATACAACGTGCAGAGGTACACAATGTAGCCACGGCGAGGGTTCCCTGATTGTGGTTGTCCAAGGATGTCTGCGATGACCTGATCTGCCAAATATTCCCCAAATGCCACTTCATTGACCGGCTTGATGTACGGTCGCCGCTTGGGCTGTACGCGGGGGATCTTCCGGGCAACTAGCTTCCAATCAGTGTCGTCTACCGTTGGTTTGATAGAGAGGCTCAGCTTGCCGTGAACAAGCTCTCGCCCATCCAAATCAGCCACCAGCTCTTTGAGTTTTGCGTGACGGATGCGGCGCGATTCGTACCGCTTGCCGTGGTACCCGAGGTCGATGGTCAGTAGTTCAAAACAGCGCCGCTCGTACTTCGGTTTGTCCGACAGATAGAGGTCAAGCTGTGTGTACAGGCTCGCGCTGATGTCATTTTTCAGGGCAATGAACGTTTGATAGTTGAGTGGGCGGACGTGGTTCGCCAACATGTTTTTTACTAGTTCTGGGTGGAGTGTGTAGCGATGCAGTTGCCGGAACGCATCCTTCTTTTGCCGTCGATGTTGAGCAACATATCGACCAGATGAGATGATTTTTATTGGGTCGGTGTACTCATCGTAGTCACCGTTCTTGTGTTTGAATGTAAACGCAAACTCAATCTTGGTATATTCAAGAATTTCTAAGTGTTCGGAGATCAAGCTAGAGGTGTATTGGCCCTGCCAGCGCTTCCCAATGATATGGGCCAGCTGACGGCTGGAAAACTCTATCTTGCCATCTTCAGGTCGGCCGAGGTTTTCCCACAATTGCACGAGGCCAAGGTACACTCGCAACGTTGTGGTAGTTGGTCGCTTACGATTGGCCAAGGGCACAATGTTCAGCGAACCCTCGATTTGCGTACCGTCTTTGTATTTGATCACACGAGTTTCGTGTTTCTCTTCGTACAAGTCTCTCGCGTATGGCGACGAGAAGATTGAGTTAGCGTTCTTTCCTATGTTGTACTCTGGTCGCGCAACCTTGGGCGGCGCGAATAATTCCAGTTGAATATTCACTGGAACAGATGCGCCGTCATCGTCTGTGTATGTCTCTGGTTCTTCGTTCATGGCCTGGGTAGTTTGCTGCACACAGCCAGTGCTACCACATTGGGTAGTTTGCTGTACACCTGCTCCGCCACGATACCATGAGCGCTTGGGTGGTTTGTTGTACACAGCCTGTGGATAAGTTCGAGCGCGCCCTGGGTAGTTTGCCGTACACCACCTGGGTAGTTTGCTGTACGCTGCTGGGTAGTTTGCCGTACACCCCTACTGAATATTACCGTTATTTATCAGTCTCTTAAGGGGAATTTGTCGAGATGAATACTTAATACTAAATACCTAATATATAAACACTTACGCATTCGCGACATGAGGGATTGAAAATTTCCTTTTTTAACGAGTTTAGGAAGATCAATCATATGATTGATACGAGTGGTTGGGGGGTTGTCACTAAGAACCACCCCATGCGTTTCGGCTAAGCCTTGAAACGAAACGATTTCCCCTGAATTGTTGCCGCCTCTCGCGAGGCGACCAAACGGTTGTCGATCTATCAAACACCTCCACCACAAGGGATTACGGGCCTGATTGCGCTAGGGAGGGCGCACCGACGCCAGCCGTTTGGTCGCCTCACTCGCTCTGGCAATCGTGCTCGGTTCCGGCTTCGCCTCCACCAGCACGAGCCAGAAGCGGTGGGCAACAATTCAGGGGGAAATTTAGTGGTTGCCCTAACGGGCAAAAAAGAGGCCCTGCGAAAAGCAGGGCCACATGAGTTACCGGCGAAGCCGGTTGAGGATGGCTTCGTCCATGGTGTCAGGCTTGACACCATCTGGAAGCATAATGGTTTTGACGTACACGTGTTGAGAAAGCAGTTGCGTTGCGGCGGGGATCGCCGCCCTACCCGCTTCATCCCCGTCGAGGATCAGTAGCACATGAGTGAACCTAGCCGCTTCGATAGCCTGGGCTTGAGTGACTGACACACTGGTGCCCATCAGCGCCACTGCTGGGATACCCGCCTCGTGGAGGCGAAGCACTGACCAGAACCCCTCGACTACCACGATGAACCGTTTTCCAAATTGAGCAGCTCGATGGAGGTTGAAGAGTTCTAACGACTTTTCGAACCCTTTGGGCTGCTTATACTTGCCCGCATCGTCGGGCACGGGTGTGGCCGCATAGCGACCGACATACGCCACCAGTTCACCCTGGACATTGTGCAATGGGATCGCAATCCGATTACGCATCATGCCCCGGCTGCAGTAGCCGATACCAAAGGCTGCGGCTTGCTCAGGTGATACTCCACGATCTGTGAGGAATTGGTGGTTGGAATCGAGTGAGAGTGCCAACTCAAGCACCGGGTTGCCTTTGGGTTGGCCTGGGATGCCCGCTGAAGCGCCCTGTGTTGGCTCTGAGGCGCTTGCAGGGGTCGAAGGCGACCGTTTCCCCTTGTTGCAGGTTTTCGCGGCCCTGTGGCCAATTTTGGGCTTCGCGGGGGTATCTTCGACTTTGCGGTACGCGGCAGGATCTTCGCCGATTATGGCAAGTGCCTGTTTGGCGGCTTTGAACGTGTCGCGTTCGCTGTATCCTTCCATCAAACGGATGAAGTCCAGCACGTTGCCTTTGGCAGTGCAGCCAAAGCAATTGAAGTTGCCTTTCTCGCGGTTGATTGAGCACGACGGGGTGCTGTCTTCATGAAAAGGACAAGGGATCTTGATCTGTGGCCCTGTCCGGTTCGGTTGTAAGTCATAGTGGGCGAGCACGTCATCAAACGAGACGCGTTCACGCACTGCGGTAAAATCGAGTAAGCCGGTTTTTGCCATGTGATCCTCCATGAGAAGTAAATCTAACTATCTGAATTAATTATATTTATTTCTTGGGATTATGGTAGTTGACAGGGTATACTTCTAGGGTTTGGTTCTGGTGGCCGCGGTGATTGGTTTTGTTCACTATACGCAGACTTTGTTGCTGGCAAAATCGCCGCGGCCGAAGGCGAGGGTGTGGTGGATTTGCCAAGTGTCGGACGTCCAACACCCCTGCCCGTTTATTCGATGCCTGACGCCCGTTCTTCGTACCCGCAGGCGGCACTGCCGCCGATGGTAGCTGTAACCACCCATGTTACCCACGCCTTGTTAGGGGAAGCCGATCAGCAGTGCCCACACACGCACGCTTGCCGATTGGACGTTCTGGCCGGAGAATGGGCTTGAGGTATGGAACATCAATCCTTGTTGGTGGCGCGCGAAACGTCATTGCATAATCCGGCATCCTGCCACCTGTATCCCGAAGTTCGTTCGGGGCATGTGTTGGTGTTTGGAGCCCCTACCCCACACAAGCAGTCGCTTTTGTGGAATATGATGGTGCAAGACATTGCCGCTGGTGCTGGCGTTGCGGTGATCGATGTGACGGGTAATTATGCGGATCGGCTGCTAGACGCGATCCCAAACTACCGCGCGCACCAAACCTTATTGTTCCAACCATTCGATCAGACCCGCGTGGTCGGGTACAACCCATTTCGGGGAGTGCCTGAGGCACACCGACCGCGAGTAGCGCAAGACATCATGGATCTTTTCAAAGCCATCTGGGGGCTCGACTATGATCGCACCCCCCTGTTACTTGATCTGCTGCGATCATCAGCACGCGTGCTGCTGGATTGTCCAGACAGCACTATGCTGTCGCTTTACGCATTGCTTACCAATGCTGAGTTTCGCACGCGCGCTGTGGCGCATTGCAAAGATCCTTTGACCCGAAAGTTTTGGGCGGAATTTGCCGCCTGGGATAAGCGTGATCAACGAGACAAGCCGCAGCCGGTCTTGACCCGATTGCGGGCCTTTTTGTCCGATCCGCAGCTGCGCAATGTCCTGGGGCAGGTGAAGGGTGCGCTTGATCTGGAGCGGGTGGTCAATGAGCGCCAGGTGTTCTTGGCGGACTTGTCGCGGGCCACCCTTGGGGCTGAAACCAGTCGTCTATTTGGATGCTTGTTGGGCACTCGTTTGCAGTCGATCTTGGCAGCGCGCACCGGTGGCTGGCCATTTTATATCTACATTCCAGAGGCGCATCTCATGCACGCCGAGGTGGCGGCGGCGTTATTACAAACTCCATTGCCGAACAGTGGTGCCGTTGTTTCACTAGACCAGGTAGCTGGATATGCGCCAGAGATCCGGGCCAGTTTGCTTGCGCCGCAAACGTTGTTGGCATTTCGCATGGCGGCTGACGATGTGCGATATGTCGCTCCACGATTTCCAACTGCACAGGCTGAGACGTTGCTGCCGACTCTATCACCCGACCGGATGGTCATGTCCGGATTTAAATACGAGTTGCAGGCGCTTGATGCTGTGCCGGTGGCCTATCGGTCTCGAAAGAGAATTGTGCGGCGATCCCAGCAGGCGTTGGGAGTGCCGCGCGTCAGTATTGAGGGCAAAATAGAACGGTTTCTGGATGGGTTGTAACGGGGGTGTTGTTCGTGTTCGCGCACGTGGTTAAATGCTGCTGCCGGTTTTGATGTAAAAGTCTGGTGGCATCGTTCTAAATCGTCCGCCTTCAGGCGCCTTCAGGCGCCTTCGCAACCGCAGAGACCTAATGAGGCAAGTGATACTTGATCGGCCGGCTTGAACGACTTGAGAGACAGAGATCACATTTTGAAGGTAAAATTACCTTTTCGTATAATCTCTTTGCCGGTCAAAGTTGACTCATAGCCGTTTTCAGCAGAAAAACGTTCCAATGTCGCATGTCCACCCTCAAGCAGTAGGTTGAGTTCTGCGTCGGAAGAAACTTGAACGGTGTAACAGCCACTTTGATCGTCAACACATGCTGGAGTCTTGCGACCAAGAGGTTCACTGCCAAAAGCTGCAGGGGCGAACACGACAGATATTAGTGCTGCCGCGGTAAGTGCCATGAACTGTGTCATTGATCAAACTCCAATTGGGCTATGATGTACTGTCGTAGGTGAGGTGCTCAGTTGGAATTATCTTTTCATACGCACGAATGTGTACGGAGGAATATCATGACCAGCACGGATCTCAATTAATTCATTGAGATTGTTCAGCTCAATTATCGACAGGCCAAAGACCATGAAGTACTCAGGAGGAGTTGGGATTTCCCGAGCTTCACAGATTCCGCCAGACTTGCAAGCACTGCTTCCATAGACAAATTTGATAGATGATACCTTCTGCGTTTCTTCTGCAAACGCAGCAGGGTTTACGGCGACAGTAAGAACGGCTGCCAACACGGTGGAGGTCAAAAGTTTTTTCATGGCTTTTCCCCGTCTTTGGTTAGCGACGATATTCTGTCGCCGTTGAGTGTGGCGAGGCCACGGATCAGATGCCGAAAACTTTGCTTGCAAAGTAGTCACCTATACGTCGTGCACCGTTAAACGGCTTGAATCATGCACCAAACGGATGTCGGTGCAAGGGAAAAGGCGGTGCTCCGCCCGCCCATGGAGTTCGCGTTCGCTCACGCAAGTTTCCCATGAGCCAAGAGATTGCCCGCTCGATCTGCTTTTCAGCATACCGGCCTACCTCAGCCGTCAAGCCGCTACGCTATCGCTCCGGGCATTGACTGCCGAGCCTCTTTGCCGGTGCCGTCAGGGCAGACAACCGGTCAGTCCGGTTGTCGGTCGAGTTTATCAACCACCTAACCATTGAGCCTATGAGCATATACTCAATTGAAGCCTATCGAGAGCTGCGTGGGGCAGTGTCCGAAGCGCTGTACCGGTTCGCTGAAGGACGGATAGAGGAGCACGAGGCGGCGAGGCTGATTACCGATATCAGCTTTCAGCACTGGCAGCGGGGGCAGCGAACGCAAAAGCGCCTCCACCAAGGGAAGCGCTTCTAACGACATAGACAGCTTACCATAGCTTCGGCTGTTTGGAAAATCCTCGCTTCGGCGGGGATTTTCTTCTGGCTCATGGGTGCCCACCCAGCGGGCACCGCCTTTTCCTTGGGGTGTTGGACGTCCAACACCTTGTGCACTTCGGGGTGATTTTTGGTTTTTTTGTCCGTTATACTGAGGGAATGGAACGGGCCTTAGTAAAACCAAAGATCGTTCGGCGAATTGTGCTGACGCCGCGAGATGCAATGATCCTTCGGGCCGTGCATCGGTTTCGCTTTTTTACCACCGACCAAGCGCAACTGCTGACGGGTGCAGCCAGTCGCAACAAGCTCAATGATCGATTGGCTAAGTTGTGGGCGCATGACTACCTGGATCGTCCGATAGATCTCACAAGAGCCACCTTTAGTCATGCTGACAAGCGGCATGTGGTGCATGTGTTGGGGCAGCGAGGGGCAGACTGGTTAGCTGAAAATGATGGCGTGAAGTTCCCGAAGGGGAAGGGGTGGAGGTCTGCGAACGCTGACTTGAGTAATATACAGAACTTGGCACATACAATTGGTATGGTTGATGTGATTTTGCAGATTGATCGCGAAATTGCAGCTGCAGAAGGTTTGCGGTTCATTCACCATAGCGAGCTCATTGCCAACGCGTCTGAGTGGCCTAAAGGGGTGAAAAAGTACCATCTGCCAACGCGCGTGCAGATAAAGGGGAAGCTAGAAAGCCGAGGCACCAACCCCGATTATACCTTTGGTATAGGCAAGTTTGCAGATGGGAAAGAACGGCAGGCGTTGTGCTTTTTGGAGTATGATAACTCTACAGAAGATCTGTTCAAAACTGACCGGATGGCGTCGTCTATCGCGCAGAAACATGATTGCTACAACGATGCCTTTGAGCGGAAGTTGCAGCTGGAACTGTATAACTACAACAATTTTAGGGTGCTGTTTGTAGTCAATGGTGGGGAAGATCGGGTGATGAAAATGAAGGACGTTTTCACCAAGAGAATTGGTAACGAGAAGCGGGCAGGGGTGTTTTTATATACCACGCATGACGAGCTTAAAGCCCGTGGTATATTGTCTGATATTTGGATTGATGGGGCAGGACGCCGCAAAACGCTAATTTGACAGCCCGACGACGCTACACGTTGGCCATGTTAGTTAAATTAGGGTGGGAAATCGTAAAAATACTCCGCACATGTGCGGAGTATAAGTTATCGCCCAGTTTGGGCTGTCGGTGAACGCACGCAGCAGGCCCAAGCCTTATCAGCCACCTCTTCGCCGTAGTATTTTTTGCAAAGGGTACGCAGGCGCTCCTTTGCTACAAATTCCAGCTCTGACACCTGTTCTAGTGTGGAGATGAAATCGTCGATAGAGAGGTTTTCGGTTTGATTTGTTGCGTCTACGACGCGCTCGGCAATGGCGATAAGACCATCGCAAAGGAACGTTAACACCTCGTTGAAATGCTTGTCGTGTTGTTCAGTCGTCAAAGGAACCATGCTTACTCCCATTTTCTGCTGACCTGCGATCCTCGCAAGCCAGCTTGAAAATGCGAGTAACTACCTCATAAATAACATAAAAAATCGATTTTGTAAATTTCACACCGTAGTTTAAGATGTGATGAAAGGCACAGATTGGTTTGGAGAGCGGGATGGGTGATGAGCGTCAGACAGGTTCTAGGGTGCCACAAGAGCAATCATTGAGTTCAAACAGAAAGTCGGTGCTCCAAAGCACAGCAGAGCGCTTTGGGCGAACCGCCCAGGTGAAACTTGAAAAAATCGACAATGAATATCGCCGGGAGCGGGTGATTGGGCAACAACTGGTTGGTGAGTTCAAAGCGGCTGAGGCAGAGGCCCAGCTACAACATGACCGTCTAGAGAACATAGAAGAAGAGAAGGCTACTCAACGTCAGGCAGTGCGGACAAGGCGACTAGAGCTTGACACTCAGGGAAAGCAAGCGACAGCCGCAGCTGATGATATCATAGGTGAACATACGCGAAGCAAAGAGGAGAATGCGGCGGGTGAAGCTGAGGCTCGCAATCGACGTTTAAAGGCAGAAATCGAGGAAAAAAAACTACGAGAAAAACTGGACAGTATGGACTCCACCGTTGATCCTGAAGGTCAGAGAAAGCGCTTGGTCGAGATGGAAACCGCGGAGCGAGTCAAATTGGTCGAAATCGATGAGGAATTGCAGGGGCTTCTCATGAACGACGGCGACCAATCGGCATTGCTGAAGAGAACGAAGCAAGCTGAACGTGTCGGCATCACACAAAGGCTGGATGCGATCTCGACACGCATCTTGGAGATGGACGGCTTGTTGTAGTGAGTAGGTTCGATGTGTCGTTAGGGCAGGGGGCCGATGGGCCTCTATCGATGTCAAAAGACGCCCGTGATGTTCACCTGCATGTTCTGGGTTTGTCGAGGCAAGGAAAAAGCTATTTTTTAGAGCATTTGATCCGGCAGGATATCACGAACGGGGCAGGGGTGTGTGTCATTGATCCCCATGGAGAACTCTACAACAATCTGGTTGCTTGGCTCGCTGCAAACGATTTGCACCGATCACATCGGATTCATCTGATCAATCCGGCCAACGGCGACTGGTCGGTTGGCTTCAATCCCTTAAGCCGCAGTGATCAGTATGTTTCGGCACGCGTTGGAGCAATGATCGACGCATGTCAGAAGGTTTGGGAGGATAGCGAAAGTACCGGCTACAAAACCTTGGCCCGATTGTTAGATTTGGTGTTTTCAACTCTTGCGGCACACCGTCTAAGTTTGCGCGAAGCGCCACTGCTTACGACCCTGCAACACAGATCGATCCGTCAGCGAATGGTAGCCGCAACGAACAACGCGGCTCTGATCGATGGCTGGGCTGAGTTTGATCATTTGCGGCCGTCAGAGTTTGTTCAACAGTTTCAAAGTGTGCACAATCGGCTGCATGAAATGACCCAGGCGCCCGGCATTGCATCAATGATTGGGCAAACTGACCACGTGATAGATTTCAAGGCCTGTATGAACAACGGGCACATTGTACTGGTCAATCTCGCACATAAAGGAATGATTAAGCCTAGTGTGGCGAACACGGTGGGGGCATTGATCACCGCAGACCTTTTCCACGCGGCTCAAACGCGTGACATTGATACCGCGAAAGATCAGCCATTTTACTGCTACATTGATGAATGTGGGGACTATCTCAATGAGACTGTGGTCAAAGGATTGGATCAGACTGCCAAGTTTGGTTTGCACTACGTCCTGAGTCACCAACGACTATCCCAGCTTGGCCAGCGCAGAGATGACCCAATCAGAAATGGTGTCATGGGAGGGGCTCAGTCCAAAGTTGTCTTTCTAGAAGATGATTTGGACACCGCTCAGGAGTTGGCTGATCTACTCTTTGGAAAATCGTATGATCTTGAACGCCCAAAACAGGTTCTCATAAAACCAACTGTGGTGGGTTATTCTCGTGAATGGCTGGAAGCCGAAGGAGTATCAAAAGGAGCGTTTTCAGCATCGGGAGAAAACACTGGTAGCGGAATGGGGCTGGCACAGTCTCTATCTGACCAACCTGGGGCCCTTCCTGTGAATATTGAAACCAACAGCGAAAATGCCTCTTCGTCGTCTAGTTCTGGTAGCTCGTATGTGCGAAGCCAGTCGAAGCATGAAGCCTTGGTGCCAATTATGGCCGATTTGCCCACTGGAGTTTATTCTCTTGAAGAGTTGCGACATTTGGCAATGGTTGATGTGAGGTTACTTCAAAAGCGCCAAGCTTTTGCATATGCAGCAGATGATAGAATTGCGCGACAGTTTGTAACGCCGGATGTCTATCCAGCTTTGCCTACATCAACTCAAGTAGCGGATTTTTTTTCAACTATATCTACAAGGGAGCCCACCGCAAACGATCCGGTTTACGTAGAAGAGGCGGTAAATGAGCGCAGAGATTTCTGGACGCAAGTAAGCCTGCCAGTCGTGGATGCGCCTAATGATTTCTTTGAGTGACGGTCAATCATCACGCTTTTTCTGCATCTCAGCTAAGCGTGCCTTTGTCTTTTCAAGTTCTTCAAGTTCCCGCTCTAACTCAGTCCCTAGGTTCGTCCGTCTGACATCGTCCTCGTTGGCATATGAGCGGGAGTTAGGGTCAGTGTCATCAACACCGTGGCGGCGTCGCATCTCAGCGTGGAGAGTTTGTTTCCGTTGGGAAGAAAAAACCAGTCCACTGATGTGATACAGAGCTGTGAAGATAACGGACAGGCCAATCAGTGTTAAAATACCGGCAGTTCCGATCGTTGCCGCAAGAACTTTGCGCGAAGTACCCCGAGCGCTAACGGTGTCCGGATTTGATACTTCATCAAATGTGGGCATGTCTCCGCAACCCCGACATAGCTCCCCTCGTTGCCCAGATACTGGCACCCAAGCTCTTCTTAGATACCAACCGTATTGAACGACCTGCTCACGGTTACTTGTGATCGTCACATCGTGGTGTTCGCCTTTTTGGCATAGACTTTCTGGTGCTACCCGTCGCCACTGGGTTGAGTTATCCCGCGACCAAGGCTTTAGGAAGACAGAAACGACAACACTATCAGGCCCGTACTCAGTGCTCCATGCGAAGCAATAGAAGTGGTTCCCATTAGTTTTACCAGATATCTTGTGAGACTGTCCCTCCCTCAGCGACACCTCCGCAGCTCTTAGTCCACTTTCGAGTTTTACAGCTTCGACAACTCCAGGGTCTCGTAAAAACCGACCGGGATTTTCCGTTAGTCGCTGGCCACTAATGAAAAGGATCGCGGCAACCACAAGGATAAGACATCCAATAATTCTATGTTTTTGCATGACGCTTGTATCTATTTATTTTTGTTTCATGTTCTTGAGTTTTACTTGTAGTTCCTTTATCCTCTTTACGGATGCATTGATCTCTTCGACCAATTGCTGTTCAGCAGCTTCATCCTCCGCTAGCTTCCTCTCTTTCTCTCGAAGCTTTTGGTTCTCACGTCTTGTTTGCTCAATTAGTCCCTCTAAGTCTTGGATGTCCTGTTTTTTTCGGAAAGATGATGTTTCTTGCTGCCGGTACGACTCTGTCGTCTTCGCGTCGAACGTCGTTTCTTCATTTGCGGCTCTTTTGATTTCTTCTTTAACCCTTCTGGTTCGGGTAGACGGAAGAAGCGTGTTGAGCATGGAAAAAAGTGCGTAGGCGAGGAAACTTGGATGTCCAAGTGCAAGCACACCGAGCCCCGAACCCATTATCAGCAGACCAGTTTGAAGCTTGTCACGATTGTATGCTCTTGCTTCGGCAGGGCTGAAATACTCCTGAACAGGCGTCAACGGCTTGCGATTACAGTTGTCGTAAGCAAACGTGTCGCATAACCCGGTCTGGTATCCGGTAGTTATCGGTTGAGGATGCCCCTTTGCGGGATAGAAAAACAGTACACGGACGACCTGCCGTGTTGCACTGGAAATACTTATTTTCGGCGCCTGCTGCTGTAGACATCGGCTGCGTGGTGCATTTGAGAGGACTGGATCACGAAGTTTAAAGCTGCCACTGTTGACACTGTCATACACGTCCATCGCCCAAGTGGTTACATCAATTGTTTGCAAACCATTGGTTGCTTCAAACAGCATACATGTCGTTGTTTCGCCTTTGTTATTAAAAACCAGGTGGCTCTGCTCCAATGTTACCCTTTGTCCTGGCATGAGATGAGTTTCGTACATGTCGAGAGATACACGATTGACCATGTGCACCCAGCGACCAGGTTGAACGAAGTCAGATTTCGGTATGGCATATAGAAATCCAACAATGAGCAATATGCCTGCTAGGACAGAGGCCAACCAATTTAATTTCAAGAAATTGCATCCTTACTTAGCTGCGACAGCGCCGGTCTGTTATCTTCAGCGACAATTGCCCAAGTGGCAAGCTTACCTCCTGGAATGGGCACCAGATCACCAATTACGCACAAAGTATTGGTCTTCCTGCTGATAGCGTCAGTGGAAAACCTCGCTTTGGCGGGGATTTCTTGTTGGATCATGGGTGCCCACCCAGCGGGCACCACCTTTTCCTTTAAAGGGTTTTTACGACTGGAATTAACCATTTTTAAGGCTCTGCCCTAGCAGCGCGAATGTATCAGTCTAGGTATGTCACTACGCCAATGGTTGATTGCGTATTGCTACTACTGGTTTCGAATAGTGTTACCAATGCGGTTATGCCTGAATCAAAGAATACTGTGTTTGCCGATTGAATCTGATCATGGTTTTGTGCTTCGGGAAGAGAACTGAGTGCATCAGCTATCACGGCAAGTTCAGTGTTAACTGTGAATTGACACGAAATAATGTCAAAGCCGGGGGCAACGACTGATCGAATTTCAAACTTTTCAGATTGATCTCCAGATTCAAACCCAAGCACGAAAGTGCCTCTACTGCCTTGCGTGGCACTAGTTGCCCTTGTTTGCTCCATCAATGTCAGTAGCTGTGGATCACTGTATTCATTATTCAGGCATGCCCACGCAAACTGGTCTGCAAATAAGCTTTCTTCAGCGGTAGCGGTGTGAGCTAACACAGAACATGCAATAACGAGTGCGTTGATTTTCATAAAAGGCCCCTATAACTGACATTTCCCAAGTAGAATGCCCTTTCTTCCACTTTGTAGATGTTTTGCGTGCCGATCAAGCGTTTTGGGCAAGCCGTGCCCTCTCTCGCTGATCTGTCGCGCGGCCTAAGCGCGATATTTGCTTTTCGCACCGGAGGCCTTGGCTTGGGTATCAAAAACCCCTTGGAAAACCCCAAAGGTTTTGACAGGTTTTGGCCAACCAGCCGGAAGCTGTCGTTGTTCCGCTTTCGGTTAAAAGCAGAACCCGTTTCCTCTCTTTAATCCGTTTAAAATATAGGCTTTACACTGCCAGAGCTCGCGCAGGTTCCGGTTTAGGGGTAGACTGGTTAAAAGCGGAACCCAGTATGACCAAAAAAACCAAACCAAAATCAGCCTGGAACAAGGGCAAGATCGTCGGCCCGAAGCCGGCTTTGACCGCCCGTCAGGTGACGACGATCCGAGGGGTGTTGGCTGAGCGGGCACCTTTGCGCGACCAGGTGCTGTTCTCGCTGGCGATTGATAGTTGTTTGCGGGGGAGTGACCTCGTGCGCCTCAAGGTCAGCGATGTGATGCTCTCCGGCGAGTTGCGCGATAAGGTGCGGGTGCAGCCGTCGAAGACCAAGGCGCGCAGCCAGACAACCATCGTGTTCGAGCCGAGCCGTGACACCCGGACATTGCTGGCACGGCACATTGATGCCGAAGATCTGCTTTCAACCGATTGGCTCTTCACGGCCATGCAGCGTCGGGGTGGCCGGGAAAAGTCGCTGAGCGAGCGGGCGTACCTCAAGCTGGTGAAAAAGTGGGTCAGCTACGCTGGCCTCAACCCCGAGCTCTACGGCACCCATTCGATCCGTCGATCACGACCGGCCTACCTTTATCGCAAGACGGGCAACCTGCGCGCGTGTCAGATCATGCTGGGGCACAAGTCGCTGGCGTCTACGCAGCTCTACTTAGGTGTTGAGGAAGAAGAGACGCTGAGCCTGGCACGGCAGTTTGAGTTGTAACAAATGGCTGGCTAGAATTTGGTGCATAGTACTTTCAAATGCGATTTTCCACATAGACTGTCAAGATTGAATCATTAAAGGGCCTTCAGGTAGAAGGGTATCGGGTGTAATTCCCATCCCTTCCAAACCATTTTTTTGAATGAAGTGATCAAAGTCGCCTTTACCAAGGCGCATCCTAACAGTGATGTCTGGGCGAGTGACATACCCCTCAATACAAGTCGTCGGGTCTACGGCGCAAGTAGGAGTGACCGAGGGGAATATACCCTCTGTCACATCTTCTGCAAAAGTAGCAGATGCGGCAACTAAAGCAGCAATGGTGAGAAGGGAGTTGAGAGGTTGTTTCATGGTTTCTCCTTCGAACGCTATTCGGTTACTCTTGTGGCGATCATATGCATGGGAGGAAGTATGCCATCGACAATAAAATCCTCTATCCCAGGATTGGCCTGAAGAACCACTTCGGCAGATGAGTGGTATATCATTACAGATCCGTCCAGAGCAATCGGCGTTGATGACGCGAAACAGTTTGCATCTGCGGCCGCTTTCTGTCTTTTTATACAGCTCACATTAACAATGGTAATGCCATCAATCACCTGACCTCTCTCATATTCCTGGGCAGCAACGCCGGTAGCCAAAATTGCACCTGTTAGAATAAGCGGAAAAACCTTCACTGCACCACCTCCACATCACAAAACTCTGGCACAAACATGTACTTCGGAACACGGTTGGTCGCCTGAACATACCCATCCAACACACCGCAGGAAACCGGCGTGATCAGCTGAACCGCTGACCCTTTGAGCCGCCGCGCCTTCCACTGATCATCCCGAAAGATGCCGTCCGCTGCGTACATCCGCTGACCCGTTGTCGCATAGGTCACTCGATAGATCGGGTACAGGAAGCCTTGAGGGCTGGAATGGACGCCGATAAAGCGTGCGGTTGACCCTGCCGGGAGTTGCGCAAAAGCGCAGCTGCCGCTCCGCAAGATACTATCGTTGCGCAGGAACTGCTGGGCATTCACGACCTTATTCAGGCTGGCGGTCATGCCGTCCTGCTCGAAGCACACGAGCTGGTAAGGGCGGTCTTGAGCCTGTGCCGCGGTGGTAAGGCAGAGGCCGATCACAAGGCTGATCTTTGTGAAAAATGACATGTATGCCTCAGTTGCTTTGAATGTTGTCTTCTGAGTAGCAGGAGACCGGTCGATTATCCAATATCATAGCGTCAAAAGCTAGCCAGAATTATTCATGAAAGGGTGGTGAGGGTGGCATAACTCACTGGAACGATGTAATTTTCGGTTATCGACGCCAAAAATCTCGGTTTCCAAGGCACGACCCTTCCCATGACAAAATCTACATCACTTCAGCCCGCGTTGTCACCCGTGAATGGCAAGCCGATCCTGCTTGGATTTGACGGTGCGGATATGAGTTCCGATGCCGGGCTGACGCTCTTGCGCGAGATCGAGCG
>Ga0307943_1000618_pt1 | contig 20735 bp, 16 predicted proteins | sample OrgLakmetagen177_FD_203149 | JGI IMG/M metagenome (GOLD analysis project Ga0307943, IMG submission 203149) | Saline water microbial communities from Organic Lake, Antarctica - #177 | ecosystem: Environmental > Aquatic > Non-marine Saline and Alkaline > Saline | place: Antarctica: Organic Lake... | reverse complement strand
GTAACAACTAAAATTCCAACACTAAATGCATTACCAATGGAAGTTAATGGCTATGTAGTGGCTAGAGTAACAGATAACATTATTCACTCAATTGATTTTAGAACAGAAGACTAATAATAAAAAAAAATTATAATTATGGAGGGTAAAAAAGACTATACAAATCAAGAAGGAGAAGATTTAACACAAGAAAGAGATATAGCTAAAGAAAACCATGCTGAAAGGATGATAGAGCAAGAAGCTAAAGCAAATCAAATGGATGCAGATCTAAAGACTATTAAAGCTGCATTAGATGTTGCAAATAGGAAAGGTGCATATACCTTAGAAGAAGCTTATGTTATAGCATCTGCATCAAAACGATTATTTTAATATGAAGTTAGTAGAATTTAAAGATTATAAGTTAACAGTCCCTGAAGAAGTTTGGGGACTTAAAACTTTTAGAAAACTATTAGACAGAGATAAAACAAAAGATAAAATAAATGCATCTAAAGAGATGTTATTTATTTTTCATTTTTGTGATATTAGATCTGATTTCCAACATATACTAGACAAAGACAAAAGAATAGAAGAAGTAAAAAAGGAAGCAGGACTAAAAGACTCTTGGAAAATAGACAACCATGTGCAAGCAAGTATTGACTTATATATTAGTTTAAGTACAACAATAATTGAACAACTGTATTTAAATTCTTTACAAGCTGCATCTGATGTAGGAAACTACTTAGCTTTAACTAAAGAGCTATTAGAAGAAAGAGATAAAAATGGTAAGCCTGTTATAGATATTGCTAAAATAACAACTGCTATACAAAAAGTACCAAAGCTTATGTCTGACTTAAAAGAAGCATATAACCAAGTAGTTAAAGAAAAAGAAACAATGGAAAATAAATCAAAAGGAACTAGATCCTTTAATATGTTTGAAGATGGATTATAATAAAGAAATATTAACAGATAAAGAATATTACTGTTTATTAAAAGAAACCATAGAAGAAATAGGTAATGCTGTAACTTCTACATTAGGCCCTGATGGCAGGACTGTAATTATTAAAAACTATAATGGTCAATATTATGTAACAAAAGATGGGGTATCAGTATTAAAATCTATAGGTTATAGAGACCCACAAAAAAATATAATCACAGATATTATAAAAGAAGTAGCACAGAAAACTGTAGATGAAGCAGGAGATGGTACAACTACATCTATACTCTTTACCCAATTTTTTATATTAAAAGGAATTGAGTTGTTGGAAAAAGGAACTCCTTATAAAGATATTAGGGAAGAGTTAAGTTTCTTAGAAAAGGAAATAACTGAAGAGATAAATAAAAGCTCTGTACTTATTACAGAAGATAAGAAAGGGTATATTAAAAAGATTACTAATGTAGCATCTAATGGAGATTCTAGTATTGTTGATTTAGTATTAGAGGCATTTAAGTACTCAGATCATATTAAGATTACAGAAGATATTAATCTTAAAGATAACATAGAAAAGGAAAATGGTTATATAATAGAAAGAAAGAATAAGTCTATTAATACTTATGTAGAAGATGGTACTTATAAAGATTTAAATATTGTACTATTAAATGATAAGTTAACTTCTTTTTCTAAAACTTTAAGTAAAAAGATTAATAAGACTAAGGCTAATCTAATTGTAGCACACTCTTTTAACAACCATGTTGTAGAGAAAGTTGGGCTATATAATAAACAGTACCAAGAAAAAATTATACTAATAGAAGCTCCTGGAATGTCTGACTTTAAAAGACTTCTTATTGATGATATAGTATCTTATTGTAATTTAGATAAGGATGATGATTTTTATGTAGGGGGAGATAAAGTTAGTGTAAAGATTGACTTTAATAAAGTTACTATATTTTCAGAAACTAATCCTCAACTTGAAAGCAAGATTAAGTTTTTAGAAAAAGCTATAAAACAAACAAACGATGAAGTAAGTAAGAATACATTAGAAACTAGATTAGAAAAGCTAACAGATAAAACTGTTACTATAAGAGTAGGAGGAGAATCTAATATAGAAGCTAAAGAAAGAAGAGATAGAGTAGAGGATGCAGTACTTGCTGTAAACTGTGCCCTCAATGAAGGTATTTTACCTGGAGGAGGAGAATTTTTAAAGTCTTTACATAGTAAATATAGTCAAAGCTTATTCTCTGATTTATTCCTCATACCTTCTAAAAAATTAGAAGAGAATGGTACAGACTTATCTACATTAGATACAAGTATTATTATTGATCCTTCTAAAGTTACTAAGACTGCATTTAAAAATGCTATTTCTGTATCAAAAACTTTGCTATCAACAGCAACACTAATTACGAGTCCGTATGAATTATAAAATGAATAGTTATCAAACTCCTCTTACTGAAGAGTTAGAGAAGACTTTACCAAAAGAAGTATATGATGAAATTATTGAATTCATTGCCAGTGTTAAGTTTATTGATAACTTAATTCAGCCTGAAGAGGTTAGAGGGTTTATTAAAGATAAACCCATAATGACTTATACTAATGATGATGGGGAACAAGTAGAATATGAAGATGGTAGAAGAGAAATAGATATTTCTAATCCTCATATTCTTGAAGGCATGGATTTCTTTAGGGAAAAAGCTTTATTTTTTGAAAAGACTGGTAAGTACACAAATATTATACCAAATAGTAATCCTAAATCTGATTATGCTAACTTTTGGAGAGAAGAAGTAAACAAGTGGAGATATGGACTAGTAAGAGAAGATGGTGAGTGGATTCCAGGAGAATTATATTTCTATTGGAATTACTCTCCTATTTGGTTAGTAGAGAAAGATAAACAAACTAAAGGTAATAAAAAAGGTAATAGAGTTAAAAAGTTTCCTAAGCCTTGGCTAGGAGATTACTTATTCTATCATTATGTAAGTGAAGCCAAAGAAAAAGGTAAACATGGTAAACTCTTAAAAACCAGAGGAATCGGATTCCCAGGGCCTATTAGTGAACCTATTCTTACAACTGATGGTTTTAAAACTTATGGGGATATTAAAGTAAATGATAATTTAATAGATAGAAAAGGAAACCCTACTAAAGTAACCCAAGTTCATAAACAAGATAATAGAATAATATATGAATTAACTTTAAATGATAAAAGAACAGTAAGATGTGCAGAAGGACATTTGTGGTCTGTTTTTGATAAAAATAAAGGTACTAAAAATAAAAATAAACTATATACTTATAGTATAGAAGAGATAATTAAAAAAGGATTATATTGGAAAAATAAAAAAGGAAACAAATTATATAAATACTATATACCAGATTTATTAGAACCTGTTAAATATTCTAAAAAAGAATTTAAAATAGATCCTTACGTAATAGGAGCTTTATTAGGTGATGGTTCATTAAATACTTCCAGTATTAAAATAGCTAGTATAGATAATGAAATTTTAGATAATATCCAAAAATTAATAGGAAATTCTTATAAATTAGTTAAAGATAAATCAACTATAAATTATTTACTTACACAAAAAAATCTTTGGGAAGGAGGTAGTAAGTACAAACACAATAAAATTAAAAATGAAATAATAAATTTAAAATTAAATGTAAATACTAGTGGCAAATTTATTCCTGATATATATAAACATTCTTCAATAAATCAAAGATTAGATTTAGTAAAAGGATTAATGGACACAGATGGCTCAATATCTTTAAATGGAAATTTAGAATTTTCAAATTCAAATAAAACATTAATAGATGATTTAGCAGAAGTTTTAAGAAGTTTAGGAATTGCCTGTACAAAAGGATTAGGTAGAAAACCAAGTAAAAAAGAAATAAACGGGTCTATTTGTAATATAAAACAAGAGTATAGATTATATATTAGATCAAATCAAAATCTTTTTAATTTAACTAGGAAGTCAGAAAAAGTCAAAAATAAAAAATTATTTAAAAATAGTCCAATAGTTAATATTAAAAAATTAGACTATATTGAGGAATGTGTATGTTTTACAGTAGATAATAAAGAAAATTTATATTTAACAACTGATTTTATACCTACGCACAATTCCTTTAAAGCAGCATCATGGAGTCCTAGAAATCTATATTGTTATCCTGGATCTGGTAATCCTAATTTCCACTTAGCTTCAGAAAAAGGATATTTATCTGGAGATAAAGGTATATGGGGTAAAGTATTAGATACATTAGACTGGCTTGCAGAGCATACTCCTTTATCTAGAATGAGATTAGTAGATGGTAAGAGATCTATGGAGATTCAACTTGGGTACGAAGATGAGTATGGCTCTCGTAAAGGATTGTTATCTTCTATATATGGAATATCATTAAAAGATAATCCTGATAAAGCAAGGGGTATTAGAGGGCCTTTTATACATTATGAGGAAGATGGGTTATTCCCTAATTTAGAAAAAGCTTGGAACGTTAATAGAAAAGCTGTGGAAGATGGAGGAGTTGCATCTGGATTTATGTTAGCAGGAGGATGCCTCACTGAAAATAATATGGTATGGGATGGGCTTGGTAATCTTACTTCTATAAAAGATTTAAATAGATCAAATAGAATTCTAGGATTTAATCAATCTGATAATATTATATCACAAGAGCCTATTACATATTGGCAGCCACCTACTAATAAAGAATGTGTTAAGATAACAACTAATACTGGAAGAAGTATAGAATGTAGTTTAGACCATCCTATATTATGGAGTCATAAATCTTTAAAGAAGATGAGCGAACTCCCTTCAATTAATGGGAATAGAAAAAGGAAATCATTAAAAAAAGTAGAATTCAAAGAAGCTGGTTTAATAAAAATTGGTGAACAATTAGCTACTGTAAATGAAGTACCTATATTTTCAGATAAAGAAATGTGGGAGCCTAGGTTAATAGGATGGTTAGTAGGGGATGGCTCATATGGTTTTAACAAAACTCCTATATTATCAAATTGTGAAGGAAAGATAAATTCTTATTTACATAATCAATTACTAGAAGAAGTTGTAACAGAAAAAACATATACAACTAAAAGTGGTAAAACATATGAAGAAAATAGAATAAAAGGTATTTGTAAGAAATTAAGAAAAATAGGTATCTATGGACAAACTAAAAATAAAAAAACTTTACCTATAAATATTCATTCATATTCCTATAAAACAATAACTGAATTTATAGGTGGATTTTTTGATGCAGATGGCTATGTATCTAAAGAAGGAGTAGTATCTTTAAGCTGTGCGTATTCAAATATTTTATTAGAAATGCAACTTCTTCTTCAAAAATTAGGAATACATGGTAATGTAAATTATAAAAACCCAAATCCAAATAATTCTAAAAGTAAAAATGGACATTATGAATTAGAAATTAAAGATAAAGATAGTGTGTTAAATTTTAAAAAACATATATTTTTATTTCCTAAAGAAAAATATACAAGACTTAACAACGTTACTAATATTTATAAAAATAAAGAATCTCAAAATGCAAATCATTTGACTGGTATGAGATTTGAAAGAGTTGTTAGTATTGAAAATATAGGAATAAAACCTGTGTATAATTTAACTGCTGGAAAAACTAACACCTATATAGGTAATGGAATTATTACGCATAATACAGGTGGAGTAGAAGGTGCTTCATTTGAAGGATCTGAAAAACTATTTTATAATCCTAATGCTTATAATATATTAGGAGTACCTAACGTATATGATAGGAACTCTAATCCACAGATAGAATGTGGATTCTTTTGGGGTGCTTATCTAAATAGAAACAGATGTTATGATGAAAATCAAGGTGAGCCAGATATTATAAAAGCATTAATAGAGATTTGTACAGATAGATTTAAAGTTAAATATAGTTCTTCTGATTCATCTACTATTACACAGAAGAAAGCTGAAGAACCTATTACTCCTCAAGAAGCTATCATGCGTACAGAAGGTACTGTATTCCCTGTAGCAGACTTAAAGACATATTTTGAAGATATATATGTAGACAAAGAAAACTTCTTATCAAACCACTATGTAGGGGATTTAATTACAGAATCAAATGGAAATATTAAATGGAAAATTAATTCTGATATAACTCCATTAAGAAGATATGACTTAGCTACTAATGATAAGACAGGAGCTGTTGAAATATTTGAAATGCCTAAAAAGAATGGTAATGGTATTGTATTTAGAGATAGGTATATAGCAGGCATTGACCCTGTAGATTCCGATACTGGAAATTCCCTGTATTCCGTATTTATAATGGACTCTTGGACAGATAGAATAGTTGCAGAATACACTGGTAGACCTAAACTTATAAAAGAAGCTTATAATATAACTATAAAGCTATTACTTTTTTATAATGCTGAAGCAAACTATGAAAGTAACCTAAAAGGCTTATTTACTCATTTCTCTAATAGGAATTGTTTATACTTACTATGTGATACTCCTCAAATTTTAAAAGATATGGAGCTAGTAAAACTTACTGGACAGTATGGTAACAAAGCTAAAGGTACACATGCTAGTGCAGCTATTAATAAGCTAGGTAGAGATTTACAAGCAGAATGGATGATGTCAGATTCTTATGGAGAAGATAATATATGGAATCTGCACAAGATTAGGAGTTTTGGTTATATAGAAGAAGCTATTAAATGGAATGCTGATGGTAACTTTGATAGGATCTCATCTATGGGTATGTTAATGATACTTAGAGAGGAAAGAAAGAAAAGAACTCAACAAGCAAAAGAAAATAAAGATAAGAAATTAAAGCAATTATCCGAAGATCCATTCTTTAGTAAAAACTATACTAATGTAAAAGATAGAGAAACTAAAAGAGCTATGGAAGGGTATTCAGATAATTAATAAAAATAATGAATAATTTTGTTAATATTATAAATAATATTATATTTGCAATAATCAAACTTTTAACATGAGATATAATAAACAACCATTACAAAGATTATCCTATAGAAAAAAAACTAAAGAGTGGAGGAAAGAAAATGTTGATGTAGCTGATAAGTTTTCTTTTTATCATAATGAATCTGTAAGACAAACTCTTAGAAATAAGATTATAAACTTAAATCTTTATAATGGTATAGTAGATGTTAGGGATTTAAAGGCAACAGTTAATCCACATGGTATGGAAGCTTCTTATATTCCTGATAATATTCCACATCATCCTATAATGAATGCTAAAGTAGATTTATTAGTAGGAGAAGAAATTAACAGAAGGTTTGATTATAAGGTATTGGTAACTAATCATGATGCTATTAGTAAAAAAGAAGAAGATTTAAAAGGACAGCTTAAAGAAAAAATGTTAGAGTACTTTGATAAAGAATACTCTAAAGAAGAATTAGAAGAAAAATATGCGGAGTTAGAAGATTTCCTTAAATATGATTATCAGGATATTAGAGAAAGATTAGCTACTCAAATATTACAACACTATTCTGCGGAACAGAACTTTCCAAGAATGTTTAATAATGGATTTAAGGATGCTTTGATTATGGCAGAAGAAATATATCAAATAGATATTGTTTCTGATGAACCTGAACTTACTAAGTTAAACCCTTTAAAAGTACACTGTGTTAGAAGTAGTAAATCAGATAAAATAGAAGATGCTAATTTAATTATATTAGAAGATCATTGGAGTCCTGGTAAAATTGTAGATACTTTTTATGAGGAATTAAAGCCTGACGATATAGATCATATAATGGAATATGCTTCTAAGCGTACTACTAATAACTATTCTGATGATGAAAATAATCATGTACTATTAAGAGATGGTTATGTAGGAATGGATAATGGTGGCAATGGAGTTGAAGACATGTTTAATATAGCTGAACTTAATGGTCATTACTTTGGTTCTGATTATACAGATGAAAATGGTAATATAAGAATATTAAGAGTATATTGGAAGTCACTTAAAAAAGTTAAAAAAGTAAAATACTATGATGAATTTGGTGATGAACAATATAAGTTCAGATCAGAAGAATATATACTAAATAAATCTAAAGGAGAAGAAGCAAAAGATCTTTGGATTAATGAATGGTGGGAAGGTACTAAATTAGGTAGAGATATTTACATACAAATGAAACCTAGAAAAGTACAATATAATAAAGTTAGTAATCCTTCTTATTGTAATCCAGGTATAGTTGGAGAAATTTATAATACTAACCAAGGTAGGGCAGTATCACTAGTTGATAGGATGAAAAACTACCAGTACATGTATGATGCTATATGGGATAGACTAAATAAAGCTATTGCTACTAACTATGGTAAAATATTTGAATTAGATATATCTAAAATTCCAGACAACTGGGAAATGGAGAAATGGATGCACTTTGCTGTAACTAATAAGATTGCTGTAGTTGATTCTTTTAAAGAAGGTAACAAAGGTGCATCTACTGGTAAGCTTGCAGGTGGTATGAATAATATAGGAGGTAGATCTATTGATATGGAGACTGGTAACTATATACAACAACACATGAACCTTCTAGAATTCATCAAGATGGAAATGGGAGAGATTGCTGGTGTATCAAGACAAAGAGAAGGTCAAATATCTAATAGAGAAACAGTAGGAGGAGTAGAAAGAGCAGTTAACCAATCTTCTCATATTACTGAGTATTGGTTTAGTAAACACGATGATGTTAAACTTAGAGTATTAACAGCTTTTTTAGAAGCAGCTAAAATTGCTTTAAAAGATAATAAGAAGAAAGCTCAGTTTATGTTAGATGATCAAACTATTAAGTTGTTAGAACTTTCTGATGATTCACTTTCTGAAGCTGATTATGGTTTAGTACTAACTAATTCTAGTAAAGCTACAGAGTTAGAACAAATTATGAAACAACATACTCAAGCTTTCTTACAAAATGGAGGATCTTTATCTACTGTTACTGATATATATTTTAGTTCTAGTATTTCTGAAATGAGAAAGAAATTAGAAAAAGCAGAAAGCAAAATGCAAGAAAGAGCAGAAGCTTCAAATAAAGAAGCTAATAAACTAGCTCAAGAAAAGCAAAAACAAGACTTTGCATTAAGTGAAAGAAAAGAAGATAGAGAAGATAGAAAAGTTGAGTTAGAAGATATTACTAATATAAGAGATAATAAAACTAAAATATTTATTAGTCAAAATAGTAATGAAGGTAATGAAGATGGAATAGATGATCCTATTGCAGAAGATAAATTAAACTTAGAAAGAGAGAAAGTTAGGGATCAAAAATTAAATGATATTAAGGAATTAGAAGCTAAAATGAAAATGCATAATGATAAAATGCAGAGAGAAGACAAAAAAATAGCTGTATCTAAGAAAAACAAAGTTACGAAATAGCTATGAATTTTAAAAAGGAATTTATAATAAATTTAATTATAAACTAAATATTCAGCATTAAAGTTGTATATTTGTATTAACAAAAAAAATAAAGGGATGAGTGAAGAGAACGAATTTGATATGGGTATCTTTGGGGAAGAAGATAGTATTGAACTAAATTTAGAAGAAGATAACCCATTTGATATTAAAAAAGATATAGACGGAGAAGAGGATGATGCCTCTAATCCAGCTGATGAGGATGATAAAAAACCTGAAGGCTCTGAAGAAGATGACCAAGAGGAAGAAGATGATGATCCAGAGAACGTAGTTAGCAAGAAAGATAAAGATGATGATGAAGAAGATGATCCCGATTCAGATGGTGACTCTCCCGAGATTTTTACTTCCTTTGCAACTATGCTAGCTGAAAAGGGATTACTTTCTTCTTTTAATTCTGAAACTGATGACATTAAGTCTGAAGAGGACTTAACAAATGTTATCAGGAAAGAAATTAGTACACAGAGCCAATCTTACCTAAAAGAAAAATTAGGAGAAGAAGGGTTTGATGCTCTAGAGAAAGGAGTATCATTACAAGAATACCAGAATTACAAGAATACTGTAGATACTTTAGATTCTGTAGATGAAGAGTCACTAAGTTCTAATATGGAACTAAGTAAACAAATTATCTTAGAAGATTATAAGGCTCAAGGTATGTCTGAAGAGAGAGCAACTAGAATATTAAATAAATCTGTAGATTTAGGAGACGATTCAGTTTTAGAAGATGCTATAGAATCTCTTGCTAGTTTAAAGGAAACTCAAAAGGTAAACTTTGCTAAGCATGAAGAAACAAGAGAAGCAGAAAGACAAGATCAAATCAAATCACAAGAAAAAATTGATAATGATCTAAAAAATTCAGTATATAATACTGATGAAATTATTAAGGGTGTAAAACTTAATAAAGAAATTAAAGATAGAATGTATAGTACTATGACAGGAATTGTTGGTAAAAACCAAGATGGTATTCCTGAAAATAAACTAATGCAGCAAAGAAGATCAAATCCCATTGAATTTGATACTAAACTTTACTATCTTTATGAGATGACTAAAGGATTCTCAGATTTTTCTAAATTAATGAATACAACTGAAAGTAAAGTTACTTCTAACTTTGAAAAAGCATTAAGAAGTAATAAGAATTTTGAAAACTCAGGTTCTCCTGATTTTCTGAATGATAAGAATTCATATAATGGTATTGGAGACGAATTAAATATTTAAACAATTAAACAATTAAAATAAATAATAACTATGAGTATTGGAAAATTTGTAATGACAAAGGGAAAGTCTTGGTCAGGACTAACTCTTAAAAACCATATCGGTTCTATTTTTGGAGCTAAACCACAGTTGGCTAGTAAGCTAACTACTGTTTTACTTCAAAATGCGGGTATGAAGAATCTTGATACTACTTTATCTAAATTCCCAGAAAAAGTATTGGAAACATCCGATGATTTTGTATGGAAGTTAGTAGGTAGTGATGAAAGAAACATTCCTTTAGTAGAAGCTAGAGTAGATGGCGTAGTAGTAGAAGACACTGATACAGGTGTAGGAGCTATGAGAAGTGTAATAGAATTGGTATTTGAAGAAAAGATTTTCACCAAAGTACATGTACTAGGTGGTATCAGACCTGATGATTATCAATATAGACTATTAGGAGAACCTTCTGAAGAGGGTGGTGTTTATGTATATGAAGCAGAATTATTTGGCGGTGAAGAGAGTCTTGCTGGTGCTCCAGGAGATGAATTTGTACCAGGTAATGCATTTAGTATTGAATCCGCTTACGTAGAAGATGAACTTTCTACTGAAGGTGCAGGTATTAGCTTTACTTCTCCTTACTTAATGAGAAACTCTGTTTCTACATTACGTATGGAACACAAAGCATCTGGTGCAATGATTGATATGAAAACTAAGCCAGTTTATTTTGCAGGAATTGAAACAACTGATGGTACTGGTAAAGTACACAAGTCTGTAACATGGATGCAAGAAGTATATTGGCAATTTGAGCGTCAACTGTCTCGTATTAAAGCTAGAACTTTAATGTTTGGTAAAACAAACAGAGATACTAATGGACGTTTCCTTAATAAGGGCCCATCAAATATTGAAATTAAAGCAGGTTCTGGAATTAGAGAACAAATGGAAGTATCTAATACAACTGGATATGTTAAGTTTTCTATCAGACTACTTGAAGATATGTTACACGAATTATCTGAAGGTAAGCTAGATTTTTCTCAACGTAAGTTTGTTCTTAGAACAGGTGAAAGAGGAGCAGCTCAATTCCACAGAGCAGTAACAGCAGAAGCTTCTGGATGGATGGCAGTAGGATTTGATAATACAAATCAAAATGCAATTCAAAAAGCTAGTTCTAAGTTACATAGTAATGCATTCTCAGCTGGATTCCAATTTACAGAATGGAAAGCACCAAACAACATTCACGTAATGTTAGAGGTAGATCCTATGTATGACGATAAAGTTAGAAACAAAGTTCTTCATCCAGATGGAGGAGTTGTTGAATCATATCGTTATGATATTCTTTATATCGGAGATATGGATGAACCTAATATCCAAAAGATTAAAGTTAAAGGAGAAGAAGAACTCCGAGGATATAAAGGTGGTATTCGTAATCCTTTTACTGGACGTAGAGGTGGTGAAATGCAACACATGGAAGATTCCGCTACTATGACTGCAATGTGCATGACTGGTAGTATGGTTAAAGATTCTTCTAGAACTGCAACGCTGAAATTTAATATGGCAGCATAATATTGAAAGGCTTTTAGGAGTGTGCCATAAACGCTCCTTTTTTTTTTAAATAACTAAAACGTAAATAATGGCAAAGGAGAGTAAGGAAGAATTTGTTTTACCTAACGAAAAAATAGAGGTAAAATTTATTAAAAGGAAAAAAGGAATGGCAGCACATGTGGAAGATAATCACATTATTGCTGGTGGTATGTTAGAAAATTCAGTAAAGAGATTTTGTGCTCCTGCTTTAAGAAGTGGAGTAGTTAAAAATTTATTTACTCCTCAAGAAAAAGCTTTTTTAGAAAAAGAAACAGGATTAGAATTATCTGCATATTCAGAATTTTGGCATACACAGTATGTAAGTTTATTTAAACAATCATCTAAAAATATTTTTGATACTTCACAAGCATTTGATTTTATTGCTTTAAAAATTTTACTAGCAAATTCTAATGATATTGCACCAGATTGGAAAAGTAGAAACCAAAAGCAAACTTATCAATTTGCAATTACTAGAGAAGATGAAGTTAAATCAGAAGATAAGAAAAAACTTGATGTTGTAAAAGATGCTTGGAAAGCTTATAGTGCAATTGAAGATAATAAAGAAATGCTGTTAGGAGTAATTTCTATACTACAAGATAGACAAATTTCTACAGATTCTAAGTTAGAATGGATTCAAGGAGAAGTAGAGAAGAAAGTAGATTCAGACCCTGCAAAATTCTTGAGCTTATTAAAAGATCCAACTTTTGAAACACAAGTACTTGTAAGAAAAGGTATAAGTAAGGGAATTATAATTACTAAAAGTAAGCAGCTATATACAGAAGATGGTATTAAGTTAGCAGGTAAAGGAGAAGTAGCAAGTTTTAATAAGGCAGTAAGATTTTTAGGAGATCCAAAAAATCAAGAAATAAGAGACTTTATAACTGTAAAAACTGATTAATGACTAATTTAGAATTTAGTAATGAATTTGATATACTATATAATAGTATAGCTACAAATGCTGCACCTAGTATAGATTTATATGAGAAATCAGTATATTTAACAAAGGCACAGGAAGAGCTTGTAAAGAATTATTTTAATCCTAAAGGTAATAAGTATCAAGATGGGTTTGAAAACTCTTCTAAACGAAGGAATGACCTATCTCAGTTAATAAAAGGTTACAATTCTACATTTAGTTCTCAAATAAATGATAATTTTAAACAGTATGCTATATCTGATCAATCTAGATTTTTTAAAATACCTAAAAGTGTTTTTTTAATATTACAAGAAAGTGGTAAAATAAGTTGCAGTAATTCTATTTCTTTAACAGACGAAGAAATAGAAAGTCAGACTAGAAAAGTATCTGTTAGACCAGAAACTTATGATGAGTACAATGTAATTAAAAATAATCCCTTTAAGAAAGCAGATAAAGATAAAATAATTAGACTTGATTATAGTAGTGAAGGTTTAGATTACATAATTGTAGAACTTATAAATCCTTTTAATATTATAGAATATAATATAAGATATGTAAAGTACCCTAGTCCTATTATACTAGGAGATTTTAATACAGCGTTTTCAGGAGAAAGTTTATCTATAAATGGAGAATCTTCTTCTACTTCTTGCAAATTAAATGATAGTATGCATAGAGAAATATTAGATAGGGCAGTAGAGTTAGCCTTGGCAGATTATAGACCAGAATTACTACCAGTAAAAACTCAGATGAATAGTAGAAATGAATAAATATATATTAATTAAAAATTAAAAAAGATGAGTGTATTTGGGCCAAACCAAGTGGAAGAGCTAGTTGTATTAACTAATGCAAATGTAGCTGATTCTGTAGTTAAAGTAGCTGATACGTCAGTTGCAGTAGACGCAGAAGGACAAAAATTTAGAGTACTCCAAGATGAAGGAGATGAATTGATTACTCAGTTTACTGATTTAGTAGATCCTGCTAAAGTTGATAAAGTAATTCTAAAAGAGTATGAAGAATCAGTTGAGAAACAGGTTCGTGTAGGAAATTATGTAGATGCTTCTATTATTGAAAATGCAACGTATATATTAGAAGTTAGAATTTTAGAAGTTGGTGGATCACTTTCTTCTGAAAATTTTGCAATTGTATCAGGTTATTACCAAACTGGAGCATCTGATACTGCAGAAACAGTAGCAAATGGATTAGCAAATAGTATTAATTTAAATCTATCTCGTAGAGGAGGAGATGAGCTTGCAGTAGTTGCAGCTGAAGATGGTAGTAATGCTGGAGAATATCAAGTAACTATTACTTCTATTTTTCAAAAAGCAGTAGCAGGTAAGATTATAGGAACTCCTGTAAGATTTCAAGTAAACCATAAGATTTATGGAACAGCAGATCCTATTGCAGAAAATGTTAACAATGTAACTATTGCTACAATTACTAATGGGTTTCCAGGAACAGGTACTGGTAAGTATGCAGTTAACTTAGAATGGTTTACTAAAGGATATAAATATCCACATTATCGTCAAACAGGTTTTCCTGCAGATTTTGGAGGTAGAGTTCCTTTCTTTGCATCTTCTGATAAGACGTACAATGTTGTACACCTTAAATATTTTTCAGATAGACAATCACCAACTGTTGAGAAGCAACAAAAGGTAATGACTATTTTAGTTGAAAGAACTGATTTAGCTTCTAATGCAGATGTTAATAGTTTTCTAGCACAATTAAGAACTACTTTAGGATCAGCTAAAGTACCTGCAGATCTTGCAACTGCATAATTAACATAAATTAACAAAAAGGGAGTGAGTTTACTTTCTCCCTTTTTAATTAAAAAATATAAATGGAAATTACTTCACTTAGTTTATCATTAGACAAAACAGAATTAACAATAGAAATAGATGATGCTTCTTTAGTTAATTCTTTTTATTTGTTTACAGAAGATACTTACAAAAATTATAGTTTAGCAGTTGATCTAATGAGCAATGTAAGTGGTCAGACAACAGAATCAGTAGTGCTGTTAGCATCTGATTTAGGATTAGCATTCTTTGATGGATTATATTTCATAGAAGTTATAGATCCTAATACAATATCTACAAAATTAATTCCTAGCTTATTAAGATATGAGGAATGTATTTTAAATAAAGTATTAAAAATTAACAAGTGTGATGATTGCTTGAAAGAAAAATCATTACCATTAATAAATGCACAAACAACACTAGAAGGATTAAAAATTGCATCTGCAAATGGTTTTGTACAAGAAGCTATAAATTTAATAAATAATTTAAAAAGATATTGCTCTGAAAAATGCAAGTCTTGTGGAGACTATAATAATTTAATAAATACTACTTATCTAAGTTATAATGATCAATAAACAAATTTTAGTAACAAGTATAAATAAACAAATAGAAAAAAGTAAAGTATATGGTAAATTAGATTTATCAGTACTATACTTTTTTAATTTAGTAATGTATTACATTGACTACACTAATGATGTTGCAGTATTAAACAACGAAAATAGAGAATTAAAAGATTTAGCATACCACTTAAAATATAAATATCCTGATATATTATGCAATTATAAAATCATAAGTCCTATAGCAGTAGCTTCAGGAGAAAACACTGCACCAACAGTTGAAGATTTTGATTTAGATATAGATGGAAACAGAGTTATTAATATAGGAATAGAACCTTTTATAGAAAATTATGAAGATGTAGATAATGATATATACAAAAATTTATTAATACTTCCTAATAATTTAAATACAGGAAAGTTATTTTTTAATGGAGTAGAAATAACAGCTCCTATAGAACTAAGTATATTACCTGTGAAAAATATTGGAGGTAGAACAACCGTATTTGATTTAAGATATGTAGTACCTTTAGAAGACGATACTTCTACTATACCTAGAGAATATAAAGGTGAAGTAAATGATTCTTTTGATTTTAAAGTTTCAGATAGTAAAAATCTTTTTAGTACTACTAAAACATCAACAATAACTAATTCAGTATATGTTGAAAATGAACCTGCAGAAATAGGAGATGTATTTATTACTACTAGTAACAGAACAGAGCTTACTTTAGAATTAACAATGTTTACTAATTTAATGTCTCCTCCTTATAGTGATCCAGAAAATGATTTAATAGACGCAATTAGAATAGATGGTATATCTAGTTCAAATCAAGGAGTATTTTTATTAAATGGAATAGCAATTCAAGAAGGAGATATAATAACAAGAGAAGATTTAATAGCAGGAGATTTTAAACACGTAGGGCCTAATGTAGACTCTATTTCAACAGATACTATAGATTTTTCAGCTAGAGATGAAGGATCATTAATTTGGGTACAGTAATATGGCAAATTTTAATATAACAAATAATAGAGTAATATTACCTACATTTCCTAAATTTACAGGTTCAAATCCTTTATCTAATAAATGTTATAAACAAGAAAATCCTCTTATAGCAATAGAAAATAGAGCTTATTATTATTCAGGTAGTGTAGAGCCTAAAGTAGGAGATATAGTATATGAGGATATTAATGGATTAATACCTTATAGTTCTAATCTAAATTTTGTATTTTTCAAACAAGATGATGAATTTGATTATTCTTACAAAATAGTAAACTCTATTATACAATCTATAGATACTTGTCAAAGAATAAACTTTGTAGAATTTGAAGTATTAGATCAAAGTAATGTAAATATATGTGGGTTAAATAGTTTTTTTCCTGATGATTTAACTTCTGACTCTGAAATTTTTTACCATACTGGAGAAGGAGAATTTCCTATTATAAATAAATTTGTTTATATTTCTAATAGTTTAGAAAGTCCTTTAGTAAGTTTTACAGGATTATATAAAATATTAAATGGAGTTTATTATTATTTTATAACTAATTCCAATGGGTTAGTTATTGAAATTAAAACATGTACAAAACCAGCTTCTGTTCCTATTAGATCTATTCAAGTAAGACCTGCTCCTTCTATATTTTTATGTAAAGAACCTGAAACTAATTTTATAACCCTATATTATGAATCTGAGCAAGATGTAAAACCTGTAGAAGGTACTAAAGTATATTTAAATTCTACTTTAACTTTATCTCCTTCTAATAAATCTTATCATTTTAAAAAATTTGATTTTAATAACTCTCATATATTTTTAAATACAGATAATGAAGGATTAGTTTCTCATAATATATGTACTGAAATTAATAATCCAGAAGATCCAGATCCAGATCCAGATGTTGCTTATTATTTTTATGGTATATTATGTCCTAGTGCTTGTATAATACCTGAAAATACTCTTATGAAATTTTACTACAATGCTAATGATACTAAAGGTTCTAATGGTACTATTCCCCCTATAGATACACAATTATATGAAGATGAAAGTTTAAGTACTACATACGGAGAAATAGATATTTTTATATCTATAGAAAATGAAATAACTACATTTCTTAAAACAACTCCTAGTGGTAAATTATCCCAACAATATACATGTACAGTTCTTCCTGGCTTATAATTATTCATAAATAATAAAATAAAATATGGCAACATTTACAATAACAGTAGAAGATACAATTAATTTACCACCAGATCAAATAGGAAATTTAAGTTTAACTATTACAGATCAAGATACTTATATATTTACATCTGCTGATTTTACTACAAATACTAATCCAAGATATAGTGACCCAGAAGATGATTCTGCAGAAACTTTAAAAATTGTATCACTTAATTTAGGAGATAATATTTTAAAGCTAAATGGAATAGAAGTTACTGAAGATGATGAAATTACTTTTGTAGATATAGATGATGGAGATTTAACTATTGAGGGAGTTATAGAAACAGGAATTAGTGCTGTCAATGAAAGAAGTTTTAATTTTGATATAGCAGATTCAGGTTCTAGTACTTTTTCAGGATTAGAAGGAACTGTAAGTGTAAATATTTTACAACAAGTTAATTTACCTCCTTCAGAAGTAGGAGATGGAGAAATTACTGTAGCAGAAGATAATGTTATAACATTTACTGAATCAATGTTTACTGCAACTACTCCTGCTTACTCAGATCCAGAAAGTAATCCTCCTTCTAGATTAAAAATAGTTTCTGTTCCTAGTAATGGAGATATAAAATTAAATGGAGTTATACTAAATAACAATGCAATAGTATCATTTGATTTAATTAGATTAGGGGCATTACAATTTTTTCCTGATAGTGTAAATGAAGATACAATAGATACTTTTGAATTTCAAATAGCTGATACTGGCTCAAATATATTCGTAGGATAAATGGCAATATTTACAATTAACATAGAAGATAGCGTAGAATTTGATACTGGCATATTAGACTTGAATGTTTACTATGGAACAGTAAATAATTTTCCTACAAATGAAACAACTTTAAAAGAAGATAGTTCTCAATTAATAGAAAGAGAATTATTAGAATTAATCTTTAATAGTGGTACTAAACATTTTATAGCATTACCTAGTAATATATCTATAAGTCAAATAATTAATATAAATAATTTACATGAAGACATAACTGATTTATTTGTACAAAACGGATCAACTATAACTGTTACTGTTACGTCAATTGATGTAAATTATAATTTATACGAATTAGAAACTGCTAGAGAGTATTCTGATAATTTTAATTTAATAATAAAAATAAGCAATTCTTAATATGGCTGATAATAATGAAATATTAAAAAGAATAAGGATATTAACAGATGCTTCTAATTTAGATGAAAGATACGGTGTTTGGGATAGTATAGCAGATGCTAATGCTAATATACCTGAAAGTGTAAGAAAAGAAGGATTAACTGTAGGAATATATGTAGGTACTAATGACGTTAAAGAATACTGGTATAATAGAGGAACAGAAGATACTGATTTAGTTTTAAAAGGAGTAGATAATTCTTTATCTAAAGAAAAACTAATAACAGTTAGTCTAGGAGACATAGGGGCTTCAGATTTTGAAGATGATATACCAACAAAAATACGAGCTTATGCAATATCTAATAGTATAACAAGAGAACTAAATACTTTACATAAATGGAAATTAACTGAGAACCCATTCTACTATGCACCTAATGGTGTAACTGTAGTTTTAAAAGAGGGTTTTCCAGCAGGTTCTTCAGGACAAGTTGATGGAGATAATAGTGGTAAAATTTATACAGCAGTCAATGAGACACAACTAAGAGCTATAATTAACGAAGGAGATGCTAACACAGATTTAACAGGATTTTGTACAACTTTAGTGACTAATATGTCAGGTACGCTACCTGGCTTTATAGTAGTACCATTTATAAATGTTGATTCTAATCAAAATATTTCAAGTTGGGATGTAAGTAATGTAGATAATATGTCAAGGATGTTTGGTGAAACAACTAATTTCAACCAACCCTTGAATAATTGGGATGTAAGTAATGTTACTAGTATGAAAGGAATGTTTCGTGATACAACTTCTTTTAACCAACCTCTTAATAATTGGGATGTAAGTAATGTTACAGATATGATAAGTATGTTTCAAAATGCAGAAGCTTACAATCAAGATTTATCTGGATGGTGCGTAACTAATATTCAAGGACCATCTGGTACAATTTCAATATTATTTGATACAGGAGCAGACGCATGGGTTTTACCAAATTCAAGACCAATATGGGGAACTTGTCCATAATAATAAATAACAAACCAAAAAATGAAAAACAAAGTATATATATTAGACAACACATCAGAAACAGACTATAGTAATATAGATGCTGATAATATTGTTTTGCTTGTAGATAATTCCATAAGCATATCAGATGACACCCAAGTTTCATTAGATGGTAAAGTAGACAAAGTTACTGGAAGTAGTTTAATAGCTGATACTTCGATTACAAGACTAGCTAACACAAGTGGTACAAATACTGGAGATCAAGATTTAAGTGGGAAACTAGATAAAAACACAACAATTACACCTAGTACCAAAACAAAAATCACTTACGATGCAGATGGTTTAGTTACAGAAGGAAAGGATGCAACAACTGATGATATAAACGACTCAACAGATAGAAGATATCTCACAGACACTCAAAAAACAGAAGCTACAAGAAACGCTACAACATCACAAAATGGTTTAATAAGTCCTACAGACTGGAATACTTTTAATGACAAGCAAGATTCAGGTAACTACGAACCAGCATTTACAAAAAACACTGCCTTTAATAAAAACTTTGGAACTACGTCAGGAACTATTCCACAAGGAAACGAAGTATTAAGAACTAGTGATGCTCTAACAACAGTAACAGAAAATAATAAATTAATTACTGTTGAAGATTATGGAGGTTTAATTTATATATCACAATGGAATCCCACTACAAATACTCCTACACTTGCTGATGCAGATGCAACTAAATTTAGAGAAGCCTATATAAGTCTTAATGATTTTACTCGTTTTGGTATAGATTGGGAGAAAGGAGACTATTTAGTTTATGACATTAACGGAGACATTTTCAAAGAAAAAAATCCCTTATTAAATATTGTATCTACAGTAGGTTTTAGTAATAACTATGATGATTTAGACAATTTGCCAACTTTTAAAACAGTTGAAAACTTAAATATATTAGGAAGTGGTAACATAGATTTGACCAAAACAATGGTGGGTTTAGGCAATGTAGATAATACTTCTGATTTAAATAAGCCCGTATCAACTGATACTCAAACTGCTTTAAATTTAAAAGCAAATAAAGCTTCCCCTACATTTACGGGAGATGTTACTTCTGGTGGAA
>Ga0307943_1000580_pt1 | contig 21449 bp, 16 predicted proteins | sample OrgLakmetagen177_FD_203149 | JGI IMG/M metagenome (GOLD analysis project Ga0307943, IMG submission 203149) | Saline water microbial communities from Organic Lake, Antarctica - #177 | ecosystem: Environmental > Aquatic > Non-marine Saline and Alkaline > Saline | place: Antarctica: Organic Lake... | reverse complement strand
TTTTCTCAAATTCTGATTGTTCTACTTTTTTCATCTCTATCTAAATTTTAAAAGGTTTAATTTAATAAATTTTAGACAGAGTTTAGATTACACCCTCATAGGGGCTGCTGAAAAACTCAAAAATCTTTTAATTAGCTTTTTATTGTTTTTGAATTGTCCTGTAGGGACAACATCTAGGTAAAAAAAGCAACTAACCTTGTTTTAACGTGCCGTCAGGTACGTCATATCTTATGATTATTAGTTCTTTCCCATACAATAATAAATCTTACCATATTATAATAACATGCTGTATCTGCTTAAGGCCTAAAGGAACAGTAGTATGTGGGGTAAATTAACTTCATTTAACCATAAGTAATTCCGATGGGACTTCATCTTGCAACTTTTTTCTATCTAGATGCAAGACTTCTAAAAGGTTTTTTCATATTTCCTTGCGTTTGACAACACAATTATATAGCTTATACTACTATATAAATAAAGACTTTTTGTTTTCAGCAGACTCTAAATAAAAACCTTTTTAACTACTTATTTGAATTAGATTGAATTGTATTAAATCTCAGTGCCACTAAAATTTAGCTTCGATATCTTTTGGGAATTTTTGAAACTTTCGCGTAGATGCTTTGGTTAAGATTTTGAAATCTTCTGTTTTTTCTAGCTTTGCTACTCCTTCAATTAAATATTTTGGTAAACCAGTTAAACCTCTTGATTGCAAATCTATCCAAGCTCCCATCATTTCGCAAGAAGCACAGTGTTTTCCATTTTGATTATACAATTGGTGTTCAAATTCAAAAAACATCCCGTCTTCTGATAAACCTTTTAAACTTAATGTAACCATGATGCGGTCTTCTGGAAGGATCTCCTTAAAATAGTAAATGTGTTCATAAAACACTACAAGTCCTAAGTTTAGTTTCGCTAATTCCTTAGAGGAAAATCCATTTTCAATTAAAAAACCCATACGGGTATGACTCATGAAATTTTGGTAAGCTGAATTTGCCAAATGCCGATTAGCATCTAAATCTGACCAACGGATTTCGATTTTTTTTTGATATGCCATAAAGTTATTTGCTGAAATAAAGTAGTGCTGTTAAAATGGCTACAAAAATAGTAGCGATTAAAACACCTCTAGCTCTGTAAATTAAATTCTTTTTCAAAAATAAGTAGAAAGGAAGAAAGTTTAAAATAGCCCCTAAAGCAATGATTTTATTCAAAACTTGATTTTTATAAGCGATGATAAAAATTCGTTCAAAATCAAATTCATTGATAAAAAGACCTGAAAAAATAAGCATGCCTATAAAGTTTGCAATCAACCCAACTAATGCTCCAATTCCAATTTCTTTTTTAATGTTTACTTTTCTATTCTTCAAAGTTCCAATTTTTAAATTCCTTTAAAGCATGGTAAGCAGTTAAATCAAATTGAACTGGAACCACAGAAATATAGTTGTTGGCCAAAGCCCATTCATCAGTGTCTTTGCCTCCGTCATGGTCAACAAATTCACCAGTTAACCAGTAATAATCTCTTCCATGTGGAGTTTGGCGTTTATCAAAATTTTCAACCCAGTTTGCTTTTGCTTGGCGGCATAAGCGAAGTCCTTTTATCTGGTTTTCAGATTTTTTTGGAAAATTAACGTTTAAAACGGTTGCTTTAGGCAGGCCTTCATTTAACACCTTCCTAACCATGTATTCTATATGTTCGCTAGTATGGCTAAAATCTGCATCCATGGCATAATCTAAAAGCGAAAAACCAATGGCTGGAATGTCTCCTGTTCCCGCCTCAACAGCAGCACTCATTGTACCCGAATAAATCACATTGATGGAAGAATTAGACCCATGATTTATACCACTAACACAAATATCTGGTTTGCGCTTCATGATTTCTTGTGTAGCTATTTTTACACAATCTGCTGGTGTTCCAGAGCAACTGTACTCGTGTACTTCGTCATCCAGATGTACTTCATCGCAATACAAATTGTCATTTACGGTTATGGCATGTCCCATTCCACTTTGCGGACGATCCGGAGCCACAACCACGACTTCACCAATTTTTTTCATAATGGATATTAAATGACGAATTCCTGGTGCGGTTATTCCATCATCGTTGGTAACTAAAATTAAAGGTTTTTTCTGTGCCATGATTTTTATTAAGTTGCAAAAATGCAATATTTATATAGGAAGACTTTCATTAGCATGAAAAATTTAAGTTAATTTAGAAACTAAATCAGAGATGAAATGCTTTCTACTTTGCAATATCCAAACTAGCTAATTGCATACTTTTTATGTTATACTAGACTTCAGTGTTGAAATATGTATATTGAAATGCTCGCTCCTTAAATTCCTATTGAAAAACTAACAAATACAGCAGAGAAACTGAAAATAAAAAAATAAAAACGCTATGGATTGTTATTTACTATTTGAAAATTTGGCGTGAAAAGTCCTAAAAATATGGCTATAAGAGTACAAGTCTATTTTAATCTTTTCTCTTTTTTGCTTTCTTTTCTAGTTCTTTTTGTAAATCTTCTAGAACGGGTTTCACTGTGCTTTCTGGTAAATCTTTTACACGAATGTACATCAATCCATCAATTGCATTATTAAAAAGCGGATCTACATTAAAAGCAACCACTCGTGCATTTTGTTTGATGTATTTTTTAATCAATACGGGTAAACGCAAATTATCAGGTTCAATTTCGTCTATTATTTTATCAAATTTATTTAGATCAGCTTCCGTTTTGTTGAAAACAAAGTCTTTGTCCTGATCTTTTAGTTTTACTTTGAATTCTTTTCGGGCATGAATAAACTGAGCTAAGTAAGGATCATAGTAATTCGATTTCATGAACTCTATCATAATGGATTTAGAAAAATTTGAAAACTTGTTGCTGATGCTTACCCCACCAATTAAATATTTGTGCTCTGGAAACCGAATGGTACAGTGCACAATTCCTTTCCAAAGTAAAAATAAAGGCATGGGCTTCAATTGGTAGGTAGCCGTGATAAATGCCCTGCCCATTTCAATTGCATTTTTTAAAATGTGGTGAGATTCTTCTTCAAATCTAAATAATTCATTGAGGTAAAAACCTTCAATCCCATGTGTTTTAAAAATTTCTGTACCCAAACCCATACGATAAGCACCTGCTATTTTTTGTGCTTGGTTATCCCACAGAAACATATGGTGGTAATATTCGTCATATTTATCTAAATCTACTGCCAAGTTGGTTCCTTCACCCACAGAACGAAAGGTGATTTCGCGCAAGCGTCCAATTTCTACCAAGATATTGGGTATCCATTTTTTCTTAGCTAAAAATACTTCGTATTGATTGCTCTCTAATAAACGCTTCCCCGCTTCACGACAAGCATCAACTTCTTCAATAAAACTTTCTAAAACGCCTTCTCTTATAATTTCTTTTGGTGCTTTTGGAAGTTTAATGTGTTTAGGTAGGGAATCTAGCAAGCGTTTCTTTTCATAAGCATTGGCTAGCATATAAGTTTTGGTTCTTAAAAAATAACTAAGCTCTTCAACTTCTGTATGTTCATGAAGCTCTTTGGGTTGAATTAAATTCCCAAGTCTTACTTTTATAGACCGGTGTTTTTGGCTGAAGACTTCTCGTGGTAATTGGGCGGTTCTTAAATTATCCGAAATTTTAGCCAATTGGTAAAATAAGTTTGAATTTTTAGCATGAAAATAAATAGGCAAAACAGGCACATCCAAACGTTGAATCAACTTTATGGCTTCAATAGACCAAGGTTTATCTACGATTTTGTGATCTAGTCGGTGTGTTGAAACTTCGCCAGCAGGGAAAATTCCCAAGGCATGACCATCTCTAACGTGAGCAATGGATTTTTTGATGCCTAAAACGCTGCTTTTTACATCTTTTTTATCCTCAAACGGATTCACGGGTAAAACATAAGGTTCTAGGGGTTGAATCCGATGCAACAAAAAATTGGCAATTACTTTAAAATCAGGTCGGGTAATCAACAAGATTTTCAACAAAATAAGTCCATCTACACCACCTAATGGATGATTAGAAACCGTAACAAAAGGACCTTTGGTAGGAATTCGCTTCAGGTCTTTTTCAGGAATTTCAAATTGTACTCCTAAGTCTAATAAAATAGCATCGATGAATTCGACTCCTTTTAAGTGGGAATGCCTGTTGTATAACTGATTTACATTTTCAATTTTGGTTAGTTGCATCAAGCCTTTAGCAAGCAACTCGCCAAGAAATCCAAGTTTTTCAAGGCCAATGGCTAGGGAAACTTCTTTCGGCTTAACAATACTCATAATTCTAGTTTGGTTGGAAGGCTAAATTAAACAATTCTACTTGATTAGAATTTTAATTTACTGTACTTCAGAAAACTATTGATTTAAGGTATACTTTTTAGGCGTGGTGCCAAATTTCTTTTTAAAAGCAGATATAAAGTGACTAGCAGTACTATAGCCTATACTCAAGCCGATTTCATTTACATTTTTTTGTCCCCGCTCTAGTAATTTTCTTGCAAAGTTCAATTTATAATCCAATAAAAAAGCATACACCGTTTCACCATAAATTTCTTTAAATCCTTCTTTCAGTTTTTTTAAACTTAAGCCAACTTCATCAGCCAATTCGCTTAAGCCAGGTGGGTCAATCATCCGTTGTATAATAATCTCCTTCGCCAATTTAATTTTTCGAACATTGTCTTCATCAATTAGGAAAGGACACTGCTCTACATCTGCCTCTTCAGGTTGATTAAAATATAAACCGATGAGCTCGTAGGCTTTTCCTTTTAAATAAATATTTTTTACAGAACTGTGTAAGTTGAAATTAAGCATCTGGCTTAAGACTACTGCTATTGCTGGAGAAATTTCACCGTCTCTGTAATATTTTTTATTTCGGTTTTCTTCCATTAATAAATCAATATAATTGGCTTGAGAAGAAAACATCGTGTGCAGTTTTTTTACTGAAACCAGTACAGAAACAAACCAAGAATTAGGATATATTTCTAAGTTGATGGGTAGTGCCTTAGTGGGATTGTATAATAATAAAGATTGATCTTCTTCCGTGTGTAAAGCATAATTTCCTTGATTGAAATTGAATTTAATTTTACCTTTTACACAAAAATGAAATTGTATGGTGTGTTGGTCTGTTTGATGGGTAAAGCATTGGTAATCATCAGTATTGTTTTGCGCTTTTAGGATATGAAATCCATTTTCAATTTCAATGTAATTATCTGAACTTATAGCGATGTTTTTTTTATTGATGCCCATTTTTTAACAGCGATTTTATTTAGACTGAATCTAATTAAAGGTGTTCAAAAGCCTTGTTATGATTACAAAAGTAGGGAAATTTCATGATATTTATCATTTTTTAGAAGAAAAGACTTCAAACAACACAAAAAGAACTTTCAGCGTTATTTTAAGGTAAACTTACTTACTATTTTTGCATCAAATTATTTTGAATGCAAGAGTACAACGTTTCTAGACATCAATATTTTTTTACAATAGGTTTAAGTTATGAAAAAGCCGATGCTATTGTTCGTGGTAAATTTAGTTTAAGCATAGCTCAGCGCAATGCTTTATTAGAGGAAGCTAAGGAATTGGGTTTAGATGCACTCTCTATTATCTCGACTTGCAACCGTACAGAATTGTATGGTTTTGCAGATGATGCTAAGCAACTTATAGATTTACTTTGCAAACACAGCAACGGAAGTTTTGCTCAGTTTGAAGAGGTAGGATACACCTTTAAAAATCAAGATGCAATAAATCATATTTTTAGAGTAGGTGGTGGTTTAGACAGTCAGATATTAGGAGATTTTGAAATTATTAGTCAGTTAAAATCTGCTTTTATCTTATCAAAAAAACATGAACTCTCCAATGCATTTTTAGATCGATTGTTTAATGCTGTGATTCAAACAAGTCGTAGAATCAAAAATGAAACTCAACTTTCTTCTGGAGCAACTTCTGTTTCTTTTGCTTCAGTTCAATATATTTTGCAGGAAATTGATTTTAAATCAAGCAAGAATATTTTGTTGTTTGGAACAGGGAAAATTGGAAGAAACACCTGTGAGAATTTAGTAAAGCATACTCATAACAAACACATTACCTTAATCAACCGAACTAAGGATAAAGCGGAGGAGATTGCTGGTAAATTTAATTTGACCGTAAAAGATTTTTCAGACTTGCATGCTGAAATTCGGAATGCAGATATCTTAATTGTTGCTACTGGTGCACAGCATCCAACCATTACCAAAGAATTGATTTTCACTAAAAAGCCACTTTTGGTTTTGGATTTATCTATCCCTAAAAATGTAGATGAAAATGTAACAGATTCACCAAACGTAAATTTGATGCACATGGATCATTTATCCAAAATTACTGACAAAACTTTAGAAAAGAGAAGAGCCTTTATTCCGCAAGCTGAAGTGATTATTGAAGAAGTAAAAGTAGAATTTTACGAATGGCTTTCTACCCGAAAGTTTGCACCAACTATTAAAGCTTTAAAAGAGAAATTTGCTGTGTTGAAAGCTGAAGAATTAGACTATCAATCCAAAAAAATGGAAAATTTTGATGAGTCTCAAGCAGAAATTATCAGTGACCGCATCATTCATAAAATTACTAGAAGTTTTGCAGCTCACCTTCGTGGTGCAAACGGTTCTACAGAAGCTAGTGTTGAGCTTTTGAAGAAAGTATTTGAACTGGATTTGGTGGAAAAAGAGTAAAAATACCCTTATAAACCTGACGCAATTTAGCACGGATTAGATCTCTCGTCGAAGCGAAAATGCTTCTTTTTCGTAATGGCAATCCTACCTACTTTTACGTAAACCTATTTTAACCAGCTGAACATCACCGCCTAAGGGAGGGTTTATTTTTGCAACTTGCACATGCAAATTTTGAACGCTTGGCAATTCATCTAAAATCCGATTGCAAATTCGTTCTGCAACGTGTTCCAATAATTTAGAAGGTACATCCATTTCTTCTTTTACAATCTTGTTCAGGTGCACATAATCTACCGTATCTTTCAATTCATCGCTTTTAGCTGAACGGCTTAAATCTGCCTCAACTTCAATATCTACTCGGTAGTCGCTACCAATTTTTGTTTCTTGTGGCAAGCAGCCGTGGTAGGAGTAACAGCGAATGTTTTCTAAAGTTATATAATCCAATTTCATCTGTATAAAGTTTTAGGTTTAACTAAATTCTAATTTTAAAATGCTCTTTTACTTGTTCTTTCCTGAAGAATAACATGCCCCAAAAAAATGTATCAATACTTACTTTTACACTTGGGTGAGCTATCATTTTATGCCATGCATCCTTCATCCCTTTGCTCCAGTAAATATCGTCAAAAATCAAGATACTATCATTGTGTACCTGCTTTAATAGGGTTTCGAAGTAGCTGAGACTTGCCTTTTCTTGATGATTTCCATCTACAAAAATCAAATCGTATTTTTCTGTCGAAGGAATATCACTAAGGAATGATTCAAAATTTCCATTTACAAAATGAATGTTTTTCAACTGCAGACTTTCAGCTGAATCTTTTGCAACTTGACTCGTGTTTTCACAAGCTTCAACAGTGGTGAGTTGTACTTGTTTATTTAAACCTAATGCGATGCTTCCTAGTCCTAATGATGTACCTAGTTCTAATGCATTTTCAACTTGAAGATACTTGGATAATCGGTACAATAACCTAGCTCTTTTAAAGGTAGTTCCAGCATTTTTTGCTATTTCAGATACTTTACGCTCATTGTTTTGAAACACACGAGAACCCGCTCCCATGTCTTTCATGTTTATGGTTGCTTTAGATTTCAGGTAAGCTAGTTGAACAGATTTCCATTTGGAATAAGCAGGAAAGTCTGCGTTGTTATAAAAACACTTGGTAATTAGTTGATAAACAAAAGGTGAATGAATTCCATGCTGATTTTTTGAAATACTCAAAAAACGGATGTATTCTTTAATCTGAAACCACATTTTTTAAATTGTAAATTTTGACTTTTAATAATTGCAACATGTTTTTGATGCCACACTAATGCACGAATATATATTATTTCATCTTTATGAAAATTCGTGTATAAGTGACATTAGTACAGACTTTAAGTAAGTTATAATCATACGAAAATTAAGTCAATAGTGATTTTTATTCTAAACGATTTTCACCAAACCTAAAAAATAAATTAAAGCCATTTAATATCAAAACATTAATCTTCCAGTTGTGCAGAAAGCTCAAACCAACGTTCGGTTTTTGTTTCTATCTGCTGCTCCGTTTTCTCCAATTTAATCGAATTCTCCTTGATTTGATTTGCGTCTAACTCCTCTAAGAAGCTTTTTTGTAAAACCTCTTTTTTCTTTTCTAACTCAGCAATTTCGCGTTCTAGCTTTTTGAATTCCTTTTGTTCATTATAACTTAAACTCGTGTTTTTATCTGCTTTTTTTTCTGCTTTGGTCTCTGCTTTTTTAGTTTCCACTTCTGGTTTCTCTTTGGGAGCTGCATCGATTTCAGCTTTGTAATCTCTGTAATCTGAGTAGTTACCGGGGAAATCTGAAATGCCTTCCTGACCTTCACCAAACACAAATAAGTGGTCTACTATTTTATCCATAAAATACCGGTCGTGAGATACTACTAACAAACAACCTGGAAAGTCCATTAAAAAGTTTTCTAGCACATTTAGGGTAATGATATCCAAATCATTAGTAGGTTCGTCCAAAATTAAAAAATTAGGATTCTGAATTAAAACCGTACATAAATACAAGCGTTTGCGCTCACCACCACTTAGTTTTTCAACAAAATCATATTGCTTTTTCCGGTCAAATAAAAAGCGTTCAAGCAATTGTTGAGCAGATATTTTCCTCCCTTTTTGCAAAGGAATGTATTCGCCAAATTCCCGAATTACATCAATTACTTTCTGTCCCTCTTTTGGTTTTATACCATCTTGTGTGTAATAACCAAATTTTATAGTTTCTCCATGAACAACTTTTCCGGCATCAGGTTCTAGCTGTCCAGTAAGTATTTGTAAAAAGGTAGTTTTTCCTGTTCCGTTTTTGCCGATAATTCCAATGCGTTCTGCTTTTTTAAAGTTGTAAGAAAATTGATTAAAAAGAGTTTTGCTATCAAATGATTTAGCAATTTGATGTAGCTCAACTACCTTAGAACCCATGCGTTCCATGTTGATTTCAAGCTCTACTTCATGCTCATTTCTTCGTTTATGGGCACGTTCTTTAATGTCGTCAAAATCACTAATTCTAGATTTAGATTTGGTAGTCCTTGCTTTTGGTTGACGCCGCATCCAAGTGAGTTCCTTCTTGTATAGTTGTTTGGCTTTACCCGCTTCTGCAGCCTCCGTTTCCAATCGCTGATCTCTTTTTTCTAGGTAGTAGGAGTAGTTTCCTTTATAGTTGTAAATGATGCCTTCATCTAATTCAATAATATGGTTGCAAACCCGTTCAAGAAAATACCTGTCGTGCGTTACCATAAACAAAGTAAGGTTTTCTGAGGCAAAAAAAGATTCCAGCCACTCAATCATTTCTAAATCCAAATGGTTGGTGGGTTCATCTAAAATAAGCAAATCTGGTTTGCCTAAAATTAGATTCGCTAATGCCAAACGTTTCTTTTGCCCACCAGATAATTTACCTACTTTTTTATCTAGATCGGAAAGCTTTAATTTGAATAAAATTTGTTGGTACTGTGTTTCAAAATCCCAAGCCTGCAAACTATCCATTTTCTCGAAAGCAGCCTGATAAGCTTCCGCATCCTCTGGATTCTGAAGAGCTTTTTCATAATTTTTAATTACTTGGAGGACTTCGTTATCTGATGCAAAAATGGTTTCTTCAACGGTCAAGTCTGGAGATAAATCTGGCTCCTGGTCTAGAAAACCTACTTTCAAAGATTTACGGTAATTTACCTGTCCTTCATCTGCAGCTTCTTTTTCTGCAAGAATTCTAAGTAATGTGGTTTTACCAGAACCATTTTTAGCTACAAAACCTACTTTCTGACCTTGGTTAATACCAAAAGAAACTCCATCAAAAAGCTGAAGCATTCCATAGGATTTAGCGATATTTTCTACTGAAACGTAATTCAAATTATTTTTTTTGCGAAAGTAGGGAAGTTTAACTTTGAAATGAAATTTATAATTTGAAGTTGTTCATTTCTTATGAGAAAATATATGATTCAAGTTTTAATCTGCTTGATAACTATGTTGAAGGTTTTCATTTTTTGTTTTTACCGTCATTCTGCAAAAATTTTATGCGGAATCTTACACTTACAAAGCCGTAACCTTAGCTTAAATTTAATTCCTCTTGTTTAGCATAGTAATACATCCTAAATCCGATTAATGATTTCTGCAGCTTTTTCTAAAGTTTCATCTGTTTTCGCAAAGCAAAATCGAATCATTTTATGGCATTTTTGGTCTTTATTAAATACCGAAAAAGGAATTGCTGCTAACCCGTATTCTTTAATCATTCGCAAAGTAAAGTCCGTATCTTTTTCATCAGAAATAGCCGAATAATCTGCCATTTGAAAGTAAGTTCCTTCTGTAGGGATGTATTTAAATCGAGAATCTTTAATCAACGATAAAAAATAGTCTCGCTTTTGTTGATAAAATTTTGGAATACTTAAATACATGTTGTCATCTTTGATATATTGACTAATAGCTACTTGCATAGGATGGTTGACGCAAAACACATTGTATTGATGAATTTTTTTGAATTCTTTCATTAAGTTTTTCGGTGCCAATACATAGCCTAATTTCCAGCCTGTAACATGAAATGTTTTTCCGAAAGAAGCCGTGATGAAACTTCGCTCCTTTAGCTCAGGATAGTTAGCAATGCTTAAATGCGGTCTACCATCAAAGGTCATGTGTTCGTAAACTTCATCACTTAATATTAAAATATTTGTGTGTTCGGTAAGTAATGAAAGTGCTTTCATGTCATCTTCAGTAAAAACCTTACCCGTAGGATTATGTGGAGAATTAATCAAAATCATTTTAGTTTTTGGACTTATTTTGCTCTGCACCTCATTCCAATCTATCTTGTAATCTGGAGCTTTCATTTCAATAGGAATGGATTTGCCTCCAAACAATTCAACCGCTGGCTCATAACAATCATAAGCAGGTTTAAAAACAATTACTTCATCTCCCGGATGAATACTTGCTGCTAGGCTTGTAAAAATAGCTTGGGTTGCGCCAGCCGTGATACAGATTTCTTCTTGTGTATATTGGCTGCCATATAAATTATTGGTTTTTTGTAAAACGGCTTCATTTAATTCTGGCAAGCCTGCCAAAGGAGCATATTGATTAAGATTGTCTTTCATGGCTTTATTCACCAACTCAAGTAAGTTGGTATCCGCTTTAAAATTAGGGAAGCCTTGTGATAAGTTTACAGCATTGTATTCTGTAGCCAACTTGCTCATTTTGGTAAAAATGGTTGTACCTATGTGCGGCAACTTTGAATTGATTGTTTGCATGATAGTCTTTTAGAAATATCCTACAATTTAAAATAAAAAACCATCATTCTAAAATGAAAATGGCTTAAAAACTTACCAATATTATTTTCTAAGCATTGTGAGAACTAAAAGTTCTTAGAAGTAATGTTTTATCACGCTGTGCGAAGTTTGAAATTTCGGACACTAATAATGATAAAATCAGATGCTTATCCTTAGGGCGGATGTTTTTTCCAACAGATATGAAGAAATAGTTGCATCGAGACTTAATGGCATTTACAACTTAAAACTTCTCGATACATTTTTATTCATTATAATCACAGTAGTGCCATTTTTTTCAAGCAGGTTGGAATCGCTGTGCGAAGTTTGAAACTTCGGACACTAACAACTTAAAATCAGATGCTTATAGTAAGCTGAGTGTTTTTTTTAACTGATATGAAGGAGTAGTTGTAATTTAGCCCCTAATAAAGTCGGACTGTTATTTTTTTTTCAAATAACTACTATTGATACCGATTTGATTTTGAAAAGTCGTTAAGAAAACAAAATTGCTTTTTCTTTTAATAACGCTGTAAGTGATTTGCATAGTATAACTATGGAAATTATGAACAAGGAAATTAGAAGGGAAATGAATACGTTAGATAGCGACTTTTCATGGTCAAATTGGTATGAAATATGAGTCACAAGAAATGGAGTTTAGAACAGGAGTTAAACAATTGTATAGCAAATTATTGATGAACTCTTATTCCAAAAGACTAAATTTGTTACAGAACGAGTGATTTTGAAAGATAATTTTGCTGTTGATATTAAAGTAAAGAACCCATCATTTTAATGTGAAATTAATATTAATAAAACACCAAGAAAATGTAAATTAGCCACGTTAAAAAATTTTCATGACAGGCACAGATTGTAAACCAATAATAGAGGTAATAGAAGAAAATTACGAGATTCCACAATTGAATGCAACTCGGAAAATATCAGCTCTTTTGCCTCATGATTACTATAATTCTGATAAAAAATATCCAGTATTATATCTTCAAGATGGTCAAAACCTATTTAATCCAGAAGCCCAATATGGAGACTGGGCCATTGATAAATCTATGGCAAAACTAGCAGAAGAAGGTTTTGGAGATGTAATCATTATTGCAGTAGACCATGGAGAAGAAGAACGAATCCTAGAGTATTTGCCCTATACTCATCCTCGTTTTGGAGAAGGTAAAGGGAAATTTTACATTCAGTTTTTAATCGAAAAATTGATTCCTTACATTAATAAAAATTATAGAACGCTTCCCGATTTTGAACATACCGGTATTGGCGGAAGTTCTATGGGAGGATTAATTAGTTTACATGCAGGCTTAAGAAACCCTCGAGTTTTTGGAAAATTGATGATTTTCTCTCCTAGTCTATGGATTTCTAAAATGGTATTCGACCACACAAAAAGTTTTAAACCTTTAGAAAAATCTAAAATTTATCTATATGCAGGAGGAAAAGAAAGTATTGAACATTTACCTAATGCACATAAGTTGGGTGGTATTATAAGCGAGAAAATGGTAAAAGGCTTCCATATCGATTTTCATTTTTCAATTAACAACGAAGGCAGTCATTCTGAAATATACTGGCGAAAAGAATTTCCTAAGGCTGTAGAATGGCTTTTTTTTAAATCATAACTCATGACGTTTACACAGATTAAAACATTAGACCTAAAGCAAGATTTTATTTTACCGTGCAGAAAAGGTCAGCTTGACCAAATAAAAGCGCATTTAACAATTAAAAACCCAGATTTTGATGGCAGTTTTGCTTCACATTTACTGTTGTACAATACAAATGGAAGTAGGATTTACCTTTTAGGGATAGGCGAAGAAAAGCAGTCTTCAAAAATAGAAGAAGCTTTCAGGAAGTTTGCTTTTGAAACCAACAAACATTGGGATGATGTCATACAAGTTGAAGCCTCTCATCTTTCTGATAATGAAATCATCAAAGCCGCAATTGGTTTCGAAATGGCAAACTACCAGATTGGTTTCAATAAAACAGAAGTTAAAAAGGAATTAGATACGACTATACATTTTGTTGCTGAAAAAAACATTTCAAAACTAATTGAAGAAGGCTTTGAAACAGGAAAAACCATCAATCAAATTAAAGCCTTGGTAGATGCTCCGCCAAATATAAAAACACCTGAATATTTAGGTGAATGGGCTAAAAATTCAGCTAAAAAATACAACTACTCCTGCACGGTTTTAGATGAAAAAGCCCTTGTGAAAGAAGGTTTTAAAGCTTTATTATCAGTAGGTCAAGCCAGTGTAAATAAGCCCGTGGCAATTGTCACCGAATACAAAGCCAAAAATACAAATACCATAGACCTTGCGCTAGTTGGAAAAGGCATCACTTTCGATTCTGGTGGTCTTTCTATTAAGCCTTCAACTAACTTACACTACATGAAAAGCGACATGGGCGGTGCGGCAGTGGTACTTGGTGTGGTAGAATTGGCAGCAAAATTAAAACTGAATATCAACCTTATTGGCATAGTTGCAAGTGCCGAAAATGCAGTCGGTTCTAATGCTTATAGACCCGGTGATGTCATTGGTTCTCATTCAGGCAAAACCATCGAAATTATAGATACAGATGCAGAAGGCAGACTCGCTTTAGCCGATGGTATAAGTTATGTGATAGACAAGTATAATCCCAAGCATCTTATAGATATTGCAACCTTAACAGGTAGTGTTGTGAGAACTTTAGGCTACAGCGCTGCAGGGATGTTTACGCAAAATCAAAACTTTGCAAATGCAATGCAAGAGATTGGATATAAGGTGCATGAACGTGTTTGGCAATTACCTATGTTCGAGGATTATGAAGAAGATTTACATTCAGATATTGCAGATATCCGAAACTTTAGCGGAAAACCGATAGCTGGAGGCATAAATGCAGCCAAATTTTTAGAATCCTTTACAAAAGATCACAAGCAGTGGATGCATCTTGATATTGCTGGTGTTGCCTTTGGAAGCTCCAATTATGCAAAAATGAAAAGTGCAAGCGGCTTTGGTGTTCAATTAATAACTACTTTTATAAAAGATTATTTTAAGAAATAGTTTAATTACAAGCTCATTAAATTAGATTTATCAAGTCCCAAAAGAGCATGCAATTTTCTATGTATATCTGCCTATTTTAAAGGTGTTATTTTGTTCAAGACTATTTAATATGATTGTTTTCTGAGCTCTGCTTTTAGGTATATCTGATAATAAATGCCATAAAAATTAACCATTAAATTTTCATTTATTGTATTCAAACTTTTTTACTTAATTTTATACCAATATAATATTTTGTCTAATTAACATAAAACCAATACTATGAAAGCAAATTTTTTTGGCCTTTTAGCAGTTCTATTTTTAATGTCCTGCAAAAAAGATAAAGACGTTGCAGTTGAAGACGTAAAAGAATATTCCATTGAACAGTTCATGGATAATGAATCTGTTGGTGGCGGCAGCTTTTCATCTGATAATTCAAAATTGTTGATTTTAAGCAACCGTTCTGGAATCTATAATGTTTACACTATGCCAGCAAAAGGAGGAGAACTAACAGCTATAACACAATCGGATAGTACCTCCTATTTCTCTGAATCTTTTTTCCCAAAAGATGATAGAATGTTAATTAGTGCAGATGGCAATGGCGATGAAATCAGTCATCTTTTCGTAAGAGAGCTCAACGGTGAGATTAAAGATATTACTCCATTTGAAGGTGCAAAGTCTTCCTTCTATGGTTGGTCTGATGATAATAACCACCTCTATTATGGTTCTAACAAAAGAGATTCACGTTTTTTTGATGTGTACAAACTTTCTACTGAGGATTACAGCAGTGAAATGATTTATGAAAATAATGATGGTCTTGAATTAAGCGGAATTTCAGACAACGAGAATTATTTTGCTTTGTCAAAAAGCATAACTACAAATGACAGCGACTTATTCATTTATAACGTTAAGACTGAAGAGATGACCAAAGTAAATGAAAACTTAAGTAAAAATAATGCGCAAGATTTTTCTAAAGATAATTCAAAATTCTACTATACCACAGATGATGGTGGTGAGTTTTCTTATTTAATGTCTTATGATTTAGGAACAAGAGAAAAATCAAAAATGATGGAGAAGCCTTGGGATATTATGAGCGCGAGTTTTTCTCCAGAATATCGTTATATGACAATCTATGTCAATGAAGATGCTAAAAATACCATAGAAGTGTTAGACACTGAAACTATGCAACCCATAGTACTTCCTGATTTTGATAATAAAAGTATTACCAGCGTGGGCTTCAGTAAAGATGAAAAATGGATGAGAATGTACATTGGAGGCTCAGATTCACCCTCTAATTTGTATAGTTATCATATTGAAGACAACGATACATTTCAACTAACTGATGTATTAAATAATGAAATAGATGCAAAAGATTTAGTCGAAGCAAAAGTCATTAGATATCCTTCTTTTGATGGGATTGAAATTCCAGCTATCTATTATTTACCTAAACAGGCATCAGAAGTAAATAAAGTACCTGCTATGGTTTGGGTTCATGGTGGTCCAGGAGGTCAAAGTAAACAAAATTTTAGTTCATTTATACAATATATGGTTAATAATGGCTACGCAGTTTTAGCCGTAAATAATAGAGGTAGTAGCGGTTATGGTAAAACCTTTTATCAAATGGACGACCTAAATCACGGTGAAAAAGATTTACAAGACTGTGTTGAAGGAAAAAACTGGCTTGCAGAACAACCAGAAATTGATGGTGATAAAATTGGAATTATAGGAGGTTCATACGGAGGCTATATGACTATGGCTGCTTTGACCTATGCACCAGAAGAATTTGATGTAGGTGTCAATTTATTTGGTGTAACCAACTGGTTAAGAACTCTTAAAAGTATTCCGCCTTATTGGGAATCTTTCAGAGAATCTTTATACAAAGAATTAGGCGATCCATTTACTAATGACTCTATCAGGTTAAGACAAATCTCACCATTGTTTCATACTGAAAAAGTAACCAAACCACTTATTGTTCTCCAAGGTGCTCAAGATCCTCGAGTCTTACAAATAGAATCTGATGAAATTGTAGCTGGTGTAAAAGCCAATGGTGTACCGGTTGAATACGTATTGTTTGAAGATGAAGGACATGGGTTTGTCAAAAAGAAAAATCAAATTGAAGCTTATAGCCAAGTATTAAAATTCTTAGATAAATACTTAAAAAAAGAAAAGGAAACGAGTCTATAAATAAAAGATAAAGCAGTATTGTCAGTTGATATGTAAATTGAATATCTAGATATGAGTCCTTAAGATTCATATCTGAATTTGTAAAATAACTTGCCATTTATTTTAATATTAGGTTTACCTTTAGATTCTTCAGTTTTTCATTTTCGATATCTTTTTGATTTCAATACAAAATTAAAGTCAAAATAACGCACTAGATTCAATCATAAATCTCTAAGAAAGCCATGAAGGTTTCTTCCGAAAAACCTATCCACTTGGTGGATACATAAAAAACTTTTACCACATAGCATCAACAATGGATGCTGCTCGACATTGCTTGTGTTGCGTTTGAAAAATCTAATTATGCAAAAAATAAAAGTGCAAGCTGCTTTGGTGTTCAATTAATAACTACTTTTATAAAAGATTGTTTAAAATCAGAAAATCATAACTATTAAAAACCATTACTATGTCCAAAGAAATCCTGAATTTTCTCTGTGTATCTACCTATTTTAAGGGTGTTGACTTCTTAAAACAATGCAAAGCAGAAGGGAATAATGTATTTTTGTTAACCAAAAAAAGTCTTGAACATGAAGCTTGGCCATGGGAAGCAATAGACGACGTTTTTTATATTGAAAAATGGAATATAGATGAAGTTACTAAAGGTTTAGCTTATAAATTTAGAACACTAGATTTTCACCGATTTGTAGCCTTAGACGATTTTGATGTTGAAAAAGTAGCGTTTGTAAGAGAACATTTTAGAATGCCAGGCATGGGCAGAACAACAGCACACTACTTTAGAGATAAACTAGCTATGCGAATGAAAGCCAAAGAAGAAGGTATAAATGTACCTGAATTTTCAGCCTTATTTAATAATGAACACATCAACTCTTACGCAGACCGTGTGAGTCCGCCTTGGTTATTAAAACCACGTATGGAAGCTTCTGCCACTGGAATTAAAAAAATACATTCAAAGCAAGAGTTATGGGATGTAGTAAATAGTTTGGGTGATGAAAGAGACAATTATTTAGTTGAAAAATTTGCCCCAGGAGATGTGTATCACGTTGATGGTCTAAACAATAAAGGGAAAGTCGTTTTTTCTAGAGCCAGTAAATATTTAGATACCCCATTTGAAGTGGCACATGGCGGAGGTATTTTTAGATCTGCCAGTTGCAAAACAGGTACGGTAGATGAAAAAGAACTCCAAAAAATGAACAAAGCGGTAATGAAGGCTTTTGGCATGCAATACGGCGCATCTCATACCGAATTTATAAAATCTAAAGCCACAGGCGAATTGTTTTTCCTAGAAACTTCTTCTCGTGTTGGTGGTGCAAATTTAGCTGAAATGGTTCAATATGCCTCTGGTGGAGTGAACCTTTGGGCAGAATGGGCAAAAATAGAAACTGCTAACCTTAAAAAAACCACTTACAAAGTACCCAACACCAAAAGCACTTATGCTGGTATCATTGTCTCATTAAGTAGATTTCAACATCCAGATACGTCTAGTTTTACAGATAGCGAAATTGTATGGCGTATGCAAAAAGATTGGCATATTGGCCTAATCGTAGTTTCAGACTCTAGTGAACGGGTGTTAGAATTGTTAGAGAAGTATACACATCGTATAGCTAAAGATTTTCATGCTAGCATTCCTGCGCCGGATAAGTCGGTGTAGGGGATAGGCATTAGCTATTAGCTTTGAGTCTTTAGATTTGTATAGCTTTGAGTCTATAGCTTTGAGCTTTTGATGCTTTCTTAATGACACTCATACATTTTTTATAGCATCTTATCTATCCAATGGCTTTGATGGTGACAGCCTAAAGTCACAAAACTATTATCAACTATTATTCTTCACAGGACTAAACCATACCAGAGCTGGCTATTAGGAACCTGCTAAAATGCTTACTAAACTTATAGACTTGTGTTTGCAATAGCACTCTCTTTTTCCCATTTCTTGATAATCACAAACCAAATTACAATTGAAATCCCTAAAATTATAATTTTTTCAGTTCCGTCAATTCCGTCTTTGATTAAGGCATTAAGCATCATAATTTGGATAATCATATGAAAACAAGCACTTGCTAATATAGATTTAGTCGATTCAGCCACTTGTCCAATTCCCCAACTTCCAAGAATCATCATTCCTAAAAAGAAAAGATTGTCGCCAAGACTTGCCTTGGTTAAAAATGTTAAATGCCATAAATACCAAATAAACCCGATTATTAAATATTTTTTCCACGGCTTTAATTCTTTTAATTCCTCCTGTAAGTATCCTCTCCAACCATATTCCTCCATTATACAATAAAGTAAAGTCCCAATTGAAGCGACGAGTCCATAAATATGATTGTTCATTTCAAAGTCATTTTTCACTCCATTTACTACTAGAACTAGTATAGGAATAGAAGCCATTAGTAGACTTTTTGTCTTTGAAGTTCCAAACAGGGATATTTCTGTTTTTCGTTGTTTTTTTAAAAAAGGAATAATTATTAGCGCACCAATTATTACTCCGCTACCTTCAAGAAGAATAGAAGTTAAAATATAAATCCAAGTTGGTAATTTTTCTAATTCTGATTTAAGTTCGAAAACATCAAATCTGAAAATGTTTGATATTGTTATTGCAATTAATAGAAATAGTAGTATTCTTTTCCAACTTATAGATGTATTCATTTTTCAAGATATTATTGATTTGAGTCTAAAAATCAAGTAATAATTCTGTTTAAAATAATATAGTTTACCGAATTGTAGTTTGTTTGTGCTGAACTGTATTATTGCTATAAAAAATATTCCTAATTGCTTTGGAATCGATGAAAAAGGGTACAACTGAAAATCCTTCATTCATGCAGTATATTCTTATATGGTTTAGTAAAATCTCGTTTCTGAGGAGCTTAAATTATGTTTTTACTTTAATGATGCTACTAAGTTGGCATTCCTTCGGAATTGCTTAGCTGTAATTAATTTTAAATACTCATTTTTAGACTACTGAGTAAGTTAACTAGATATTTTATACTTTGAAATATTTTTAATGTGATACAGATAGAAATATACCCTCTATTAGGTATTTTCTTGTAAAAAGAAATCAAATATATTGCTAGAAATAATAAAGTTTATAAATCAAAACAAATGAAAAAGGTATTACAAATTATCTTGATATGCAATGTGTTTTTAACTAGTACGGCACAAGTAGGCATCAACACTACAAGCCCAGAAGGCGCATTAGATGTTAACTCCAATGCTGCAAATACTTTAGGAATGGTAATACCAAGAGTGCCAGATTACAATGCAGTCACTTCTGTAAGTGGTACAACTCCTGTAAATGGAACGATAGTGTATGATACTACTTTAGAGCAACTTATGTTTTATATAGATGGTTCTTGGATATCTTTAGGGAAGAATACGGCTGGAGATGGGGCAGAAGTAAGTGTTATAGTGCCTCCTTCCTTCGCCAATAGTCAAACACCAATATACGTAAAGGCATCCAATACAGGAATTAATGATGCTTTTTACAGTGTTACTTTAAGTGCTGATGGAACCACATTGGCTGTTGGGGCAGCACTAGAAGACTCGAGCTCTACTGGTATTAACGGCAGTCAATCTAATAATTCATTAACTGATTCTGGGGCCGTATATGTATATAGCCTTAATGGCAATATATGGAGTCAACAAGCCTATATAAAAGCTTCAAATACTGGTCTTGATGATCGGTTTGGAATTAGTTTAAGTTTAAGCGATGATGGTAATACCTTAGCAATTGGGGCAGGTGGAGAAGACTCCAATGCTACAGGTGTAAACAATGACGAAAACAACAACTCAACGATTGCTTCAGGTGCTGTTTATATATATGAGCGTAATGCTAGTACTTGGAGTCAACAAGCTTATATAAAAGCCTCTAATCCAGATATTGTAGATGTTTTTGGTTTTACTGTTAGTTTAAGTGCTGACGGTGCTACCTTAGCAGTAGGTACTTTTAGAGAGTCTTCTAATGCAACAGGTATTAATGGGAATCAGTTTAATAATTCAGCAAGTGGTTCCGGTGCAGTATATGTGTATGTTTCCGATGGTGGTTCTTGGAGCCAACAAGCCTATATAAAAGCCTCAAATGCAGATGCTACAGAGCAATTTGGAGTAATCTTAAGTTTAAGTGATAATGGGAATACCTTAGCGGTGGGTGCAATGTTTGAGAACTCTAATTCGACAGGAATTAATGGTGATGAAAATAATAGTTCAGGACTTGGGTCGGGCGCTGTATACGTCTTTGTAAGGAACAGTAGTATTTGGAGTCAAGAAGCCTACATAAAAGCATCGAACACAGGTAATGGTGATAATTTTGGAATTAGTTTAAGTTTAAGTGGCGATGGTTCCGTATTAGCGGTTGGTGCTGTTGGAGAAGATTCAAACGCTACAGGGATTAATGGCGACCAGACTAATAATTTAGCATCTGCTTCGGGAGCTGTGTATGTGTTTTCGCGAAGTGGAAGTAATTGGAGCCAAGAAGCTTATATAAAAGCATCTAATTCAGAAGCTAATGATGAATTTGGAACTAGTCTGAGTTTAAGTTCCGATGGTTCTACTCTGGCAGTTGGAGCCATTAACGAAGATTCTAGTTCAACAGGAATTAATGGCAATGAAACCAATAACTTAACAAGCGGTTCCGGTGCAGTTTATGTTTATGCGAGGAGTGGGAGTACTTGGAGTCAACAAGCTTATGTAAAATCAGCTAATGTAGGCAATGATGATAATTTTGGAGAGAGTTTAAGTTTAAGTCCTGACGGTTCAACCTTGGCGGTTGGAGCTATTTTTGAAGATTCAAGTGCAACAGGCATTAATGGTAATCAAGCTGACAATTCAGAAAGTA
>Ga0307943_1000568_pt1 | contig 21800 bp, 25 predicted proteins | sample OrgLakmetagen177_FD_203149 | JGI IMG/M metagenome (GOLD analysis project Ga0307943, IMG submission 203149) | Saline water microbial communities from Organic Lake, Antarctica - #177 | ecosystem: Environmental > Aquatic > Non-marine Saline and Alkaline > Saline | place: Antarctica: Organic Lake... | reverse complement strand
GGTATAAATCTAGACGTGTACGTAAAAAAAAAACTTTTAAAAAACAACCACAAAGAAAATCGCGCACATACAAAAAACGAAGAATATAATCTATATTCTAAAATAAATATCCTCCCATTTTCCCCAAAATAAATGTCCAATTTTAACTATGCGAAAAATAATTTCAAAAAAACGAAAAAAAACTAAAATTCTGCTAGGACCTCTAGAATATTTTTTTCCGTTCAAAAATATTTTACCTAGACAAATTTACCTAGGTAAAATATTTTGAATAAATTAGTACAATAAAAAGGATTTAGGAATTGCATATAATGCTCATATATAGCATATAAAATATGCAAAACGAGTATGCAGTCAATTCCTTTTCGTATTATTGTGAAAAATGTGACTATATATGTAGTAAGAAATTTTTAAAATCACAACACCTCAATACAAAAAAGCATAAAATGCTCATAAATGCTCATACAGATGATACGCTTTCTTCCACCAATAAAATAGAATATACTTGCAAATGTGGTAAGGTATACAAACACATTCAGAGTTATAATCGTCACGTTAAAAAATGTGATAAAAATAAAGATAAAGATAGCGATTTAAATGTAATCATTTCAACGCTGACAGAACAATACAAAAATATCGTAGATGAAAATGCAGAAATGAGGCGTATAGTAACTGAGATGCTTCCAAAAGTGGGCACCAACAACACTACTATCAACAACCAATTCAATATTCAAATGTTTTTAAACAACGAATGTAAAGATGCCATAAATCTAACAGATTTTATCGCTTCATTACAGTTAGATCATCTTGATTTAAACTCAACAAGAGAAAATGGGTATGTTGCAGGTATTTCTAATATATTATTGCGTGGATTGAAATCACTCGAATTGCACAAACGCCCGATACATTGTAGTGACGTAAAACGCGAGATTTTATATGTAAAGGATGACGGTGTTTGGGAAAAAGAAAACGAGGATTACCGTCGTATTAAAGGAGCAATTACGTGTGTTACAAAAAAACAACTAAGTTCTATAAAAGAATGGGAAGACAATCATAAAGGATGGCAAAATGATGAACGTCTATCTGCTGAATATTGCGAAATCATTCAAAAAATTACACAACCTAGTAAGACACAAGATGAAAATAAAATTATCAAAAGCATCGCAAGGGAAGTAATAATACGTAAGTAATTTAAACACTTTTATAATAGTTAATATAACATTATGAGTTCAACAAAAGAAGAACTAGTACAAACGATTAAAGAGTGGGTTTCTGTAGAGAAAGAAATTAAAATGCTTCAAGAAGAGATTAAACAGCGAAAGCAAAAGAAAAAAGAATTATCGGACACTTTAGTGAATACTATGAAATCAAATGAAATTGATTGTTTTGATATTAATAACGGAAAAATTGTATATACACGTAATAAAGTACGTAGTTCTGTTAGTAAAAAACATATTATGGCGAGTTTATCACAATATTTTAATGATAGTGACGTTACCACCGCTCAAGACATTACAAAATATATTCTCGATTCTAGAAATGTTGTATTGAAAGACAATATCAAATTTAAAGAGCCGAAAAAATAAATTAATACATACGAGTTGCATTATTAAAGTATAATCTCATATTATATGACTGAATTATATAATGTGGATGAATATGTTGACTACGACTTTACCTCTCCTTGCGATGAGTATATAGAAGATAACGATAGATTGTTTATTTCTTCAGAAAGCCGAATGATTGGAGATTCTGATTTAGACTTACGATGTGGGAGCATTCGCGAAGGAACTGGATATGTGTTATGGTTTGAAATCATTAAAAGTAGCATGAAACCTTTTTTGCGTTATCGTCTTGAGAGACAAGACCAAACGTTGGTGTTTGAAAAAATAAAACTAATTTCAGGCAAAATACCTGAAATTAAAAATGCTACATATAACGGTTTATATGAATACCATAACGAACAATACCTATTTTTTACGAAACAAGAAGATATTGAATATATTGTCTCAGAAATATCTAGTAAACAAAAACACTTTTATGTAATGGTTCACGATATAATGAATCTAAAAAAACATTTTGGATTGAATGTTTCGATTACAGTTACAGATTTTTTTATGAGAAATGAAAAATTTATATTTTTAGAAGATGAAAATGATCGGTTAATTGAAATACCTATAACAGGATACAGAGGTGACTATTACAAAAAAGTATCCCTTATGGCTGGATTAGGTATGCCTAGGTCAGGACCGTATGCCTCTTTAGGTCCGTTTTATTATTTTGGAAGTTATGACCGTTCATTAAGATATGCAGCTATCACCATGAACGGTAAACCATTAATCATTAATGGGGAACCTATCACCGTGAAAGATAAACCAGTATATACAAAAGGCGGTATTGTAAAATATGCTTTGTTTATTGGATGCTCAAAGGTGATGCTTAATTTAAAGAGCGATCCAAAAGACAGCTCGTATGAATCTCTTAAAATAGCTAAAGACCGTAAATTTATAAAAGATACTTTGCGTATAAGGGACACATATGGAACATGGATATCTAAATTTAGTTCGGTAATTCAGCCGGAACTAGAATTATATGATAGAGACCTTAATATAGAGAGAACACTAGACCCGCAATTTGTTGTAAAATCATACGAACAACAATTCCCATTAGAATACGCGTATTATAAAACAGACCATATCACAAAAGATCCTTCTACAGATTTTTACAACACGAAAGATATAATTATGTTATAATATAATATGTATACAACTCGGAATAAAACAAAATACAAACATAAAAGAACACAAAAACATCGTAAAAAAAACATTAAACGATTGGTGTATCGATTATTGCAATCGCTTATCATTGTAAAACTATATCACTGGAATACGCAGTCTTTTTCGGTTCATAAAGCAACGGATGAACTGTACGAGCAATTAAATAGTAATATAGATAAATTTATTGAAGTATTGCTTGGAAAACATAAACGCATAAATAAAAATGCTATATTAGATTTTGATAGTTTGAAAATAAAAACGTACAAAACAAATAATACATTTTTAAAATGGTTAGACAAATTCAAACATTATTTAATAAAGGTGGACTCTATTTTTATACCAAATGAAGATAGTGATATATTAAATATTCGAGATGAAATATTAGCAGAATTAAATAAAATTACGTATATGTTATTATTAAAATGATATATTCAATTTAAATATATACGCAGTAATCATCTAAAATGACTACTAATAACAATCTTACATTTGTAACTGCTTTTATATCGGTACCTGATAAAAGATACGATCATAACAGAGTTTCTTTTGATAGAAGAGTACAATATTTTATGAAAATGGTTGAACTTGAAATTAATATATGTTTGTTTATTAGTCCAGATATTAAAGAATTGATGGAGAACCTTACCAGCAAATATAAAAACGTCACTATTTGCGAAGTGTTAGATATAAATGATTTAGAGATTACAAAAATTACGAATCATTATAAAGAACATAACAATTGTTTGAAAGAAATAGAAACGAAAAATAAAAATACGAAAGATGTACCAGACTATATGTTAATCCAAAATTCGAAAATAGAATTTGTTAAAAAATCTATTGATTTAAATCCATACAATAGTAATTATTTTTGTTGGATAGATTTCAGTATTTTATATGTGTGTCATAATATTGAAAATAGTTTATCTAAAATTAAAGAATATTCAAAAACACGTTTTATTTCTACTCCATTTATTGCTATACCCGGTTGGTGTAATATTAAAATCCAAGATACTGATTTATGTAATAGTGATGTATATTGGAGATTTTGTGGTGGGTTTTTTATAGGAGATAAACAAAGTTTATTATCATTTTATTATAACTCCATCAACAATTTTCATCATTTTTTAACAAAGACAGAAACACTTGTATGGGAAGTACATTATTGGGCGTGGCTTGAGAAGATGAATTATATTAATCCAATTTGGTATAAAACGAACCACGATGACAGTATTTTAAATATACCAAACGAGATTAAACATATTTAACGATGGAATCTATATATTTTTTATCATAAATTCCTATAATAGTCGTTCTATCCCAAGTACTGTAATTCATTATCACACGATCATTTTCTACTACGATACTCAAACAGTATTCAATTGGTTCCCCTTCAAATTTGAATGGTGCGGAATATCTTAATAAATTTAGGTTGGAATCAAATATTGAAATAATATGGTAATAATGACGTGGACTTTCATATGAAACGATATGATTCACAAACCATATTTCAGGTTCTTTTCCTGGATTTTGAAATTTAAATCCACAGGTAGACCCTCGTACCTTTGAAAATAGCCGAGGAGTTATTCTTGTGTCTACTTTTTCAAGTGTCGACGTTTCATTATTAATTTTGCAAATAGTCAACGGATACCACTCATATAGTATATGAGGTTCGTTATCGAACTCTACGAATACCCAATTTTTTTCACAATTAGTATCCTTAAAAGTTTGTTTAATTTCTTTTAAAGATTGAGTATTATAATTTCCAGACATAACTCCAATCGTGTTGTTACTATGGTAACCTGTTCCAACGCACAATAATTCGTCGGTCACATTATCATTGAATAATCTAATATCCTCGACACCTATATACCTCCTGTCAACAAAGTTTAAATCCAACCATTTTGCATTTAATATTTTAAATTCTTTATCTAGTTCAAGATATTTATTTATTGTGATTATATATTTATCACAATCCACATAATTCCCATTATCTTTAATATAATAATTTACGTATCGTATATTCATTTTGTAATTGTCACCATCCGGAATTAAACAACTTGATGACGAATAGAACTGTATTTCTTCATTATTATTTAGAAGATAAGTAATATTTTCGTTTAAATTAATGTTGTTTTCGTATTTTAAAACATCACAGTAATATTTCATGTTATTTAATGTAGTATCAACTATAGTATTGTTATATGATTTATTCAATACTTTTATGGTTTCATCATTTATATTATGTATTCCCACATAATAAGCGATTATAGTAAATTCATAATATATCTGATAAGTATATACATCATTTTCTAAAAATAAATAGTCGTCCTTATTTTTATTTAAATCTAATATATCCTTCGCTTTTTTGTACATTTCATAACCAAGATAATGTTGGGAAGTTACACTAAATTCGTGTAGAATTTTATATATTCCTTCCAATCTTTCTGGATAGTAATAAAACCCTTTTAACCAATAATTTATAGCTTGTTCTTTTTTATCTAAATTGTAATAACACAATCCTAGTCGATAATAACTATACCATACTTCTTGAACCCATCCACCAAGCTCAATACGTTTTTTATAATATGGTATACTTTCTTCATATTTTCTAGTATCGTAATAACTGTTTGCTAAATAAAAATGATATCTTGCATTACTTGGATCTTCTGAAATACCATTTAGTAATAATTTTATATCTCTTTCAAATTTATCATCTTTTGATCCTCCATCGCCAATATCTCTAATAAACAGTTCACTTTTATTAAAAGTATAATTATTTGCATTGTCAGGATGATCTATATATTCGTGCGTTACCCCATTATACTTATATAAACCATTATTTTTAACGATTCTTATATTGTTATAAAAAAACGAATCGTTTCCTTGTAATATCTTGCAAAAATCGAAGTCTTTCAGTATAGATTTGTTAAAGTTGTATATTTCAAAAATCATATCTGCGTCCATAAGTAATACGTAATCAGACATACCTTTACTTGAATTTAAAGCGAAATTTCTATTATGACAAAAATTTTTAAAAGGTTCTATTACAATTTTTCCAGGTATATTTTTATTTTTAAAAAACGTGCTAATAACCTCAAGAGTGTCGTCGGTTGAACCTGTATCACAAATACAATAACAATCTATAATAGAGCTAACCGACTCTAGCATTCGTGTAATAATTTTACTTTCATTTTTAACTATCATATTTAAGCAAATACTTGGTTTTTGTATATCGACCATATAACCCATATAATAGAGTATACTTTAATATGTGTAAAAATATACATATTAAATATTATAATACAATATGACGGAAAGTATGTTGCCGAGACAGGTGTATTCTTTGTTATGGGCCTTTGGATTTATTTATGTATCCACAGCATTATTTGCATTTTTTGGGATAGGTTTTGATTCATACGGTATCTATATGCTATTTTTTGTATGTATGTTTATATTGTATGGTATTTTACCACAAAAGACAGGAGGTATTTTTATGCCTAAATAGAATTATACAATCAAACTTTTTCATCTCCTCGTTCAGAGATAGATACACTTCGTTTATGTTCTTCTTCCAGATATGTTTCTATAAATTGTATCGCTGTATTATCTTCTAGTTCATTTAATATATCTTGAGCTGTAGGTGTATTTTTGTATTTATTTTCCCATTTTAGTATTATATCTTCTATTTTGTCTTGTTTTTTTTTTAGAGCAACCGCTTTTTTTGCTAGTTGTATCGCTGTAATCGTTTGTTTTTTGTCTTTGGATTCAAATACATCCGGTTCCTTATATACTGATTTAGCGGTAGATATCATAGTGCCACATATTTCAGGTTTAACCACCTCTAAATATGCGCGATGTTTTTCAAAGTTCTCTCGTTCTCTTTGCGTTAATTTGTCTGTATCTTTTTTATTTATAGTACCTCCTGAGAATGTGTGTTTAAACTTCTCAATAATAGGGTCTGATATGGTAGGACACGTTTCCATTAATCTATCGTACTCTTCTTTGGAAGATTTTAACAGTTGCATTACTGGAATTCTTTCAGAAGGAGTTTTAGCCAATTCTACTTTGGTATTGCGATAAAATTTATCCCACGCGATAGATGCTACACGATGCGCTTCGTTTAATTCACTCACTTTTAAAAAATGTTGTATCGTTGTAAGTATTCCTGCAAAAATATTAACCGCACCGATACTCATAGCAGCATAACTTCTTAGATTCGTTGGCAATCGTTCTTGAGCAAAATTTGCTGTACCTGTTACGGTGCTCATTATAATAACCGGTATAGTAAACCACATCAATTTACGAGCATACACGTTATGTTCTTCGGAATGAAGCCATCTGAAGCACATCGCTTTGTCCGCCCATTCTATAAGGATACGTTCGTGTTCTCTTGTCCAGTCTATATGTGGTAGGGGTGTTGAAGGAGAAGAATTTAATGGTATATCCTCCAGATTATACGCAGTATTTGCACGGTCTGTTGACATATATGTATTATATTTATAATAAAATAATTTATATAAATATTGTATATGACGAGCGTTAGTAATGTAAAAATGTCGTTTGAAAGTGTTTTATCTATACGAGATGATATTATTTGTGTGTTTGGAATATTAGATAATAAAATAAACACACTAAAAGAAATATATGAAGGTATTGTTAAATCTCACAAAAATCAAGAATTTATCTTCGGTATAGATTCTTTTCATTTTCAACATAATCTTATAGAAACAGATTATAAAAATTTACAATCTATATTTATTGATATTGATAATAGAGTATATTGTGAATATTATAATTTATATAAAATAATAAAAGAATACGCTGAAAAGGATGTTACTATTGATAAAGTTAAAAAATCTGTTAATTTTACGTTGGATTTCAAACCTTATAAACACTTAGATACTTCCAAAAAATATTGCATTACAGATGTTCGCGATATGCACGATGCTATAACTGCTTGTATAAGTGAACTTGAATCATATCTTACTGCACGTGAAGCAGAATTAGTAAAAGATGACGCACAATCTCGTCAAGGATTAAATATTGATAATTTGGTATTTACCGAGATGTATAAAAATATTGTAATGAAAGCTAAAATCCAAATGTTTTATCAATATCTTACTGTATTCAACGGTCATCATACAAAATATTATACACAACTTTTATTAAAATCAAAAATTCAATCTGGTATTGTAAACCAAGATATAAGTATCAAACAATTTGGTGGGAAAAATGGTGGTAAAGAAAATATACCAAATATAGGATTAACCAATACGATTGAATCTGGTGCAGAGATGCTCGATGATGATGAAAACGCACAGATAAAAACGCTTATAGATTATGATGATTTGCCTATTGGAAGACGTTGTGCACTGGACGGTATTATTAATTGCTCTTCGTCTGATAGTTCTTCTGCAGACATCGAGAGCGACGACTCAGTTGATGAAGAACAAAATAAAAACGTAGTATTAGAAAATGCATAATATTTCACCTAAATACATTATTATGAATAGTCAAAAAATTGAATAGTATCTAATATATTATTACATCATACAAATGGAACGCCGGATTACCAAAAAAATAGAACAATACCAGCATGACTTTAAAAGTGCTATTAAAGACTATATTGAAACAAATAATGTCCACGTTGTAAATAATAATAATAATAATAATAATAATGATAATGTTACAAGCGATTTTCTAAAATTTGTATATGATTTCCAAAATATCGAACTCTCAAAAGACGATTTTGTTAAACGAAAACGTGTTAAAAATTATGTACCACATTATGAACGGTGTACCGGGCGTCGAGCAAACGGAGAACAATGTACGCGCAGAAGAAAAAATGATGATTGTTTTTGTGGAACACATATTAAAGGAACTCCACACGGGGTAGTTGATACATCCGACGAAGATACGAATACCACTACTAAAATTGAAGTATGCGTTCAAGAAATTCAAGGTATTAACTATTACATAGACACCTCCAACAACGTATACCTTCCAGGAGATATATTATCTAACGTCGTTAATCCTAGAAAATTTGGGGTATGGAGTTTAACTGAAAATGGTGAATATAATATTTCGCAACATTAATTATTACATATCAGGACGGCGAATGAACCCACCATTATAATCTGAAGTATAACCTGGTTGGCAATATAGTTTAACACGTTCTTCAATACGACTTATACGATAATCAAGTTGCTCTTCTAGCTGCGCAACACGCATCCTTAGCTGTTCTTCTGTATGTTTATGACATTCGGCATTTCTTTCGAGTTCATATAATCGTTTATGTATTTCGGTTTCATTTGGCTGAACTTCATCCGTATATAATTTTAAATCTTCGACATTCATATTCAAATTTGCAGCAATTAACCATTCAGGCATCATTTTTTTTTTCATTTTATTAATAATTTTTTTAAGGATGGTTTTAATTTCGTTGGTATTTTTTTTCATTAACTTTGCGATGGTATCATTATCGCGGTTGTTAATCCCACGCATTTGAAACACTTTGTGTTCGTCTTCTGTGAACGTCATTTTGGATTATCGTGGTTTGGATTATCGTGGTGTAAGCAATAGTATTTTAAAATAAATGATTTCAATTTTTATTTTAATTGTTTATATATATTATGAGTAAAGTTCCACAACATTATATACCGAATTTTTTGAGCCAAAAAGAAAAAAATACTCTTAAACGTGAATTAAAAAAATCACGAAAGATGTATAAAAAAAATAAATACTACACACGTAAAAAAGTACCCGGTTACAAAAATAAAAAAACATCGTGGGAAAAACGTTTGCGTAAAAAATACAGTATACCAGAAAATAAAAGTTTAAATACAAGATTTTTGGCGAAAAAAACAAAATGTTCTGTATCAAGCTTAAAAAAAATCATCAAAAAAGGGATGGGTGCTTATTATTCATCTGGTTCGAGACCAAATCAAACGCCATTTTCTTGGGGTAATGCACGGCTGTATAGTGCTTTGTCTGGAGGACCTGCTAGTAAAACCGACTATTCCATACTGAAAGATGGTTGTAAATCTAAAAGCAAAGCATTACGCTTGGCACGTAAATCACAAAAAAACACAAAACGCAAACAAATATCATTAGATGGAGGCGCTAGAATGAAAGAAAAAATTGTTAAAATTATAAAATCTCCAAGGCAATTTAAAAAATATCGTGCCTATCTTAAAAATAATAAGACAAAAAAAGAGAGACATATTGATTTTGGAGATAATCGATATCAACAATACAAAGATAGAACTCCGTTAAAAATATATAAATCTGGCGATCATAACGACAGTAAGCGTATGGGTAGATACTTTCGACGACACAGTGGAACAACAAACAGAAGCAAAGCAATACAACACGAAAAATCAAAATCCAACCATATGTATAACGCAAAGATACTAAGTCACCAGTTTTTGTGGTAAAAATATATAAATGAACCTATATTTATCAACCGCTTTAATTGGTGGTGTGGTAGGAACATTATCCGGATGGTTAGGAGTACACGGAGGTGAGTTTATACAACTAGGATTACTTATGGCAGGTGTAGTAAAAACACAATCAAAAGCCGCCGGCACAACTATGTTTGCTATGATGTTCCCAATATCGGCGTTCGCTGTGTGGGATTATTATAAACGTGGTGATGTAGATATCAAACACGGATTAATAATTATATTGTCTTTTAGTATTCTTGCGATGCTTGGCGCAAGATTAAATGCACTTTTTTCACAAAAAACAACATTTAATGCACTAAGTATTTTTATGTTAATAGCATCGGGATTATTCTTTATGAAGGGACGTAATAGTATTAAATAATATTAAATAATATTATATGAATGAGTTTCTGATAAGTGCTTTGATTGGTAGTATTGTAGGAACGTTATCTGGATGGATAGGTATATCAGGGAGTATATACATAGAGTTAGGACTATTGTTATCCGGATTGGTAAAAACACAAAGTAAAGCTGCTGGAACAACCTTATTTGCAATGATGTTACCTATCGTAGCACCAGCTGTATTTAGTTATTACAAACGTGGAGAGATTGATATTAAAAATGGATTGATTATTTGTGCTTTTTATGCATTATTAGCTGGTCTAGGTGCTAAATTAAACGTTTTGTTTTCACAAAAACTCACATTAAATCTAGCAGGCGTGCTTCAATTGATTGCAGCAGGATTATACTTTTATCAAGGATATAAAAAGAAATAGTGCTTTTAATATATTATGAAATTGCTAACACCATTATTCCAAAGTAAGTGCGGATTTTTGTATTACACTAGTAAACATTGTCAATCATATAAACCACGTGTGGTTTTGCACTCTAAAGACAATTATCTATATGTTAGTTGGTTATGTAATATGTGTAAAAATAAAATTACTAATACCAATCCTAGATGTGCTTATTGCAAAGGGTATGGTTATACAAGGTGTCCGTACTGTATAAATGGTTGTATTATATGTACGTATTCTACGTTGTCACCATGCAGGTTTTTTTTTAGGTGACGGAAAAGGTCGATTTGCTTATCGAGAAATCAAAAAATAAAATTACATATAGTATCATATTATATATAAATGTCGAAGAATCGTAAGACCGCGATAAAGTCTATGACAGCAGGAGCATTCGTATCTGTAGTCGTATTAGCTATAGCTGCATTTTTGGATACTCTTATAAATCCAAAAATGGCAAATGTAATTTCGCTTTTCATTGGACTCGTCATTAACTTTGTTTTGCAACAAATGGTATTTGTAACAAAAGAATCGCGTAATGCATCAACCCATTTAGTCAAATACATAATTGCAGATATTCTTATTTTAGGTTCAAATCAGTATATGGTTAGTTATTTGATAGATAACGCAAATAAATACAAGTCACGTCTAGATGAAAAACTGAAACCATATTACAATACTTTATCACGAATAGTGGTAGGGGCTATTATATGGATTATTTTATCCTATCCTTTACGTAAATATTGGGTATTTGCACTACCTCCAGTATAAGTGTTATATCTGTATTATGGTGTAGACAATATTAAGATCCACCATTTGTAATTGTTTTAGACACTATAGTAGTTGGTAATATCATTTCTGTTAATAAAAGATAACTAAGATGACCGATGCTTATGAATGGACTAACATAATGTAAATTTAAAATAAATATATAAGAAAATATACTATAATTTGTGCTTATTATACCGGTGCCTGCTTGTTTAGTATATTTTGGTAAAAAATAAGACATCATAATTATTATACTAGGTAAAAAAATATATTTGCTCGTAGTCATATATTATTTTGGAAGAAGGATATCACTTCCTTGTACGGCAAAAAATAACGTCATCCATTTTGGTATAAACAATTGTAAACACTTGTAAATAGTTGCTCCTCGTAATTCCGAACATAGTGACCGAGATTTTTCCGGATATTTTCCGGAAAAATATTGAAACCCTAACATCCATCGCATCGTAGAAGGGTCTCCAGAAGGACATACTTTATGATGTGTTTGAGTGCCTTTAAACAATATACCGTCCCTTAATGATAAATATAGTTTTTGTATATTTCCTTCTATGTCTTTGTGTAAAAATGGAGATATAGTACCTTGACTTTTCACCAAACATAAAGTTCTATAGCAATTATAAGGTTCGTTGTCGTAGTGCCATTCAAAATTACTGTCTTTTCCTTCATATCGTAATAAAATACACCTAAAATCTGAATGTGCTAATTCTAATTGTTCCCCACATGTTTCTTCCAATCGTGGTTTTATATCCAACGCGATGTATTCTAGTTGTCTTTGTGTTTCTTTATCAAAAGCGTTATAGTAGAGGGAACTTCTTTTTGAATATTGTCCTCCAAAAAGTCTCGATAAAAATTTACTTTTAGTATTTAATCCTGGAACCTCTGGATAGGTTAATGTTTGTATTTTTGTTACTAATGAGCTAGATAACATATGTTTAATTTTATAAATAACAGGTATTTTGTGACTGTTATAATTACTATTTTGAATATGATGCAGAACCCTTCTCTCATATCGTTCCTCCCAAAGTGTATTAACGCCAAATATATCTATACATATTAATACTAATAACGGAGTTATGTTAATTACCGACCATAAATCAGTAAATATTTCCATATTTCATTATCAGATATTATGTTTAAATATAATGTTTAAATATAATATAATGAAATACTTATTTATTGACATTAGAAAAAGTGATGAAGTATACCGTAAACGGTTTGCTGTATCTACCAAATATAGTACGTATAATATTCCCATGAATATGATACGTTTTAACGACAAAAACATTATTAAGCATTTAGAATACGTAGATGAAATATATATTGTATGTCAATCCGGGTCTCGTTCGAAATTTATCAAAGACAAATATTTTTCAGATTATGAAAATATAAAAGTAAGTAAAAATCTACAGTTTATTAAATTAAAACTTGGAATGAATAATGTAAACCTATCTGGAAATAAAAATGTAGATGTTACTGTAGTTGGGAATAATCAATTTAATTTATATAACATAACTAGAATAATACAATTAATGTTGGGTTCTTTAATTCTACTATTAGCAGGATACACTTATTTTAACATAATTAAAAGTAAAAAAAATGCCAAATATATAAATAGCATCCCTTTGTTAATACTTATATTATTTGGTATAATGGCAATTATTAATGGACTTACATCTACATGCACAATTTCAAATGTATTTATAGATTATTTGAATTAAATAATCATCTTGAATAATTCTGGATGTGTTTCTATTGTCTTATGAAATTCTATATCTTTTTTGAAGTATTTATGTATAAACCTATTAACTTCTTCACTTTCTAGTATTGCTTTTTCGTCTTGACACGGAATTGTTTTATTTACTACAGGTAATGGTATATTTTTATTTGGAATATTTAAGTTGTTTAGTAATAAATGTATTTTTTTTTCTAAATTTTTTTCATATTTGACGATTATAATATTTTTATAATTTGTACCTGTTTTTATCCAGTTGCTAGTATTATGGTAGTGTTGTTCCCACGTGAATTCAGTAATTAATGATTTATCATTTTCTTTAAGCATTCTTATAAAATCTAATATAGTTGTATTTTTGTGTGTTTTTTTCCAGTCATTGGTTCTTTTCCATTTCTCTGACCCATTTTTCCAATATTTATACATTGATAAAAATCTGTCTTTAACATCTCTTACAATAAGGATGGGATTATTGACATTCGTGCAAATATCTCTATGTATGCATGGTTGTTTATTTGAAAATACAAAATGTTTATAGTAATGTTTATTAAAATAATCACATGTAACTGTTCCGCCTGATTTTGTTGGACAAATTAATGTATATTTTGTTATGTTGCGTTTGGTTTGTGTGAGTGGAAACATACATATGCCACGTGTTGGGGTATTCATTATATAAAATTATATATTATACTTATATAATATATAATATATATGTCTTCTAGCGGCGATACAGAATTGTCTAAAACTGGTGCGTTGCCTCTCTCGGGAGTTATGCCGCCGTTAACGCGTAAGCAAAACTTCTACAATGAGTATAATAAGGGATTGTCATTCGTGCATGAACCATTTTCAAAGTCACAACAACCACACACCACACCAGGCGACCGTACACCAACTCGCGGAACAGGGACATCGCTGATAGTATCACCTAAACGACGACCACCACCACCACCAAAAGAAGCACGAAAATCCAACAAAGAGAAATCTAGTTGTGCGTTTTTAGGAACGTGTACGAGCGGAAGGAGTCATCGTAATAAGAAACTTCGTAGAAAAGGTATTACTCGTAGAAAAGGTATTACTCGTAGAAAAGGTATTACTCGTAGAAAAGGTATTACTCGTAGAAAAGGTATTACTCGTAGAAATAGAATATCTAGGAAATAATATAATATAATATAAATATATAACGAACAAGGGCCAACGACTCTGAATCGTGTCGTTCAGAGGGTATTAATACCTTTACTTTTCAGGAACAATGTCGTGTAAAGTCCGATGGTTCATTTGCACCAACCAAAGAAGCGTTGCTAAAAATACATCCAGATAGAAATTTAAGTTGTAAAGATGATGCTAAAGAAAAATTTAACATGTTGACTGAAAAATGTAATAAAGGACCAACTGATACGACACCAGCAATTTGGTCTAGAATACCTGCAACTACTCCTAGTAGTAGGTATAAAGGTGCGTTCCCTAGTGGTATGTCTCAAGCTGCTAAGAACTACATTAGTAGGTCTCAAGGTGCTGCATACGATCCATTTATAGATGACCCACATAAGGATGTAAGGGAAGACTCTAGTAATGTCCCTCCTACCCCTGCTGGTGTCCCTCCTACCCCTGCTGGTGTCCCTCCTTCTCCTCCTACTCAAAGATACGGAAGGTCTAGAAAAGAAAAAACAAGTTGTTCGTTGTTTGGAACGTGTCGCGGTGGAAAAACACGCTACAAGAAAAAACGTAGAAAAAGAACTAAAAAAATAAAAAGAAAAAGAAAAGGTACTCGTCGTCGTTAATTTACTGCCACAAATATAAATTATAAGTATTGTAATATAATCTGATACCTATAATTAATAAAAATTTAAAATTTAATATCCAATAAATGACGATATTTCCGGTATATTTTTAATTCTATGTTATCACAAGTAATAACTCCGTCTTTAACTAATTGATTAGACATCTCCAAGACTAACTATTTTGATTCTGTGATTATGTGTTTTGCTTTACTGTATGCGTGCGTAGTGAGAGAATATATTTCGTCATCTACGTAAGATTTGTATTTATCACTCGTACGAGGAAAGAAATTTTTGCTGCCTAGCCCATAGTACAATACCATTGTTTCCGCTAATTTATACGATTGTGAAATATTTTTTGTGGCACCAGTCGTAACGCTATAATTATAGAACACTTCTTCTGCTGCCCTACCAGCAAGGAGTACTACTAGTTGTGAAAACAACTGTTCTCTAGTATATATATTAGTGTCTATATCGTTGACATTAAATATAGTGTATCCAGGTGATTTAGGCGACCATTCATTAAGATGTACTTTGGTAGGATTAGTGTGTTTCGGCAAAAGAAAACCAGAAATTGCGTGACCCATTTCATGAATAGCTATTTGGTGTAAAATTTGCTTACTGAATAGATTTTTGGTTATTTGATATCCTGCAATAGTGCTGGTGTATATATTTTCAATATCCTGCATACTAATGGATTTTCGGTGATCTCTTAAAGCGAACAACATTGCTTCATTAATGAGATTTTCAATTTCAGCACCACTATTTCCTGAAGTCATTTCTATGAGTTTTTCCTTATCTATGTCACTAGAAATAGATTTCCCAATCAGATGGATATCTATTATTTCTCTCCTTGTATCTGCGTCCGGGTTTCCTATATGTATTTTTTTATCGATACGTCCAGGTCGAAGCAACGCTGGGTCAAGTAAATCCATACGATTTGTTGCTGCTATAACAAAAACTCCGTTCGTTTTTTTAAAACCGTCCAATTTAACTAGTAGTTGATTGAGAGTGTTATCACGTTCCGAGGCAGATACATCTTGGTCGGTTGAACGAGCTCTACCCACAGCATCTATCTCGTCTATAAAAATAATACACGGTGTATTTTGTTCTGCAAGTTCAAACATCTCACGAATTCTAGCAGGTCCAACTCCAACATATTTTTCTTGAAATTCGCTTCCAGACACTTGAATAAAGGACGTATTTATTTGTCCGCTGAATGCTTTGGCAATTAAAGTTTTACCATTTCCTGGTGGTCCTTCTAAAATAAGTCCTTTTGGAGTTCTAACATTATAAGGAGAGTATTTTGTATAATTGACTAGGATATCTGCAATTTGCATAAGTTCTTGTTTTACGGTGTGATATCCACCGATGTTTTTAAAAGATAACTCGTGTGTGTCTACTAAATTAAAATGTTCACTGCTGGGTTGATTTGTGACTGGTTCTTTGAATATTCTCTCCATAAAAGCTTTATAGTTTGGGTCGTCCTTTTTAAAAATATATTTAACTCCTATCTGCATACTATTATTCATATTTGTTTCCGGTGAGTTAATTTTATTCGAAGGAGGTGCTTTTATTGTCGTTATTAAATTTATCCTGAAACATAGGTTCGTCTGGAAACATAGGTTCGTCTGGAAACATTATAACGTGTCTTTTTGTAAATATATTGTGTGATTTTGGTGATGTTCCTAAAAATGCCATAGTAATATTCTGAAAAACGAAGGATAAAAGTATAACCCCCTTCAGCATGATGAATAATAAAAGGAAAGAAAAAGATGTGAAGAAAGAAACGAGTGTGAAGTGCAAAAAATTGAAATACTTTTAGAGAGAAAAATAGAAGGAGATACCAATTGCAAAGATGATGTCAAAGAACTCAAAAAAGATTATGTCGTGGTGCGTGAAGAAGTTGTCGGAGAAGTATGGATTTGTGGAAGAAGAAGCGTTGGAGTATCTCGAAGGGTGTGAGATGAAGAAAGAGAAGGCGGCGAAACGTGAAGTGCCCGAATTTCCGTTGCCTTACTGTGGTGAAGTATGTGAGGAATGGTGTAAGGCGGTGAAGTACAATCGCGGTCTAATGACACAGTGCACGAACAAGTACAAATCAGGAGAGATGTATTGTACTACGTGCGCCAAGTCGTTGGATTCTGAAACGGGGAAACCAGCATTTGGTGTAATCACGGAACGCGGAGAAGAAGACTGGAAAAGTCCAGGAGGTAAGTATCCGGTGAAGTACGCAAATGTGATGCCAAAGCTAAAATACAAAAATGAGCCGTTGACTCAAGAAATGGTGGAACTTGAAGTCGCGAAGCTAGGATGGACGGTTCCAAGCGATCAATTTATTCCATCCCCCAAAGGACGCGTTGCAAAGAAAGCTAAATCCACCACGAATGAAGATGCCCCCAAGAAACGCGGGCGTCCGGTGAAATCAAAACCAGTAACAGCAGGAGAGACTGGTGATGATTTGATCGCATCGTTGGTAGCACAGGCAAAATTGCAAGAACCAGCAAAAGAACCAGCAGCAGAAGAACCAGCACCGGAAGCAGCAGAAGAACCCGCAGCAGAAGCAAAAGAACCAGCAGCAGAAGAACCAGCACCGGAAGCAGCAGAAGAACCCGCAGCAGAAGCAAAAGAACCAGCAAAAGAACCAGCAGCAAAACCAGCAAAACCAGCACCGGAAGCAGTAGCAGAACCAGCAGCTACAGAATCGGTTGTGGAAAATGAGATATCTGACAAAGTAAAGCACGCAAAGCATAAAGTGCAAGAATTCGTCAAAGATTTTCACAAAACTGACAGTCCGGCGTCAGATGGAGCAGCATCATCAGACGAAGAAGGGAAAAAGAAAAAGACAAAAGAGGCGAAAGCAGCAGAGAAAGCAGCAGAGAAAGCAGCAGCAAAAGAGGCGAAAGCAGCAGAGAAAGCAGCAGAGAAAGCAGCAGCAAAAGAGGCGAAAGCAGCAGAGAAAGCAGCAGAGAAAGCAGCAGCAGAGAAAGCAGCAGCAAAAGAGGCGAAAGCAGCAGAGAAAGCAGCAGAGAAAGCAGCAGAGAAAGCAGCAGCAAAAGAGGCGAAAGCAGCAGAGAAAGCAGCAGAGAAAGCAGCAGTCCTAGGCACCAGCGCGATGGCAATGCGCAGTGCTTGGTGGCAGGCAGCAGAGAAACAAGCCCACAAGGAAGCAAAAGCAAATGCAACACAAGCAGCGGTAGGACTTGCCACAAAAAAAGCGGAGAGATTAGCAGAGAGAAAAGTAGAGAAATCAGTAGCTAATGAAGAAGAATTAGTAGAAGAGAGTGAAGAGGAAGAAGAAGATAGCGTGTATGTAATGCAATTTAATTATGAAGGGAAACTCTATCTGCGGGAGAGATATGGAGACCAAGTGTATGACAATGAGACCCATGAGGAGGTAGGTACGTGGGACGGGAGCCAGATTCAGTTTGAAAAATAAATGTTTTGTATTAGAGTAATTATTTAAAAAAAATATAAAAAAAAAGGAATGCGGATAACTCCAATTTTCTATTTTTTATTGCTATATTCAAATACTTACCGATATCTCATTATCCTACCGGTATCTCAATTAAGTATAATTACCCTGTAAAAAGATGTTTTTTTTCAACGGATTTTGTGTTGTTTATGTATTTTTCAACGGTATAATATTAGAGAATGGATAGTAGTAAATAGAGTATTCAAATACTTACCGATATCTCATTATCCTACCGGTATCTCATTTAGTGTCTAATAGCTAGACCTACCCTGTAAAAAAGATGTTTTTTTTTCAACGGATTTTGTGTTGTTTATGTATTTTTCAACGGTATAATATTAGAGAATGCAGGGTGTTATTCATATGGTAGAATGCGGCGACACAAAGGGCATTTGTTATTTTCCAAGGCAATCATTTGAGAATGGCACTGTAGACACAAGTTGTGGCCGCAAATGGTTTCGCAATCGGTGTGTTCGTGGCATACACAGCAAATGTCCCAAGCCAATTGTACGGAAGAAGTAGCAGAGGATGCAATCATACAAGCAACCGCCTCGTCAATAGGCTGTTTGTCGACATTTTCAGGATATTTGAAAATTTGGCCGATTCGACCGTATTTCAAAGTACCGATAGAGGTGACGGTTTGCGGAATTTCCTCGTATTCCGCGTAAACCCAAAAGGTATTGAGTGGTTTGAATGCGGCAGGGTATGCGTAAGTCAACTGAATGAGGATGGCTCTGTTAGGTTTTTTGTATATGCGAACAACGGTTTTCACGTTGTCGACGGAGTTGACTCCGTGAATGGTAATAACTTGACGTGTATTGACTGCACTTACCAGGCGATCTGCAAATATCTTATCGCTCCCGCTGAGCGAAAAGAAGTGTTCCGCTTCTTGGTGTTCGGCTTCTTTGTTGCGGGCCCAGCGAATCTGCGGCCTTGTTTCATCATCGTCGTCGTCGGCATCGTCGTCGGCATCGTAGTCGGCATCGTCGTCGGCATCGTCGTCGGCATCGGCATCCGGGATAAGTGCGTGTAGCTCAGTGCGGAAATCTTGGGTGTCGTTCTCTTGTTGGTTATCAAAGACCTCTTGGTAATTGTCAAGGTCGACCCATGAAACCCGCTGACCGAGAGAAGCGGCTGCATCTGGGACGTTGATCGCACTTAAAGCCGCAAGCGAGTGTGACAAGAGGGGAGCGGTAGTGGAGGTGTTTTCACCAGACATGTTAATAGCATTTGACACGTATGACCTATTACTTGAAAAGTATTTCAATTTTTTAAGTTTCACCTTTGGTTTTCAAATTACATAAATTTAAATTTATGTCTTTTTTATGTGAATTCTAATTCTAGTGTAAAACTCAAAAAATTGAAATACTTTTCGTCTATGGTGTAATAGTTGTTAACCGCTTACAAACTCGCAACTCAAAGTTCAAACTCACATCAGCTCAGCACATCATGGCTATGTCTACTAACAACGCTTCTTTCGCGACCCTCAAGAACTGCGACATGTCGCTCTACATTCCACGCGTGGACACGCGGTCTGTACCGTCGCGTTCGGGAACGTCTGGTGCATCGTTCGAAGACGTAGTCAAGGACTTCATCGCCAAGCAGTTCCACTACCAGCAGATTGGACAACCAAGCCGCGTCGACTTGCTGGAGAAGAAGACCCCCGACGGATGGACCTTCTACGTAGCGTTCGTTCACTTTGACCGGTGGTACGAGACGCACGCCGCGAAGGAATTGCTCGCCGCTATCAACGACCCAGGTAAGAAAGCCAAATTGCACTTTAACGAACGTTGGTATTGGATTGTCAACGAAAACAAAAAGCCGCTCACAGCCGACGTGGTGGACCTCCACCGCGTTATTCGGGAACAACAAGCAGACATCGATGATCTCACCAGTCAGCTGTCCAAAATGACGACCGGTCCACAACCACCTTCCGGTGTGCCACCACCTCGACCACCTTCCGGTGTGCCACCACCTCGACCACCTTCCGGTGTGCCACCACCTCGACCACCTTCCGGTGTGCCACCACCTCCATCGTGTTTCCCACCTCTGACTCCGCTAGGTTCATCGCCACAAGCGGGATTGCCTCCACCACCAATCAAATCCGCTCCTATGAAACGCGCACGGACCGACGCAGCAGGGTTTAAATCTTCCAATAAGGTCTTGTTTGGCTCTTTCTCGGAATTGTCTGCTTATATCGCAGACGAACCCGAAGGGGCGTTGGAACCCGAAGGGGCGTTGGAAGAAGAGGACCATTCCACTCTCGTCTCAACATCGTTGCCTCTGCTGACCGATATGCCGGTGCTCACCCGGTCTACCTCGGTTGCTTCCAAACTTCGTATGAAACGCTCAATCAGCGATGCAAAATCGATCAGCATGGCAAAAAAACCGGTGGTGAATTGGGGCGACTCCGATACGGAAGAGGAGGATGACAACACGATGGATGAGGACGTCAAGAAACCGGAACCGCTTGATTTGAATCCCGAACACGAGAACAGCGAAGACGACGACAGTTCGATGGATGAAGACAACGACCTCACCAAACCGAAATTGGAACGATCTGTTGCTGACGCGGATACCTACTTGTTGGTCAACGGAAAAGACGACGAGGACGACAGCTCGATGGACGAAGACACCCCCGAAGTGACTCTCTCGTTAGACAAACTCCCTTTGATGACGCGGATGTCTACAGAGCCCGCAGAGGAGGAGCCCGCAGAGGAGGAGCCCGCAGAGGAGGAGCCCGCAGAGGAGGAGGATCTTGAAGCAACCGATTAATTTCAATCCGCAAAAGGTAAGTATTAGACGAAAGGTAAATGTTAGATTGTTTTGATTAGAATAGAATAATTCAATAAAAAAAATAATTTTTTTACAGGGTGCGTCTAATAAATAAGTTCATAATTTAGTTTTATTCCTAATTCTAGTGTAAAACTTAAAAAATTGAAATACTTTTCTTCTCTGGTGTAATAGTTGTTAACCGCTTACAAACTCGCAACTCAAAGTTCAAACTCTTACCAACCAGATGAAC
>Ga0307943_1000500_pt1 | contig 23286 bp, 13 predicted proteins | sample OrgLakmetagen177_FD_203149 | JGI IMG/M metagenome (GOLD analysis project Ga0307943, IMG submission 203149) | Saline water microbial communities from Organic Lake, Antarctica - #177 | ecosystem: Environmental > Aquatic > Non-marine Saline and Alkaline > Saline | place: Antarctica: Organic Lake... | reverse complement strand
GTGAACACCGATTCCGGAAAATCACTGAAAAGTGTTCACCTTCAGCCGGAATCGCTGTTCACGTTAAACCAGAACGGGTGTTCACGTTCGTCCGGAATGGGTGTTCATGATGGGCCGGAATATGCAGTTGGCAGTTATGATATTCCAGTTGCCCAAGGTGAAGTCTTTGTCTATCGCATGAGAGACCCGGAGCGACTGACCATCTCCCTGGAGCATCAAAATGACCAGTGGGTTGTTGGCGAGGTGCGGGGTTATTGCAATGCCAGCCCTTCACCCGGTGCCCTTGAGATTGTTCGGCGCTGGGTAGCCGGGCTCCCCGACGGATAATGAGGGTCATGCAACGATGATAAAAGAACAGAGCGATAGTCCGTTGCACAGAGCCTGCGTGGGGCCTTTTTGGGCAATCGATGGCGATCAGGTTATTGGTGAGGCGCGCAGGCTTACTTCAGCGGATATCGAAGGCCGTAAGAGAGGACTTCCGGATCAGACACCGAGTCACCATGACCTGTGGCCAACCCTTCAAAAACCCTTTAGTGTCAGCGGGCGAACTTACATGACCATCCCTCGCGGCCGGGTCATTTACCAGCCGAAAGAAGATGAGTTTGTAATCTATCTCGCCCGGGAAATCTATCGAAATTCTTCAGCCTGTGATGCCATGGTGCGTTTCTTCAGCTTGCAAGGGCAAAAACTTCGCTGGAGGCCGGATGACCATCACTATGCCACCCAGGACGATCTGATTGACGAGGGTGATGATTTTCCGGAGTTATAGGCAACCATTTTCCCGTTAATTTTCTGGCACCTCTCATCAGAACAAGGTCTGGGTAGTCCAAAAAAGCATTTTACTACGCCCTAGTATTCTGCGGATTTTAATTGCAACCCTGACTCTAAAATATTGCCGGACTTACTGCCAGACGACCGAGGCTATTTCGAACAATAACCTCTGACGCGCTTCCAGTTCATTGGGGCCAAAGTGATCGATAGACTCCAACTGGAGCCCGAAACGCTCCTTAAACTGAGTCATATCCAGCTTAGATTTATAAGTGTCTGCTCGTAGGGTCTCGTTCCAATAAAGGGTATTGGCATACGTCTTGAGTTTATCGGAGTAAGCCTCGTTGTTGCTTGATATGTTGTCCTTCCCTTTCAGCAATAGAATGCCACCGAGACGATTTCTTTCCATATCGAAGCGCTCTTCGTCACCCTCGAAAAGAACTATGTTTTCGTCGTTGTAAGCCAAAATATGTTCAATATGAAAGCCTGTTTTCGAGCCCGTTTTTGAGACGAGGTCAGAAATGCTGTGTTTCATATTAAGGTTAAGTTCTCTGGCAAGGAATTCGTCAATACGTGCAAAAAAGTACCTTTTGAAACGGGTATTCAAGCCAATTCCCGTTTGTTTAAAAAATGCGTACCTGAATGGCTCTTCAACCTCCGTGAGGCGTCGCTTAGCCAAGGCAGTGACCAACTCATGGTCAAAGGCAGGACGAATGTCTCTGATTCCTTTATCGCGAATTTGGGACGAAATTCTGAAAAGCATTTCTTGAAAGGCGTTGCTGTCGTATGCCCCTTGCAACTGCAGTAGCGCAAACAACCGATCCAACTCGGCTGGGATCAAACTGAGCTTGTCGTCTTCATCTTCGTCTTGCTTGCTACAGGACGACAGGATCAGCATTAACGCGCCGTCCAGATCATTAACCCTGTTATAGGTAAACGCCGTTTCCTCATCATTCGCGTATGCACTGCGGGCTTTTCGATAAAGCTCAGCATAGTATGAGAATTCGTTATCAAGGAACCGAATAACCCCAGCTTGGTTATGGGCAATAGCTAGCTTATCGTCAAACTCGTTGGTAAAAATCAGTCGGTGATAATCACCGTCAAACCGCTGACCCTCTGGCCTAGAATCTGCGAACGCAGCCTTGAGATAGAATCTAAAGAATCGATCTGCCTCATCCTCATCAAAGGCATTGATCGCGCGAATGTTTTCTTCCCAGACCCGATTATAATTTTTCGTATCCATGACGGCTTTGTCGATCTGTCCAAGGAGTTTTCCCTTGAGAATCTCATAAGGCTTCAACCGGACCCCACGATCATTTATTACCTCGAAAACCATGGGTACATCTGTCTGTTCGACAGTAAGATTAATGAGCACAAGCCGGCGCAGATAATAAAAGATGAAGGTCTCAAGCTTGTGCTTTGTTGTAAGCTGCTTATCCAACCATCGGCTGATGGTCTGGAAATTACGCAACATATTGATAGAGGTGATGCCACTGGATGTATCAACGTTTTCCAGTTCATTATCGTAAAGCGCCTGCTGAGTCTCACGATGCGCCTCATGGTTCATCCAGAACCGGCTTTCAAATCCGGATTGGCCAGCGATTTTGCCATCCAGCCATTTTACTGCTTTGGAGTCGTGAGCTTTCGCCAGGTGCAATAGTTTAATTAAGATCAGCGACAATGTGGTCAGGCGCTGCTGGCCATCCACGACGAAAACTTTGCCGTCTACTTTATTGGTCACGTATGTGTTGAGGTAATACCACGAGTATTTAGCATCGATGACCTCTGCACTGGCAGGCAGCGAGCTATTTTCGGCGTAATATTCGTTAAACTTATAGAAAATGTCGTCCAATAACCGAAGCACTGGCTCATCATTCCATCGGTAATCGCGTTGATAAAAATCGATGTGATAGAGCGTGTTCGAAAACACTGCGTCTATATTCTGTTTGTCGGGGGAAATATCCATAACAACCTTAAACAATCGAAACTGTGAGTATCATGCCTGTTGATCGCACGCCCTATCAGATTTTCTTTCCATCAGTGAACATTGCGTCTTTTAGATAGACCTCGTTAACGTCACTTTTTTGAAGCTCTTTCATCGCACGATCTAAATGTTCTCTTGCGAGATTTTGTTGATCCTGCATAAGTGTCATAGCTGCAGCCAACTCCTCAATGACTTTTGGACTGACATCACGAATGCCGTCCAGTGCAACTTTGAAGTGACGAATCAAATATTCTCTAGTCCCTTGATGTGAGGCAGCAAAAACACCACCAGCTACCAGCGCGACTTTCACCCATTCAGGGGCGCGGTTCAGGCTCTCAATCAATGCCCTGAAACCAAGGAATAAGCTGCGAATAGCCGCCATTCCGACAAGCGTTAAAACTAACCCATTTACTTTGACGGTCAGCTCAATAGCAGTTGCTCGGGAATAGCCCCGAAGCGAAGCGATAGTTTTTACGGAAATCTGATTGCCACCCATCATGGCAATGTGTTTATCCTTGCTAAGAACGCCAGCAGCAGAAATAGTTTGCGCCAAAGCAACGAAATCGGCGTCGTCCGGATCGACACTGCCTTCAAGAGCACGGACGTGAGATTGGTCCGGATTTATTACCTCGAATCTAGCTCGATAGCTCTCCCACTCAGCAAACAACTTCTCTGCGTCTAAACCTTTCTCTGCAGCAATTAGTGGAATCTTCTCCTGAACTTCCTGCAAGAGCCGGGGTGGCCCATAAACCACGGCTGTTCCAGCGTCGATTATCTCCATCAGCTCTGTTGTCGCTTCTGGATTACGGCGTTTAACAACGAGCCAAAGCAGATCACCAATCACCACATTGGAATCTATTACAATAGAAAATGTGGCGGCTCCCTGAATCATTCCATTGAATCCACGCCAGGAATCAATAAGATTTCTTAAATCTTTGAGAACATCTGACCTGACTTCAAACAGCTGGACCAAGCTCTGAGAGCTTGATTCCGGTGTTGAGGTTTTCATTCTGACGCTGTGCCCTCGCTATCCAACATTGCCCCCCTTGGTTCCCTAACCCGCTCGAAAATCTCTTTAGCCAAATGTTCATGTGCAGCAGCCCGAAACTCTTTATCCGTCATCACGCGAGAAAAAATATCCTCGTTATTCTCCATACGCTCGATAAAGAGCTCGTCCAGAACGCGCCCCAGATACGCCGAGAAATTTGAGAGGTTATTGGCCTTTGCGGCTTCGACAATTTTTTCATTTTCTTCTGCACCTGCACTTATTTGGTCGAAAAACAGCTGATCGGCCTCGGTAAAATCGGTACCGAAACGTTCGTTGAGCTTTTCAACCAGTGACGACAGAGCAACGGCTTCATCTCGTACCCCGCTCGTCCCCACATCAGTCGGTCCCTTTAGCGGATAGGCTTCGCCTTCACCTAGATCGATAGAACCCTCTGTCATTTGCTGCAATCGGAAATAGCGCAAGGCCACCTCATCATCCAGCGCAAAGCCCTGGCCATCTCCCTTTGGCGGCAACTTAGCCATGAGATTGCGTACAAACGCGTAGAACTTTTCGAGCTCACTATCTTGATAGGGAATGATCTGGGAAAGGAATGCATAAAGATTGCGGTAGGCTGTCAGCAAACCGCGAAACTCTTCTTGTTCCTCTTCCTCGCGGTCACAGAATCGGGCCACAACAGCATCGAGAACCGCGTTCATCACTCGGTGATCAGAAGCGGAGTGGTTGCGCTTACGTCTGTACCATACCTCCGCAAAAGCATTCACATCGTCCGGCGCGAAAATCGCCCATCCTAAAAGTTTGTGTTGCAGCTCAGAGAGTTGATGCGGGTCCGCACTCTCGCCCATTGGTGTGGCTTCATAATAGGGCTTGAATGATTGATAGATATCGTCCTCTTCATTAGCAAAATCCAGCACGAAAGTTCGCGTCTTCCCAGGCGCTACTCGGTTAAGCCGCGATAGTGTCTGAACTGCCTGTACACCGGACAACCGCTTCACTACATACATGGTCTGTAGTAGTGGCTGGTCGAAACCTGTCTGGTATTTCTCCGCCACCAGCAGCACACGGTAATCGTCGCGCTCAAAAGCTTCGGGCAGCTCGCTTTCGGAGAGGCCATCATTCATCGCCACTTCGGTATAGGCAGAGCCAGGGTCGTCCGGGTCTTCCACACTGCCGGAAAAAGCGACCAGTGAGCGGATGCCGCCGTACCCGTTGTCCTTGATATAGCGGTCAAAGGCCAGCTTGTATTTCACAGCAGCCAGACGCGAACCAGTGACCACCATCGCCTTGGCTCGCCCGCCCATTTCGCTCATCACATACAGCCGGAAGTGCTCGACAATGACCGAGACCACCTGATCGATATTGACTGGATGCAACTCCAGATAGCGACTCAGCGCCTTGGCCGCTTTCTTTCGAGGCACCTCAGGGTCGTTTTCCACCTGCTTGATCAGACCAAAGAAGCGTTTGTAGGTGATGTAATTCTGCAGCACATCCATGATGAAGCGTTCTTCAATGGCCTGGCGCATGGAGTACTCGTGAAAAGGCGACGTTCCGGATGGACCTGGCTCATCGAACAGTGCTTTAGTCTTGAACTTGGGGGTGGCAGTAAAAGCAAAGAAACTCAGATTCGGCTGTCGCGCTCGCTTTAGCGAATCTCGCAGAATGGCTGCTTTGGCCTCATCGGATAGCTCATCGTCCTCCTCGTCAGACATCTGGGACGCAATCGCCGCCTCAATCCCATCCTTGTTCAGCATACCTCGGAGCTCAGACGCCGTTTCGCCACTTTGTGACGAATGCGCCTCGTCGACAACAACGGCAAACCTCTTACCCGCCGTACTGATTTTGATGCCTCCGCCCTTTTTCTCCAGCGTCGAAAGTGCCTGCGAGATAAAAGGGAACTTTTGAAGAGTCGTGATGATTATGGGCGTTCCGCCGGACAGGGCTTGGGCAAGCTGTTGGGTATTCTCGTCGATCTTCTCAACCACCCCGGTCTTGTGCTCGAACTGGTAGATGGTGTTCTGCAACTGTTGGTCGAGTACACGGCGATCGGTGACCACCACCACCGAATGAAAAACCTTTTGATCGTCAGCGTCATGCAAGCTGGCCAAGCGATGCGCTAACCAAGCGATAGAATTGGACTTGCCGGACCCTGCCGAATGCTGAACCAGGTAGTTATGCCCGGATCCATGATTCTGTGCATGAGAAACCAACTGGCGAACCACGTCGAGCTGGTGGTACCGGGGGAAGATCATAGTTTCCTTACGGATGGTACGCACGCCCTTATCAGTCTTGACCTGCCGCTCCGTCACTTCCAAGTGCATGAAGCGTTGCAGGATATCCATCAAGCTGTTCTTTTCCAGCACCTCATCCCAGAGGTAATGCGTCTTCCAGTTGTTTTCTACAGGCGGGTTACCCGCACCATGATCGTGTCCCCGGTTAAAGGGCAGAAACTTTGTGTCCTTACCTTTGAGGTGCGTGGTCATCCATACCTCGTCCGGGTCGACGGCGAAGTGCACGAGCGCGCGTTTTTTAAAGGCAAACAAAAGGTCTCGCTCATCACGGTCTTGCTCGTACTGCGTAACGGCATCCGTCGCCCGTTGGCCGGTGAGCGGGTTTTTCAGCTCGGCCGTGACGACTGGCAGGCCATTCACGCTCAACGTGACATCGATAATACATCGGCGGTTTTTGCCGCCGGCCTTCTTCATCACCGAGGTAAACGCCACCTGGCGGGTAACCGTCAGACGGTTCAGCGCGTAGGCCGCGGCCGCCTCCGGGTTCATGCCGGAGTTGGGGCGAAAGTGGGCCAACCGGAAGGTCTTGCCATAACACTTGAAGCCATATCGCAGCACATGCAGGGTGCCCTTGATTTCCAGCTCCTTGCTCAGGCTGTCGAGTACCGTGGCACGGGTCTTTTCGCCAAGCAGCGCCTCCAGCTGTCCCCATTTGGCGGGCTGGCTGTCTTGCAAAAAACCGGTCACGTCATCGGGGAACAGCGCCAGCGCCTCGTCATAGTCGGTCGCTTCGCGCTTATCGTAGCCGCCCGCGCTGGTCAGGCCAGCTTCAATCGCAGTTTCAAAGGCAAGTTCGGAATGGCCAGCCATAACTATCCTTAAACAGTTTTTATTGAATCGTTTTCAAGATCATCCAGCCCCATGTCAGCGAGGTCGTCATAATGGTAGTGCCTTACTGAAGGGTCTCTCGCGAGATATTTATTCGCCGCGTCAAGATAGGGCCCCGGATTGTTATTCTCAGTCAGAACATACTTCTTTAACTTTAGTGGCTTCTTATCGCCGGTGTACTGGTATAAAACTTTACTCAAACATGCACACCAATGTGCTCCAGCCTTCAACTGATCAATAATTGATCCCGCGTCCAAGCTCTTTGTTTTGAATTCAAAAAGGTGGACCGTTACTTTTCGATTGAAGCACTGAAAAACAATAAAATCGCAGCGCTTCGACCATTCTTTTCCATTATCATCCAAGAAGTGGAAAAGCGGATCTCTTTTTCCGTCCAGCTTAATAGCAAATGCTTTTCCTTTATAAGGAAGTCTTACTACACGAGTGGATTTTCTGGTTTCACCTTCACGGAAATATTTTTCCTTTAGCACAACTTCACCTTCCTCACCGCGATGAACTATATATTCATCGTTGAGGTATGCTTTTATGTGGTCAAAGTAGCTGGATACATCCAGAGTCATGCCAGCCCCTCAATTTGACCAGTAACGGCTGTGGTGATTAGGGACGATCGGTACTCATTAAGTCGGCGAACTGATTTTTCTATCGAGGTTTTTAGACGCTCTAGCTGATGGGTAGTGTGTTCTAAGTATTCAGCTATTGCCTTCTGCTCTGATAAAGGAGGGAAACTATGAAGGTAGCTACCAACGCTTGATTGGGCGATGTTATTTGCAAGTCCTTCAGCACCGCTTACCGAAAGCACCACTTGCTCCCGCATATGTTTTGCTGCCATAGAATAAACGAAATAATATTTGTCGACTTTCTGGGAATCCAAAAATATGCGATACGTTTTATCTGAAAAGATCAGATTGGGTCGCACTTCGGCGACCAAAGCAACTGAACCGATAAAACGAAGTGATCCACTTGCTCGACACATCAGAATATCGCCAGCCCTTACTTCTAGCTCTGGTTTTGGATCAATACCTGCGGGCAAAGCTTTGTGTGAATTTTCATCAAATACACCGTCATTCACACATCCACTCTTGAGAACACCCCATTCTTCCAGGGATGCGGTCCTAGCTTCGGCTGCAGGACTCCAGCCTTGTTCAATTTGAACAATACTGCGTTTAATTGGCATAACCTCCCAATGCGCCGGAATTTCCCCCAGCCAGTCGATGCCGGAGGGTTTCATGGGGGCATCGGGGTTCAGGCCCTTGGTGACGGCGCGGGTGATCAGGGCCTGGCGTTTTTCCGCCAGCCGGTTCAGCAGGGCGCGTTTTTTTTCGATCAGGCCGTAGATGCGGGTGGTTTTTTCATCCAGAAACTGGGCGATGTGGCGCTGGGTTTCGAGAGGCGGCAGCGGCAATGGCTGATGGCCAACGATCTCCCAGTCAGCGCGAGGCATTTTCGACCCAAAGGTTTCCGCGTCAATGCTATCGATGAATCCTTTCGAGGCCAGCACATAAAATAAAAAACGGGGCATAACGGTATCGGAAGGACGAAGACAAAGTAATTCGCCAGAACTCACCCCGTCGAAATCAGCGTGATACACCTTGGCTAGATAAGGGCGGAGTTTATTCAGCAACACGTCATCAATCAGAAACTTCCGCCCCTCTGATTCTGCCGGTTTTGGCTCATCGTTCAGCAGCTTGCCAGTCCACGATGCGATATCTTCGTTAGATATATAGGGCAGCCCCGCCTGTTCCTCCTCCGAGGGTCTATCCGTGGATAGTCGCACGCTCCACTTAAGCCAGTCACTCCCCCAGCTATCTGGCAAAGCTGCAACCCAAGCGGGTAACTCATCACTTCTGGCGAAATAGCTCATCCCACCAACCCCTTCAACAGCCCGGCAATCTCCTCTTCCAACGCGTCGATCTCCGTTTCGATTTCACCAAGGGGGCGCGGCTCCTTGTACACATAGAAATGCCGATTGATGGGGATTTCATAGCCCACCTTGGTCTTGCTGTAGTCCACCCAGGCATCAGGTACATGGGGCAGTACTTCGCGCGCCATGTAGGCGTCTATGTCCTGCCTGAAAGTTGCCACCAACTCGTCATTAGGTTTGTCCGGGCCAAATTGCATGGGCAGGGGCAATTCGGTGCCTTCGGGCAAAGGAATGTTCTCGGTGTCGCGCAACTCGCTGTCGGGCTTTGGCCAGAGCTTGCTGTCGCGGCAGATTTCCGCATTCTGGTCTCGTTCGCCCAAGGCGTTGAAGATGGCCTTTTTGATGGGCGCGGGGAGTTTCAGGCCGGCGGCCTTGGCAGCGGCGCTTAAGTCAGCATCGAAGGCGGCGCGGTCGTTGTACTGACCATTAGCGGCCAAATCGGTCAGCAGCGCGCGAATGGCCTCTTGCAGTTGCTGGCCGTCTGCGATCTCTTTGGCGGCAGCCGCTTCGTTCTTGCGCTTCTTCGAGGTCGCCAGATTGGCGAAGGCGGTCTGCTCATCCAGCAGCAAAATGCGCTCGGGCGTGGCCTCGAAATTCATGCGCAGGGGGCGTTCCACCGTCACTTTCAGGAAGCCGAACTCACGGTTCTCGAAAGTGCGTGAGACCACTCGGGTTTCGGTGTCGCCGTTGATTTTGACCTCGGCGGTCTCACCATCCTCGTAGTTACCGTACAGGCGCGTCAAGTGGCGGATCTGATCTTCGGTGATCTCGTTGCGCTTGTTGTTGAGGCTCTTTTTCATGCGCTGGGAAAAGCGCGTGCCGTCGATGAGCTGCACCTTGCCTCGCCGCTCCGGGGCCTTGCGGTTGGTCACCAGCCAGACATAGGTGAAAATGCCGGTGTTGTAGAACAGCTGGTCGGGCAGCGCGACGATGGCGTCAAGCCAGTCGTTCTCGATAATCCAGCGGCGGATATTCGACGGCCCGGAGCCGGCATCGCCGGAAAACAGCGGCGAGCCATTGAAGACGATGGCGATTTTGGAGCCGACGGCATCCTCATCCCCTTCCCTGTAGGGGTGCATCTTGGCGATCATGTGTTGCAGGAACAGCAGGGAGCCATCGTTGATGGCCGGCACCCCGGCACCGAAACGCCCGGCAAAGCCCATCTCCTTGTGTTCCTTTTCGACGACGTTTTTCTGGTCTTTCCATTCCACACCAAAAGGGGGGTTGGCCAGCAGGTAGTGGAACTGCTTGCCCTCGAAACCATCGCGGGTCTTGCCGTCGCCCAGGGTGTCACCCAGCACGATGCTGCTGGTGTCTTCATCCTTGATCAACATATCCGAGCAGCAGATGGCCCACGATTCGTCATTGTACTCCTGACCGAAAAGGGCCAGGTTGGCCTGATCGTTTTGGCCGAGGATAAATTTCTCGGATTCCGATAGCATGCCGCCGGTACCGCAGGCCGGGTCGTAAATCGTCCGAAAAATGCCGGGCGTGTAGACATCCTTCTCCCCGGTATAGACCAGATTGGCCATCAAACGGATAACCTCACGCGGGGTGAAGTGGTCCCCCGCCTCTTCGTTAGCCTGCTCGTTGAAGCGCATCACCAGATGTTCAAACAGGTAGCCCATCTGCAGGTTGTCGATACGGTCAGGGTGCAAATCCACTTCCGTCATTGCCTTGACGATGGTGAACAAGCGATTGCTGGCATCAAGCTTCTCGATCTGATCCGTAAACTTGAAACGCTCGAAAATGGCCCGAGCTGTAGGGGAAAAGCCGTTTATGTAAGCGACCAGATTGGGTGCAATGTTCTCTGGATCACCCAGCAATCTTTCAAAGGTGAACGGGCTGGTGTTGTAGAGCGGATGCGTGCGCCCGGGGTCTGCAGCCTTGCCGAGCAGTTTTTCCATTGCGCTCTCTGGCATATCCTGAGCGATGAGCTTTTCATGTTGTTTCAGGACTGCTTCTTTTGTTGGTTCAAGAACGCAATCCAGTCGACGAAGCACTACGATCGGCAACATAACCAGGCGATACTGGGGCGGACGATAAGGACCACGAAGACGATTGGCGATTTCCCAGATGTGGCCTTTAAGTTGGTCATGTAACTGCGAAGTCATTTAATTGCTTTTCCTGTTGTCAGGTTTATCCAAGTTTTTAACTAAATCACTAATCCTTGAGCAACCGTTAGAGCATCCTCCGGGCACAACGATTGTCAGCTTAGCGTTACACTCCACTACTGCTATCGTAAATCGCAATGTCCGTGGCCCAGCCACCAGAGTTGACCAACCGGCCATCTTTGTTGAGGTCCAACATCCGATTCACTTGTTTTTCTAGGCCCAGCTCAAACTCGAAGAATTTGAGATCCGGACGGAAGGATTTCATTCCCCAGTAACCCATTCCTTGATCAAACGCCAATTTGATCGTACGCCCAGACGCCAGTCCGATACTGAGTACCCGACGATGCGTCAGTTCACGCCTATCATCGTTAACTTGGAAATCTACCTGTTTGGCTCCCAGAGTCGCGCGGAGAAAAGCACCGGAGACGACTCGTTGTGTCTCGGCGTCTGTCCAATTGTCCCAAGCCATTCGGCTTTCCCGGCGACCATCCCCAGGCATGGTGATAACAGACAATGATGTTTCCTCACCGAAGTTAAACGATTTCAAAACGTTGCCAAGCATTACCACCGCCCAGGGCGACTTGAGGTAGCGATCTTCGTACTGGAGCGAAACGATCTCTTGTTGCTCGATGGCCTCAGCGTAACTCGGAGCCCTCTGTTTTAGTAAGTTCCAGAAGTTTCGCGACAAATCCTGTATCGAACCGTTCAGTTCGGTTGTCAGTTCTACCACAGCGGCTCCGCTGGGCTGTTCCGACCAGCCTGACATATCCAAGGCGTTGGCTAAGAACGCGGATTCCTGATGAGAATAGACCCACAAGGCTTGATCGTCTCCACTCAGCCATTTTTCACCAGGGCTCTGCGAACTTGTGCTGTTGGTAATCAACGTAACGAGCCCATCTTCTTCAAGCTCGAACTGAAGCGGCATTCTTATGTCCGGATTTGGATGCTCGTCGTCTGTTTCTGCAACATCGATATCAAACCGACCGAGATTGGCGAGCTCCTGTTTTATCTCCTCACTCAACGTAGCGCCCTTCGGCAAGATCAGAGTTACTCGCAAGCCATCAATGGCTCGCCAACCCATAAGTTTCCTGCGAAATTCTGGGTTACCGAGGTCCCATTCATCAGGATTACCTTTTAAACGCAACGAGACAGCTTGCGCGCCTTTGTTGATCCAATGTCTAACAAAGCGTTCCGGATCGTATGGCCAATAGGCGGCACCCGGGACTGAGGCAAACGGCTCAGGCAGACTGAGGTGATCTCTCAGACCACTGCTTGCTATCCATTCCAACGCGGATTTTCGGTTCAACTCATCGAATTCAACGCGGCTGTCTTTACTGGCCAAACAGCTTGAACAGACGTTGTCGCAATTAGCCGGACATTCCAGTTTTTCGAGCATCGCGTCGATGAGTTCGGCCAGATTTTCCAGGCCGGTGAGGACGAACCCTGCGCCGCCAGCAACATCATCATAGACTTGGATGACGTATCGAACTGAACCTGTATCAAGGTCCTTATCTTGGCGTACACCGAAGCCCATTTCGGTGGTCGCGATACCAAGTTGTTCTGCAATTGAATCACGCAAGGCAACCGCTAACGTCGTCGCAACCACCTTTCCGTCAGCTGATCCTGGAATCCACTCCCCAGTGATTGGGCTTTTCAGGACCAGCTCCAGAACATCAGTTTGCGCCTGGTAACCAAGGTGCACGCTGTCCATCACCTGGGCGCCGGAACAATCCTTTTCTTTGTGGCCGCCAGCATTTCCGCCAATAGGACGGTGGAATTTGTCTGGCTGGAGCTCGCCTGGAACCTCGTAATTGGCTGTCATAGAATCGGCGCGCCCACAGCTCATGCATACGGCGTATCCGGTTCCATTTTCACCACCAGAACTGTGTAAAACTCGCCCTTTGTCCCCGAAACGAACGAAACCACAACGTTGATCTGGGAGTGAGATGACATTGTCGTCAACGCTGATTCGCGGCTTTTCGACGGGTATGTATTTCTGCGACGTTACATCATTGCTTGTGGATTCGAAGAAGTCCGTTGTGAAGCCGGCAGGTCTCAGAACTTTCTTTATATTGCTCTGCTTCACCGAGGAGTGGCATTGGGCACATGAAAGCTCGTCGGCGTTCACATAGGCGTATTCCTTATAGCCTGGTGCACCACAGTTTTGACAGGTCCATGCCCAATCAAACTTTTGCGCCCCACCTTGTGCGCTGTCGTGATAGGAATAAAGCGTGACCCCTGCAGACCGGTAGACACGGCCGTCAATAACCACCTGAGCACCAGGCGCGTATTCGCGGATAGCGACGGGCAAGCCGCGCGAAGGCTTTTCTTTATAGGTGAAGATGTTGTCTTCTCTCGATTTTTCTTGCTTGCTCGCACTCCTATTGATGAAGTCTTCGACGTTATAGGTATTCAGGTTTACCACGTCCGTCGGAAATCCATATCCAGGCAGGAAAGCACGGGCTGCAAGGTCCCTGAGGAGATACTCCTGCTCGTGGCGTTTTTTCTCGAGCTCCAGCGCTTTCTTGAAGGCCTCGTCCTTCACTTCGCTATGTCGCTGATTTAGGCGCTGATACTCTTTGAGCCAAGACGCTGCAAGTTGTTGAATGGAGTCTCTGCAATCAGCGGCGAGAACGGCAAAGGACGTTGCAGACAGCGCGGTGTTTTCTCTGGTTATACGATGAGCACCCTGCACCACCGGATGTTCTTGCGATCCCGCTGCCAGGGTGTCCAACCAATCTATAAATCGTTCGCTAACCGATGGATTGCCACCGAAGAACCAGTGGACGTTCAACCGGGTTCGGTCGTCGTCACTGTCAGTCTCAGTTTTCAGAAAATTTGCGAGCAAGAAGGAGTTTACATGGCGCTGAACCAGGGGCGCGGCGCTGAGTGTGATTACTGGAGCCGGAATCGCGGTTACCCAGGGCCATTGAGGATTCTGAAACGCTCGGGTGTTATGGGGATCTGTCTTGCACAAGGTGTAAGCAATGGCTCTTGGTTCGCTGCGACGGCCTGCACGGCCTGCGCGCTGAAGGTAATTGGCCGGATGAGGCGGTACGTTATTCATGACGACCGCTGAAATACCGCCAATATCAACGCCCATCTCCATTGTGGTCGAGCAGTTCAGGACGTTGATCTTGCCTTTCTTAAAATCCGCTTCGTAGGATTGAAGGCGCTCTGCCGCCTGCTGAGCGGAATGTTCCGCTGTGCGGTAGTAGAACCCGCCCTCTGCCGTGCGGTCGGAAATATCAGTCCAAAGGTTCCGCGCTCTTAAAGAGGCCACCACCTCGTTTTCATTGATACGCTTTCTGACTGACCGCAACACGCCCTCCGCCTCACCATCAGGCGCAAGCTCTGTGTATTCAGGCAGGTCGATTTTTTGGCACCGGAAATTCTCCGCCTCTGCTTTATTCGGCAGGTAAGGCGTGAGCCCACGGAAAGTCGTATCGATGAGGCGATTAGTAACCGGGCACACCCAGGCTGACTTCGGCAGGGAGAAGGTCAAAGTCTCACGCGCAAGCGCATAGCCTTCGCCCTGTGTTTGAAGCACCTGCCCTTTAATGAGGGCCTGCCATGCTTCTTTAAGCCAAGTGTTAATTTTATTTCGATTGGATTCGAGCTCCGAATTCAGACCCGATCCCATCACCAGTAGCTTAATAAGTCGCGATTGCTGGCCTTTTTGAAGTTGGGGCCATGCCTTCGTCCTCGTTCCATTTATATCTTTGCCGGGCGGGAATAGCTCTTTGGGAGCAAACCGAGCGCCCATCCAGGCTCGCTCAGTCTCGCCAAAGCGCAGAAAGGTATTTTCCCGCACATGGAAATCCAAGGCCACCTTTAGGAAGTCTTTCCAGTCTTCGAGAGTCAGAGGCTCTGCACTCTTTCCGTCTGCCGACGGTGCCTGTGTTTCGGTCCAATGACTTGGAGGGGCGGTGATATGCTCCAGCCCTTTATAGCCGACGGAAACCAAACCAAGCGTTTCTGTGCTGTTTTGGTTTTTCGGTCGACGAGCATACTCCCGCAGCAATAGCACCCGTGCCATCGAATAGCTGCCCTCGTTACCCTTAAATAACTGCGGGTTCGCGTATCGGTTGTAGTCTAAAATCGAGTACTTGAGATCATTTGTGGCGGCAAGGTCCTCGACCAGTTCTGACCATGGAACTTGGAGACTGTCATTTGAGCTTGATCCGCTTTTGAGCTTTTCTGCTTCTTTCCTAACTTCAGCCGCTTTCACCGAGTAGCCCAATTTTTCAAGTTGCTCGACGAGAGCCATTTGCTCCTCGTAGCTTCCAGTCGGCGCATCTTTTGGCTCAAGGTCAGATTGAGCCTGTTTATTCCTGAGTATTTGGAAGACCAGTCCCCGCAGACGGGAACGCTCAGCTTCTTGCTGCATACGAACAGCCATACGTGCTGTTCCCTGGCGACTATCCGTGAACGTGATTAATTTTTTACCTCGACCTGGGAGGGATTCAGGAGAAGCGCCGTCGCAGTCTTCAACTGAGGGGTCAGGGCAAAACTCCAGCACGGTTGGCACTGCATTACTCACGTAGAACGGCGAACCAAGGTAGGACTTCCGAAGGAAACCTGCAGGCGTTCTACCAGCATTTCCGCAATTTACGCATATTGAATCGTTTTCATCGGCCTGAGAGATTGTAATGCAGTTATCGGCATCCAGTTTCCCTAGCTCAGACGTCTTGAGGTCCAAATCTTCGGAAATAAAGTTTTGATGGGGTTTTGGGGCAATGACGGTGCGCCCTTTTGCAGAGCTTCCGGGGCTATCACCATCTCCATCACCTGCGTTATCTTCCTGAAGAGAGAACTCATCACCAACGTAGGGGCTGGCCTGACGAAGATAGGGGTGAGCATGCTCAGCGGTTAGGTGCGGTGTTTTGCAGTCGTCACAAAAGCCCACCTCGTAGACTGGTGCGTTACAGTCACACCTGCCCCTTTGCTGAACGTAAACTTGCCCAAATGGCCATTTCTGAAGGTCGTTCGATTTTTCGCCACAATTTGGATCGATGCAACTCCAAAGCCCGTGAAGCATCCGCTGAAACAGATGCGCTCGCAATTTCAAGAACGGCTCACCTCGGTCGGACTGCTTGGTCTCGGTGAGAAGGTCCAACCAGTCTAAGAGCTTTTTCTGTCTCTCGACCGAGTCCTTTTCTTTAAGCAAGCTGCCCACAGACTCATCAAGATCCTTTATGGTCACGGGCTTTGGAGATTTTACAATCGTGTTCCGTATTAATTGCGCTGTCCGAGAGCCGCACAAAGCGGCAAACCTTTTTTCGGAAACTGCATTCCCTCGCTCTGTGTTCTCCAGTTGATCAAAAGACATTCCATTGTCATCGCCACCGAACCCAAGCTCCGGAACCTGTCGCTGGCCGCCGATCACAACCACCTGGCTCGTCGGAACACCTGCTAAGCCCGCCAGGTATTCCCTCAAACGCTCTTCCGCCTTCTCGTCAGCGATGGTTGCCGATGTTGCGACAAAACGAATATCCGATGCTCTTCTGCCAAAGGCCTCAACAACTCGACGTAGGAGCAAAGACAGCTCAGCAGCTTGAGAACCTATGTATGTGTGGGCTTCATCCAGAACAATCCAGCGCAAAGATTGCGCCTCTCTGGATTTTTGAATAATTGGGTCGTCCACCTGACGCACCAGCATATATTCCAGCATGGTGGCATTAGTCATTAGAATCGGCGCGGGGTGATCACGAAGCTCTTCGCGGGAAAGAATTTGATTCGGATAGTTCTTTTGATCTTTCCGTACTGAGGTCCGCGAGTTCTTTGTGTTTCCGTTGTAAAGACAAAACCGGAGGTTTTGACCAAAGGGCTTTGTCCATGCGTGTAGTCGTTCCCTTTGCGAATTGATCAATGCGTTCAGCGGATAAAGGAACAGAGCACGAACGCCCTCCAAAGGTTTGCCAGTGTTGCGATGTTCACTGACAAGATCCTGCAGAATCGGAATCATGAAGCATTCTGTTTTTCCCGAGCCGGTGCCAGTGGTAATCACGGCTGACTTGGGTTCGAGCGCTAATAGAGTGCGCCAGGCCGTAAGCTGATGGGTATAGGGTTTGATGTTTCGGTCAAATTGATAGTTTTCGTCATCGGCTTCTGCAAGTGCGTTGACGACTTCTTCACTGAGCAAATTTCCCGACAGTGCCTGGAAAGTGGTGTTCCCAGGCTCCCATCCAAAGGTATGTTCAAATACAGGCGGAGCGAGAAAACACCCCTCGGCTCCCAGCTCATTGCCCATTTGTTTACCAAGATGATTACGCAGACCCGTGTCTGCGACACCTAAAATACTGAGCGTCGATTCACGGGTGCGCTCTAGCGATTGGTTTATTAGATCCTTGAAATAACCGCTCATAAAAATCCTTGTTATTCTGTTTGGAGCAAAAGATTCGATAGCACTAGCGAATAGGTGGGCTCAAACCAGCCGTAGCGGTCAAAGTCGGTGAGAACCCGCACGCCCAGTTTTAATTCGGGTAAGGAGGGCGAAAGGTCTTCAAATCGTGCTTTGCCGGCGGTTACAGCAGCCATGAAAATCGGCAAGTAGGCAACCGCTCTGGAGAAGCCCACATCGGGCAACCGCTTTAGTTCATCAGGAAAATCTTGTTGGTGTACCCAGTTCGTTAGTTCTACCTTGAACCACTCGGGCCACCGTTGATCATCAGCGTGGTTACGGCGCAAGTCCTCAAAACAGTATTTCGCGAACAAGTAGGGCGCTTTCTGCAAATTCACATGCTCGGGGTTTCTCAAATAGTCCGTTAGATGCGCAAAGCAGGGTATAGATTCAGAGACGCTGTTTATTCGGTCTTGCACCACTGTCTCTGCAAATTCCTCTGGAATTCCCTTTTCGACTAAAAAGCCTTTCTGCGACGCTCTAACCCCTACCCAGGTCTGAACGTCTACCGTCTCCCAAATTACCGCAAGTTCGTTGCTCATGCGTCTGCAGAAATCTGGGTCGAATTCCAAGCGGAATACGGCCGCAGCCATGGCGACTGAGTTATCCGCCAATGCCTTCCAGGCTTCAAAAGCGGACAATGGAAGGGAGTTGAATCGATCCTTTAGCGACCGCAGGTAGTCCCAACCGCTGTGAGACAGGTCTTTCGCCATCGTCGCAATAACATCCTCAAATACAGGAGGATTGTGGGTTGGATGAAACAGCTTTGCCGCAGCATGTAGTGTTTTCGGCGTACTGTTGCTGAAATCAAGAGAGCCATCCGCGACCCAAATTGTCGGCCGGAATTTCATTTTAGCTCCGGCTGGAGCGTAAAGAAGCCACGGACCATCTTTCATCATCCGTGCGGGTATCTCGAATACACCCATTCCGACACCTTCAGACGAGCGCTCCGTTACGCTGACTGGCTCCGCCTGAGGATCGTCAAGTCGCATACCAGAAACGCCCATAACGTTTTCTGAATTGACAGATCTGTCCGCCACAACCTCCAAGCGACCGATCGAATTCGGACCCTCGATACGAGCGTTATAGCGCACGATGTCTATCTGCTTGAGGATCTGGTCCGTCTCAACACGAATCCTCACGAATGCATCTTGATTCACGGTTGTGCCCAGCATCTGCTGGATGTCTTCTAGAAAGGCATAAAGACTGATTTGTTGGGATTGCTGATTAACCGTGAACGGATAATATCTCCGGAAATTAGGAACGTCCTGCGAAATGAGTTCAAGACAAACGAAGAATTGCTCTCTGCTGTCCGGTCTGGGCGTCAAGGTCATTGATGTTTCAATCAGCTGATCGAGTGACATCAAGCGCCCGGTGATCTCATTTCCATGCTCGTCAAACAGCTGAACTCCAGTTTTCGGGTATGGCAACCTCAGTACGACAGGCTCTGATGGCTTTATGCCATCAACCAGAGAAATGCTAATTTTTTCTGGAATAATCTGGCCGACTTGTGGTTCTAGGGTCACACCGTAGCCGTCGTCCAATTCCTGAACGTCTGTCCTGAGCGACCTATCGAGAACCTGAAGCTTGAGCCGCCGAGAACTTTTAAGAATTACTCTCGCTGGGCTATTGCGGGAAGCGGGCACAGACAAGACCCGCAGATCTTTCGGAATCACTCCTATTTTTCGTTTGAGAAGCGTTTCCCCTGAATCGCCAAGCACGCTCACCGCGAAACTTCCTACTTGGTTCTGTTGATAATCGAAAAGCAGCGGTGCTCCATTCGCCAGAATTCGGATGTCGCCTTGTCCGTCGTCTTCCAGGCCCTCAACATTTGGCCAGCCGCGATAGGCAAGATTGGGCAAGGTGCTATAGAGCGAGATGGTGCCAGCGAGAGCCGGCTTCCTAAAACTGGCCCTGGGATCAAAGCGCACCAAAACACGGGTTTCTTTTCCAACCAGTGCCAGATCAGTTGAAACGCCAATCCATTGCGCCCCGCTCTCTTCTTCAGCCAATACCTCTCCCGAGACATCGTCATCGATATCCATGCCAGGAGGAAGCCTGAGAATAGCCTGATCGCTCGGTACAACAACAGAAGCAGTGGCGAGTAGTTTCAGCTGATCGTCTTCATAAACGAAAATTAGGGGCGACGAATGACAATCAACCTCGCTCCCCTCGAAATAAGACGCATGGATTCGATGCCCGTTTGAGAGGAACTGGATAGTAAGAGGCAACTCTGGACTGGTGCGGTTCACTGTCACTGAACGGGACTGGATTTTCACGGAAATCGCAGAACGATCATCGTTGACTTTGCCATGCGCTATACCGGATCGCCTGAGCAAAGAATCACCCTCATAGAAAGCAATTTCTACCCTTGTACTCTGGATTCGGTGCCCTTCCAGCTGAATTTCAATTTCTTCTGGCAAGAAAACTTCTGTATCGATCGACCATTTAGTGTAACTGCCTCTCAGCCAATGCTCGCATGAGAAGTTCTTCTCATCTGCCTCGAGCCGTTTTTTCTCGGCGCGGCTTCGACCGGCATCTTTCAGCCAATCATTTATGAGATTCCTCGCATTTTGCTCACTCACCGGTAGCGGGGATTTATTTCGCCAATCTGGGGCATGCTGGTCGAGGTAATCAGCTGGCTCGTCAACCGAAGAAATAGGATGGCTTTCCGCCATTCGCATCAACCACTCTACAATCGATGCAATGAGCAAATATTTTTCAGGGCTGCGAAAGGTTTGAGGGAAAGCATAGGCATAATTTTCAATAACCGATGTTATATCGCCGCCGCTTTGCTTGACTCGGTAGTACTTATTAACGGCGCCTCTGACGGCCCGACCAAACCCGTGCGTTTCACTTTGAATCAACCGCCAAGGTAGCCCGCCCTCGTCAAAAAGAGAGCCTAAATAATCGTAGCCATTGGTTCGATGACGTAACGGCCGCTTCCAAAACTCAAGTCCTTTTTTGACGATTTCACGATGTTGATGGCTTTCTAGGTTAACGGAAAGCGGCCTCTCAAAGCCTTTCCAAGACCAGCCTAAATTCGAACCGTCATATTCTCTTCGGTATTTTTCAGCGACGAACAAACAAAAGATTGCGGCCCAATAGGATGAAAGGGAGGGGCTTTCAATATCGGGTATTGATTGGCGAAGAGTTCTCGACATTTCGGAGTACTCTTCGTCGGTGACATGATATGAGTACAGCGGGCTTGAATCGGCACCAGATATCATACCGCGTACGAAAAGGAACTCCTTCAACCACGCTTTCGACTTGGTCTTCCTGCCGACATCCATGTGAGCTCCTACTACTGCCTGAAAAGTGAAACGCTCGGTCCTACGTAGGACCTAACTTTAGTCCATCGAATTCTTCGGCGACATAATTAAGGTCGGCCAAATCGCCGGGCGAAACAAATCGTTACACATCAACCCACACAAAGTTGGCGGACTGAATAGTTCGGTCATTATTGAACCTGTAGGCGCAAAGCTTTCCGCCAGAACCTTTCGCCACGCTGTAGTCGAGGCAGGCTATGTAATCTGTTAGAGGGGCCGGCTTGCCCTTGAACCAGTAGTGACCAACGAAAACCGGCTTTTGGTTGTCATAACCAGGAAGTATGTTTGTATTAACTGCTGTATCCGGAATTTTTTCGATTTCTGAGCCAGGCACCATAGCCAAGTCGTGATAGGTCAAGTTTCCTGTCCGCCACCACTCGGCTCGCACATCGGTACGTTTATTTTGTTCTTTATCGAGGAAATAGTGGCCTTCCGGAAGAGGCAGTTCCAGGCCTTTCAACAGGGTTTCAATCGCGTTGTAAGCTTCGGTGTCCTTGCGAGTGGATTGCTCCCATGAGTGCTCAAGCAACCTGTTTTCGTCATCCGTGTATTTATCGATTTTCCTGACGTGTTCAGGGTGCCAGCAGGCGTGGACCACTCGCACTTGGGGAAAGTCCAAATACACTGGCAACGTCTTGAACCAGTCAATAAAGGATTGATGCAATTCACTGCTCTCGCCGACTTGCTCCAGAAATTCGCAGTGCTGTTTCAGGTTTTTGTCTGTATGGGAGCGAAGAAATTCGTGAGGCTTTTCGGGATCCGGCGTTGCCCACGCCACCGCATTGAATTCGTGGTTGCCCATCACGGCTAGCGCATTACCGCTTTCAACCATATTCTTAGCCATCTCGACTGTTTCTACCTGCTCAGGGCCCCGATCGACAAAATCTCCAAGGAAAATAACCTTGCGCTCTGGATGCTGCCAAACACCATCAATTTCCTCATAATCCATTTTGGCAAGCAAAGCTTTGAGCTCAGTGGCATAGCCGTGAATATCGCCAATCAGGTCGTACATCGTTACTGCTTCCTTAGGCTTTACTGCTGGGCTTCGCGAGTCGCCAGAGAAATAACATCCGACGCCATGCGTCCTTTTGCTTGGCCAGGCACAGGTCCTTCGTGCTTGCCAATCACCTCGCCATTAAGGGCTAGAAGATAGGCTTTGTCCTTTTTATAATAGAACCAATACTGCTTGATATGTCCCCAGATTCCAAGCTCTCCGCCGGTTTCGAAGACATGTTCCCGAATACGACACTGGGCTCGGCCCAGTTGCCGGTCGATAGAAATCCGCCAGAAGCCTTTTGGGAAATCCAGGTACCGTTGATGCTCACAGACAGCCAGGGCAAAAATGGGCTGGCTCTTCCGCTTGAAGCCCGTATCAACCCATAGGTACGGCTTGAACGCCTCTCGCTCTTCTTCCAGGTATTTCTTTATCCGGCAGATGCGCTGGTCGGCCAGGGCCATGTCCATTCCGGTGACCACGCATAATGCTCGCAGAAAGCCCTCACTGCTGTATTTGAAATCGAATCCGCTATCGTTCAGGCCGAACTCTGGATCATCCAGCACATTCTGGAGGCGCTCCAGATTTGCGGACGTTGGCTTCTGATAACCCATGGTCTTCAGAATTTCATCACGAGGTATGGCGGCTACGCGTAACACCAGGTCGGTTTTGAAGTTGTTGATCATTGCTCCTCCTGGCCCAACAGTTGGACCAACAGTTGGAGCGTGGGTTCTAACCTCTTTTCGTCGAACTCGTCCCCATCGAAAAACCATTCTGAGATTTCTGCCCGTAGGGCCTGTTTCAGACTTTCGCCACCCAAAAGCCTTTCGGCGACGTCTTCGGCTACCTTGTCGTATTCGTCGAAGCAGTCGTTTTCTTTGCAACAGGTCCTCATGGGGTCGGTTTCGAACAAAGCTTGAGAGATTTGTTCTACGCTATGTCTGGATATCATGCCGATCCTCCTGTCCATTTGAGATCATTATCACCTAAAGATGCGACATATTACGTCGCCTAGCTGTTATATGCTTGGTCTAAGCTCAAAACCCAAGGGGCAATCGCCATGAACAAAGTAAAGAAGGAAGAAGCGAGGAAGTTGCGGGAGGCTTATGAGAACCTTTCACCGATGGAGCTTCAAGAGTTTGAACAGCAGCGCCGGATTAAGGCATTGGCAAAGCAAGTGCACTCTGAGATGTTCCCGGAGGAATACGATTTCATGATGGACTCGATTGCGGATGTTAAAGACCGGCGCCGTGGAATCAATCCGATGAGCGCGGACTACACAGCCAGGGTAAACGCCCGCCGTAAGGCGCTGGGCGTGTCTCAGCTGGGAGCCAGTGGAATGCCGATCGATAACAGCAGCTGGGATGTTGCGAGCACCGAAGCACTCAAGCGACTGCAGTAACATTCAACCGCCGAAGTGACAGCAAATATTCCGTGAACACCTGAAGGCTTGCCTATGCCCTACCCGATTGAAGACAAACTCGTTATCGCCGTTGCGTCCAGCGCATTGTTTGATTTGTCCGAATCTGACCACGTTTTCAGGACTCAGGTCGGCATTTCCATCTTTGACCGCTTGCAGAATTCTGACAACTTCTTGTGGATCTGTGTTTTTCTTATCGACCCGCAGAATAGT
>Ga0307943_1000496_pt1 | contig 23344 bp, 22 predicted proteins | sample OrgLakmetagen177_FD_203149 | JGI IMG/M metagenome (GOLD analysis project Ga0307943, IMG submission 203149) | Saline water microbial communities from Organic Lake, Antarctica - #177 | ecosystem: Environmental > Aquatic > Non-marine Saline and Alkaline > Saline | place: Antarctica: Organic Lake... | reverse complement strand
CGAGGGAGTGGAAGTGGACATTAAGACAATCTACGCGCGGCTGCGCGACGTCGACGACACGCCGAGCATCGCTCAGCTGGCAGCGATGGCGGAGCGGCTCGACCGGGTCTTTCTCGATGGTCTAGACGGGGCTGGCGATGAAGCGTTCGATGCGTGGCTCATGTCCGAGCGCGAGGATGTTCGTCTTACGTATGTCTCTGTCCTCGAGCGACTGGCGCTGCATCCAGATATGGCCCCGATGGCCGCGCGGAAGTGGCAGCGGCTTTGGCAAGTTGCAGACCCTTCCGCGATCATCTCCGAGAACACCAACGCGCCAGCGCGCGCGGGCACCCAAGACACCCTGTCTCGGAAAAAGGGTCAAACTGAGGCAATATCGACACCCCCCACTGCTCCGAAGGAGGAGCGGATCGCCCACCGCAAGGACGTTTCCCTGCGCGCCCAGCGGATCGGCTTCTGCGAGGTTCAGGACGGTGCCAAGATCGCCTATGCAACGCTCGGGGACGGTCCGCCGCTGCTGAAAGCCGCGAACTGGCTTACCCATCTCGAGTTCGACTGGAATAGCCCGATCTGGGGGCGCAGCTTCGCCGAGATCGCCCGCCGCCGTACTTTCATCCGCTACGACGAGCGCGGCTGCGGCCTGTCGGATTGGGACGTCGCCGACCTGAGCTTCGAAGCCTTCGTCGAGGATCTCGAAGCTGTCGCCGACAAGCTAGCGCTCGACCGTTTTCCTCTGCTCGGGATCTCGCAAGGCGCCTCGGTCTCCATCGAATATGCCGTGCGCCATCCCGAACGTGTGTCGGGGCTGATCCTCATCGGTGGCTATGCCGCCGGATGGCGACATTTGGCGGATCCCGAGGAGCAGGCACGGCGTGAGGCGGTTCTGACCCTGACCGAACTCGGCTGGGGCACCGACAATGCGGCCTACCGGCATATCTTCAGCCAAACCTTCATGCCTGAGGCGACGCGGGAAGATCTGGACTGGTTCGACGAATTCCAGCGCCAGACGACGTCGCCCCGCAACGCGGCCCGGTTTCAGGATGCGTTCGGTCATATCGACGTGCGCCACCGGCTCGCGCAGGTCGAGGTGCCCACGCTTGTGCTGCATTCACGGCACGACCAACGGATCCCGCTCGAAATCGGCCGGGCCGTGGCATCTGGAATCCCGGACGCGCATTTCGTTCCCCTTGAAAGCCGCAATCACATCTTGGTCGAAAGCGAACCCGCCTGGCAGGTCTGCGTCGACGCCATCGGTCAGTTTCTCGACGAAAAAGGAATATGATCGGACGATGTGCCCGGCTGATGCCGTCCCGACGCCCACTCCCTTATCGACACAAAAACAAGCTGACATTTACAAAAGCACGCGAACCGACGGCTGCACCGGCGAATCCAACGCAAAACCAGCAAGATCTCGTACGAGATCGGCGCTGAGCAAGCTGCGCATTGCTACCTTGTCGCCGACCTGCCTTGCCGCGCCGGTCACGCCAGACTGACGCTCGACTCGGGACGAAATGAACCCCGAGGCCTTTCGAGCACGCAATTTCAACCGGAGCGGGTTGAATACAACGCTTTTTCAACGCTGGCCACAACGCTTGTTACAACGGCAGGATGACAAACCGCAGGAATACCTCGCGAGATGCTTCGACGAGGTATCGGAAGGGCTCCGAGCCCTGTCGGGCCGTCCTTGGACACTCAAAAGGATTCTGAAATGTGGGCGAACTGGGCCGGCAATCAAATGTCTTCCGCGCGCGTCTTTCGACCGCGCGGAACCGACGAACTCGCACACTGCGTCGCAAACGCCGAAGGGTCGGTTCGCGCGATCGGTGCAGGCCATTCCTTCGCACCGCTCGTGGCTGGCACCGGAACCATCATCGACGTATCGGGCCTAGAAGGCCCGGACGTCATCGCGGTAGGGACCGGGATCGCCCGGCTCCGCGCCGGCGCAAGCCTGCGATCTCTTTCGAAGTCGCTGGACGCGGTCGGTTTGGCGTTCCGGAACCTTGGCGACATCGACGTCCAGACGCTTGCCGGAGCCCTTGCAACCGGTACGCACGGCACCGGGTCGACGCTGCCCTGCTTGTCAGCTGAGATGACCGGAGGCAAACTCATGACGGCCTCCGGAGAGATCGTGGAACTTCGACCCGAGGATGTGCCAGGGGCGTGCGTGTCCCTCGGACTGCTTGGAATTCTCCTTGAGATCGAGATGAGGGTTGTCCCCGCCCATTCATTGCGCCGCCGCGTCAGCGTAGCACCCATTTTGACCGTCTTGGCCGAGATGCATGAGCGATGGGCCGTGCACCGACAGTTCGAGTTCTTCTGGGTGCCTCAGACTGGCACGGCGATCCAGACGACTCATGACATCACGCAAGCGCCGCACGGCAGGCCACCGCTCGACCTCGACAACACCGCCTTGCGGGCGCTGAGGATCGCACGCGATCTGGGGCGCCGCGCCCCCTGGCTGCGCCGGGCGCTGGTACACACTCTCATGTCCCTGCAGGGAGAAGAGGACTTTGTCGGGTCGAGCTGGAATGTCCTTACGAAACCTCGCGACGTGAGATTCGTTGAAATGGAATATCACCTGCCGCCCGAAGCGGCGTGCGATGCGATCGCAGAGCTTGTCCGAATGACCGAGCGCCAGCACCCCGAGATCTACTTCCCCGTCGAGGTGCGGCAGACCGCAGGCGATGACGGCTGGCTGTCGCCCTTCCAGGGAGGCAATCGTATCTCGGTTGCCGTCCATGCGGGCGCCTCAGAGGACTCCCGTCGATTCCTTCGCGATGCCGAAGCGATCTTTGGAGCCGCAGGCGGACGTCCGCATTGGGGTAAACTGCACAGCCTAATGCGTGAGGAAATCGCACCGCTCTATCCCGACATTGATCGGTTCAACGTCCTCAGAAGTCACCTCGATCCTGACGGTAAATTCACGACGGCCGCGATGGGCCAATTGTTGATCCCCTCCGTGGCCGAGCGTTCGGTCAAATGCTCAGGCGCCGGCAGCACCTAAAGGTACGCTGATTCATTTCAAAGCGAATTAAGGAGATCTTACAGCCATGAAACCGTTCGCCTCCGCCGCGCGCTACGGTTCCACGGCATCATCGGGGACCTCTCGCGACTGACAGATCCTTTGGGTCGGCTCGCTTGGGCTGATTATCCTTGGGCTCCACCCGATTCTGCTGGGCGCGCTTTTCAACGAAGGTCGTGCCACCCTCGATCAGATTGGCCTGATTGCGACACTATAAATTCTCGCAATCGGGATCGGCTCGGCTCTCTTCACGCTGCGGCAGCCGCGCCGCATGCGGATGAAAACGGCCGCTCTTCTCATGCTGGTGGCGACCGGGCTAGGTTGATCAAGGCCCGCTTCGTAGAAGCTGCGCGAACGGTGACTTTGGGGCCGAAAGCGGCGGAAGTGGTTGGACGACGAAAGTCCGTAAAGTCCGCACTGCGGTCACTCAAGATGAACGTCTTGAATGACCGCTCCGCAGCCGCTGGCTCTACCTCGCCCGCTTGTCGGCAACCGACCAAACCACCGATCCGATGGTCAGCAGTGCACCGATCACCGGTTCAATATCGGAGGCTTGGACATAGCCCTTGGCCACCAGCGCGGTGCCAGCGACGGTCAGAATTTGGCGGATCAGTGCAAGGATTGCAGGTTTCAGCATGATTATCTCCTGTTCAGAATTCATTGGTGGTTACGAGGAATTCGCCCGGCTTCATCGTCCGCAGGCGTTGCTGGCGGGGCGGTTCGGTGGCGGGCCAGCGCGCACCAAGGAGGCGGGACTTGGCGATGCGGGCGATGGTGACGGCGTCGGATTGGTTGCCGCCGAGCACGTAGAAATGCGTGTCGTCCTGGCCCATCGCGAAACCGACATGCCCACCAGAGCCCCGCGAGAACACCAGCACCGCGCCGGGTGTCGGCTTCACCTCCTGCCCGAACATCAGCCAGTTGCGCGCCCAGTAGGGATTGGTACCCAGCGCGCCCAAAAGCGGTTCATCGGGTAGTGCCACGCGGATGCAGGTCTCCACGAAATCCCCGCACCATGGGTTCTTCGATGGATCCCCGACGGTGCGGCCATCACGCTTCAACCAGTCCATCAGCCAGGAACGATCTCTGGCTTCATGACGGCCGAGGGCAGACTTGGCCTCCGTGATCCAGGGCAGCGGACCCGGTGGGGCGACGGCTGCTGCGCGCCCATTCGCAGCCAACAGCGCTTTCATCGCGCGGGCGGTGCGCAGGCCCCAGAGGCCGTCGATTGCGCCAGGTGAATGGCCCAGCTGGTCTAGACCATTTTGGATCAGCCGGATGGGGTCACGGGTCTTGGCATTCATTGGAAAGCTCCTTTCGCCCAGCGTCGGGCATGAAAAAACCCGCCTTGCGAGCGGGTCGGGTTAGAACGGTTTGATGCGTGTGGGTTGGTCAGTCGGTGCGGCCGCGCTGGAACGCATCGAACATCAGACCCCGCATGGCGCGGATATCCGTCTCGATGCGTTCCAGCCGGTCGGCGTCGCCTTTGCGGTCCTCTGCGCGCTGGCGGCCCACGCGGTCGCGCTCGGCCATCAGCTCCCGGTCCAAACGGACAAGCATCGCGTCATTGGTGAAAGCGCGGCGCGTGACGGCGGCCAGGAGCGCGATGAAGCCGCCGATCAACGCGGTAATGGCGGCGGTGATGCCGTGGTCGCGGAAGGCTGCGCCAACCTCCTCTAGCAGTGTGGTTCGTTTTGTCATGGTTCGGTCCTTTAGAAATCGGTCTCGACGTAGATCCCGGAGCAGTCGTAGGCGACCGCCGCCGCAGTCGCACCGTTGTTCATGTAATTGCGCGGGCTCAGAAGCTGGGTGGCGGCGGGCATGTCACTGGTGATGGTAAATTCGACGGCCGCGCCGCTGACCTCCTCGACCACTCGGACGCCGATGTCCGCGCCGTTCGGGGCGGCCGCGATATAGAGTGACAAGACGTTGGTGGTGCTGGCCACCGGGAAGCTACCGCCTAAATCGGTCAGCGTTGGCGCGCCGCTGCCATCGTTGTGCACCAGCTGCCAATTGGTATGGGTGCCACGCTGGAAACCGATGCCGACGCAGTTCACCGCGGCCGCAAGTGTCAGCGTGGTCGCCAGCGCAGAGATCGACCCGTAAAGCCCGAAGAACCCCATGCCCGTTGCCTGCAAGGTCGTCATCGAGAGGCGGTTGACGTAGCTCCAGCCGCCGAGACCCTCCGCATTGCCGCGCCAGCAGACCCAGCCCGCTGATCGCTCCTCGGCCACGGCATCCACCGTCGCAGCGCTGGTCACGCGCCAGCGCCGCATGCTGGTTGAAAGGTTGGTGGTCGCTAGTGTTGGCGTGGCCACGGTGCCCACGGCTGTGCGCGGCATGCCGTTGGTGTTGACCGTCGTGCTGCTCGAGGGTGCCCACGTCGCGATCCGGTTGACCCCGAAGTGGGGCTGCAGGGGAAAGAACCGGCCCGAAGGGCGCTGCACATCCAGCCATCCGGCCCCAGCCCGGTCACGAGCGTAGACTGCCAGTTTGCCCTCGGGCGGCGGGTCCGGGGCGGCGGGTAGGCTTGGCATGTGCAGCGGTTCAGGCAGTTCAACCCGGCCGGAAGTGCGGTCGATCCTGATGGCATCAAAGAAGGTTGATCCGTTTGGGCTGACTTTGAAACTGAAGTCGTCGCTGCCCAGCAACCCGATCAGCGCCCGCGCCGAGAACCCGGTCTTGAAGGCGAAGGCGGCATCATTGGCCGCGGCATTCTTGTTGAAAGTCGCCTCGATCCCGGCGCCCGCGTTGTTGAACAGCATAGCCGGGGTGTTGATTGAGAGCCGGTTAAAACTGTCAGCGGTCGCCCCACCAAGGCCCAAGAGCTGGGCGGTCAGGTTCGCCTGTGGCATGCCAACCTGAGTCACGGCATTCGCGAAGGTGACCGTGGGTGTGTTGACCACCGTCGTGCCGCCAGCCCCCGCGGTAGCGGAGCCAATGTTGACGACCGTCGTGGATCCGGACGCGCCGCCGGTGCCGATGTTCATGGTCTTGGTAGTGCCGTTGGTCGTGGCCCCGCTCCCGAGGCCGTAAGTCGCCGTCCCGGTCGCCGTGCCAATCGATGCGCTGGCCGCCGAGATTGTGACAGTGCCCGAGGCCGTCAGCGTGCCCGAAAAGGTCTTGTTGCCGCTGAACGTCTGGGTGCCCGCAAGGATCGCCAGTTCCGACGAGGTGTTCGGCAGCGTGAAGGTCCGGGTCGTGCCCGTCGTAATCCCAGACAGCGAGAACGCCGCCTTCTTGGTCGGATCGGCGTCATTCACCAGGCTGAAAACAGCATCTGACACATCCACCGGTTCGCCAACTGGTTCCCAGGCGCTGCCATTCCAGACCAGAAACATCTGTTCGGCCGCGATCCAGGCCAGCCAGCCGGGGCGCGGCACCAGCCGCATCCAGACGCCATCGACCCAGAAGGCCACGTTCAAGTCCCAGCCAGCCCACAGACCTGTCGCCCCAGACGCCACAATATGCCGGTCGCCGTCGGTCGGGCTCGCAGATGGGGCGGTGCGCGTGCGGTCCAGCACTGACAGCTGCACCATGGCATCGAGCAGCCGCAGCGCCTCGTTATGGGTGACATGCTTCTGGGCCTGCGATGCCAGGATGTAGGGCAGCAGCAGGTGGGTGGTGATGTCGGACATGGTCCTGCTTTCAGAAGATAAGGGTGACGGATCGCCCAGCGCCCCGACCGATCAGGGCCGAGAGCTGGTAGATGCGGATGCCAAGGGATTGGCCGGGCCCGAGGGGCGCGCTCCAATCGGTGGTCTGCTGCGCGGCGGTGTAGAGGGCGCTGGTCGTGGCAGTCGTCAAGGATCGCTTGACAACTGACCCGTCCAGAATGTCGACCTGATATGCTTCGCTGTCTTCGGCCAAGGGCACATCGCCGAGGCCCCAGGTGTCAGCGGCCAGCGATCGCGACCGACGCGTCCAGCGGATCGTCAGGTCGCCCGGGCTGCGGGCGGTGCGCCACGGCTGCTCGACATGCGCGACCGAAAACGGCCGCAGCCCAGCGCCCTCGGGGGTGAAGGTGGTGGCGACAAAGGTTTCGTCGCTGACTGGTCGAGAGGCTGGGCCAATGCGCCAGTTCCACGGCAGGCCGAGGTCGGCCTCGCTGATTGGCAGCGATGCAAGTGCCGTGTCTAGCACAACGACCCGCGCGCCGGTCGGCACCATGCTGACCATCGCACCTTCGGTTCCGCGCTGGCCCCGCAGCAACCGCGTCAGCCGGTATCGCCCCGGCGCGATCAGCTCGGCTGCGCCTGCCTGGACGATTTCCCATTGCCCAGCGCCCGTTTCGACGGCCAGCGCGTTGGCCCCGCCCAGCAGGGTAATGTCCGTGACGCTCTCCAGTGTGCCGGAAAACAGGTCAACGACCAGCGCATTACCTAGATCGAAGCGCGACACCGGCCCTGCAAAGAAATCTGCCACCAGCCCGCCCATGCGCGCGCGGGTGCCAAATGTGTTCAGTAGCTCAAACCCATCCGTCGCAGCGCTGCGGTAGACCGCGATTGCGCCGGGCCACGGCTTGGAATGGGCGGCGACAAAGGGGCGATGCGCGGGTTGATCTTCGCGCAGCTGCGGCAGATCGAGCAGGAGCACATCAGGCACCCCAAACACCGTCGGGGTCGACAATGATGCGGGGCGTGGATCGCCGGGCGGCAGATCGTAGACGGTACGGTCCTGGCGCACGGCGTCGATGCTGCGCAGGTCCGAGTCCGCGATGGACACCAGCCGCAGTTCCGTCAGGCGGCCATCATGATCGAGCACGATCACGTCGCAGGGGTCCAGCGCCAGACGCGAGGGTGGTAGGCGGAACACGGCAGTTTCCCGTCCGACCCAAGCCTCCATCAGCGCGCGACGGCAGCGGCGTTCGGCTTCTTCCGGCGGCACTGCCATCGGGAAGGCCTCGGACGCGATCCTGGTGGTATCGACGGTGATGCGCCGGGCTTCGACCTGCGCCGCGTCATAATCCTCATCCGCGCGCGCGACCTGCCATTTCAGGGCCTGCGGCAGTTCGGTTTCCTGTGCGCGGGTCAGTTCCATGACGTCGCCTTGCGATGATGACGCGGCCACCATGCTGTCGGGCGTGATGTTCAGACTGGCAATCCGACCACGCATGAGGAAGCGGATCCGCCCTTCGCTTTCCACGACATCGAAGCCGAAATGCCGCGCCAGTGTCGAGATCGATGCGCGCGGTGCTTCCAGTGCGGAAATCACATAACCCTCCACTGCACCCCAAAGGCCGGAGACGTCGATCTGGTCTTCCGTCATCTCTGTGCGCAAACAGAGATGACGGACGAGGGCCGCCAGCGACACCGCCCCAAGCCGCCCTGTCAGCCAGTGCCCGAGCCGCCAGTTCGGACCATCCGTCCAGACATTAGTCAGTTCGGGGAAGAACGGATAGGGCCGCGCGTCCCAGGTCCAAGCGGCGCATTCCGGCACCTGGACCATCCGGTGGCCATATACGCTAGAGGTTGGATTGTTCGCCGCAGCACCCCAGAACAGATAGGTCGCTTCCAGATAGGCGCGCTGGATCGCATCATCGCGCCACCCCCGCGAAAAGTGCGGCGTGAAACTCTCGGACGACTTCGGATCGAAGAACACGTTCGGCTGATTGGTGCCGCGATCAATGGCCGGGCAGCCAAGTTCCGTGAACCAGATCGGCTTTGACTGCGGTACCCATGCGGTGGGCGTGCCGCTCTCTACGCCGCCCGGGCGGTTGAAATGCGGGTTCGACCACCAGGCGCGGAGGTCCTTAAAACGGTAGACCCACGGCCTAGCGGCGGCACCGTCGGTGATCGGCGTCCGGACCTGTGCCGCTCGGTCGGCCAAGTTGGCATAGAACCAGTCGAACCCCTCGCCGCCAGCGATGTTGGATTGCAGGTAATTCCGGTCATAGATCGCGGGAGCCAGCGCGGCATCAGCATGATCGAACCCGTCGCGCCAATCCGAGAGTGGCATGTAGTTGTCGATGCCGATGAAATCGATGTTGGCGTCTGACCAAAGTGGGTCCAGGTGGAAGAACACATCGCCCGATCCGTCGCCCGGTTGGTGGCCAAAATACTCTGACCAGTCAGCGGCGTAGCTGATCTTTGTGCCCGGCCCGAGGATAGTTCGCACGGCCGCTGCCAGATCGCGGTAGGCTTGCACCGCCGGATAGGTACTGGCCCCCGAGCGGATGGTGGTCAGGCCCGGCATCTCGGTGCCGATCAGGAAGGCATCGACGCCCCCTGCCGCTTTGCACAGATGGGCATAGTGCAGCACCATGCGGCGCAGGCCCCAATCGCCAGCGGGGCCGGTCCAACTGACGCTCTCCCCTGAGACGCCGAAGCTGGCAGGTGTCGCCGTGCCGAATAGGGCTGTGACCTGCGTTGCCGCTGCTGCAGTTTTATCGACGGTGCCAGCAAATCCAGCGGCGGGGGAACACGTGATCCTTCCGCGCCAAGGGAATGCGGGCTGGCCCACCCCGGCAACGTTGGCGCTGTAGGGGTTGGGCTTGGTATTGGCGGGCGGAACGTCCATCAGGATGAACGGATAGAAAGTGACGCGCAGACCGCGTGATTTTATCTCCCTGATCGCCTGCACAACCGCGAAATCTGCCGGGGTGCCGCCATAGACAGGGCGGTCCTCGGCGTCTCGGCTAACGAGAACCGCATTGGCGCGCGAGACCCCGTTAACCGACCATGGCGAGGGTGTCGTGGTCTTGGCCGAAACCTCGACACCAGGCCGCACCTTGCAGTTCCCTGCGCGCAGATCATCGCCGAACCACGCTACCACGAGGCTGATGCTTTCCACCGCCGGGGCCATGGATTGCAGCCGGTCGAGCGCCACGATGATATCGGCGGTATCAGCAATCGCGTTCAGGTTTTCCGCAGTGGTCGCGCCGCCAGCGCCAGAGGATTTCTTGACCGGGGCCGTCGCATAGCTGAACTCGCCCGAGGCTGGGATCAGGGTGACAGCTTTAACTAACCCTTCGGCAGTGTCGGGGTCCGCCAGTGGCAGGAACACCTCAAAGCTGATCTGCGGCAGACGATTGCCGAAAGCGCTGAGGTCCAGCTCTTCGAACACGACATAGGCCGTGCCGCGATAGGCAGGCGTTCTATCCGCGCCCATCTTGGCGCTAATGAACGGATTGGGGATCTGCGCCTCATCGCCCGGATACCAGCGCCAGGTGACGCCAGTCATATCCATCGGCTTGCCGTCGGCCCAAACCCGGCCGATGCCGGTGATCTCGCCCTCGCACAATGCTACGGCGAAGCTGGCATAGTAGAGATATTCGGTCGTCGTGACCTTTGCGCCGCCCCCGCCACCCTTGCCGCCGCCTTGGGTGGTGGTCTTGGTCTCCTCGCGGAAATCCGTGGCCCAGATGATATTGCCGCCGATCCGCATCCGGCCAAAGAGCCGTGGGATCACGGCCCCTTCGGTCGCAGAGGTGATCCGCAGCCCGTCGAGCCTTGCGCCCTCGATGCGTTGGGCGGGCGCGAGGGAGGACACGATCCAGTTGTCGACCAAGGATCCCACGGTGGACCCGATGAAACCACCAATGCTGAAGGCGCTGACGCCAAGCAGGGTGCCGCCGATAGAGCCACCGATCGTGGCGCCAACCGCGCCGAGTACAAGCGATGCCATAGGAGAACTTTCAGATGCTGCAGGAGGGCGGAAACAGGAAGGCGAAGGCTATGCGCCGCCGCCAGGCAGGGGTCAGGACTTCTTCGATGACGCCGAGCCGATCGTAAGAATGGATGAAGTGGTCGGGCGCGGTCACGATGCCGACGTGCTTGGCGATGGCCAGCGGCGTCATGCGAAACAGGATCAGCGCGCCGGGACTGATTTCAGTCGGTGCAATCGGGACCAGCATCGAGGCCGCCCCATCCGCGAGCACCTCGCGCGGCCCTGTCTCGCCCCAATCGCGACTGTAGGGTGGGATCGGAAACGGTTCGTCCCCGACCACCTCGCGCCAGACACCACGGGCGAGGCCAAGGCAATCGCAGCCGATGCCGCGCAGGCTGGCCTGATCGTGATAGGGTGTGCCGAGCCATAAGCGCGCGATGCCGACAACACGCTCTGGATCTTGGGTTGGCACGAATGAGTAATGCATGGTGGCGCTCTTGTTATTCAGCCTGTTTAGTGGCGGTGTTGTGCTGAGATTTGAAGAATGGTCGGCGTGTATGGATTTTACTGGGTTATCGGCGTTTCCCCTGACGCCTTCAGACGAAAAGGGGCGCGTGGAAACGGACCAATTGCAGGGGTTCCTTGACCGTCTAAAAGCGGCGGACCTGGGGTCTGTCTGTCTTCTCGGAAGCACGGGAACCTATGCCTATCTGTCTCGATCCGAGCGGCGCCGCGCCGTCGACGCAGCGGTCGAGGGGCTTGCAGGCGCGGTGCCCCTGATTGTTGGTGTCGGCGCGCTCAGAACCGATGAGGCGTGCGATCTGGCGAAGGATGCCGTCGCTGCGGGGGCCGATGCCCTGTTGCTGGCCCCGGTGTCCTACACGCCCCTGACGCAGGACGAGGCGTTCGAGCATTTCCGAACTGTCGCGGCCGCCACCGACCTGCCGCTTTGCATCTATAACAATCCGGGCACGACGCACTTCACCTTCAGTCTCGAACTGCTTGAACGCCTTGCAACGGTGCCCGGCATTGCGGCAGTGAAGATGCCGCTGCCCGCGCAGGGCGGTATTTCCGATGACCTGTCGCGGCTGCGCAGTGCCCTGCCGAAAGGTTTCGCAATCGGCTATAGCGGGGATTGGGGCTGTGCAGAGGCGCTGCTGGCAGGTGCCGATACTTGGTACAGTGTGATTGGGGGATTGTTTCCAGAGATTGCGGCCCAGCTGACCCGCGCGGCACAGGCTGGACACACCGATGAGGCACATCTGCTCGATGCGCGGCTTGTCCCACTTTGGGATCTGTTCAAAGAGTATGGCTCGCTTCGGGTGATCTATGCCGCGGCTAGGCAGTTAGGTCTGACAACGTGTGATGCGCCCCGACCAATCCTGCCGCTTGGGAAGGTCGAAACCCGCCGCGTTGCAGTCGCTACAGAGGATTTGATGAATTAGCACTTCAGTTCTGAGCGAGACTGCCATCAGCCGTGTGAACGCGCAGCGGCCTTTGTGATAGCGGGCGGATTACAGCACCCCGCCTTCATGGCCGCCGTCTTGGCTGGCATAGCGCAGCACGGCATCTTGGCCCGGTATGTTAGGAAAACCTCGGAAGTTGGCCATGTTGGCGAACTTCGCGCCACACGTCGCGATGCGCTTGTCGCAACCCGCCCGCGCGATGAAGCTGTCGCCCTCGGCGATGGCGCGCACCGGCGCTTCCAGCAGGGTAAGGGTCGCAATGGCATCTGCCAATCCATGGGCCAGCACTTCGGTGATGCGCCCGGTATTGGCACCGCTGGTCCATGTCAGGGTGCCTGAGGTGAACCAGCCCGCCTCGAATGTCGACAGCCCCGAGGCCATGAACGCGCGGTCACGCAACAGGTCGGTGATCATGCCCGCACCCTTGTAGACGGCGTTTTCCAGATCGATCTGGCAGCGCGCATCGCCCAGCGCCGCATCGCACCCTGCCTGAAACGTCCGCCCGACGGTCTGGCCCAGCACATGCGCCAGCGACCGCACTTCCGCCACGAAGGCCATACGGCCGCGCCGGATTTGACCCACCGCACCGCGGCGCATCAGCACCCGTTGGCTCGGGTCCGCCCAGTTCACCCGCCACAGCTCCACCGCTGCATTGTCCCAGCGCCCGTCGAGAATGTCGGTCTCGGTGATCCTGTCCGAGGTTAGCACGCCGGTGGCATCCTGTGCATCGACGGCCAGATCGGAGCCAGAGCGGATTTCGGACGCGGCGAACCCGCTTTCTGGTTCAAATTCGGTGCCATCAAAACTGAGGGCGCGATCATGGTCGGTAAAGCCGAAGCTGCCCCCATCCGTCCGCGAAATCCGCCAGCACCAGGATAAAGTCGTCGTGCCATCGTCGAGATGTGCCTGCAGCGCGGGAGAGAGGGATTTCATCTGCGGATCTCCAGCAAAGGGATAGATGTGATTGAGCCTAGCCGCTCGATATCGAGCGTGACGTCGAGCGTGTCGGTGTCGAAGCGGACGGGCACATCGAATTCAAAGCCTGCAGAGATTGCGACGCCCGCGCCGGGGGCGGCGTTGAACGTGACACTGCCGGTCGTGATGTCGACACTCCAACCGGTCATCTGCTCGACCCCGTTCAAAGCCACCCGGATTGTGCCCGCGACGGGTTTGGCAATGGCGCGGGTCCAGCTTTGTGCGCCGGAAGTATAGCGTTTCAGGAGCGCGAAGGTGGTGACTGCACCATTGCCAGTGCCAATGAGCTGGTCTGTGGGGGCGACCGCCTGCGATGGCAGGCAGGATTTGTAGTCGGCCCAGTCTTTATAGCGAAACCCATGCAGGCGAGCGTTGCGCGCCTCGAAGAAGGCAACGACCGATGCAAGATCATCTGCGCGGCGAATGCCGTAGGCCACGTCAAACCGGCGGCGCGAGTTGGCCCAGCTGGCGTTGCGTTCTTCGTCGCCACTCGCCAGTTCAACGATCTGGGTGCGCCGCTCCGGCCCGCCTCGCGCGCCACGGCTGATGTTGTCGGGAAACCTAACCTCGTGGAAGGCCATCACATGCCCCTCCGGCCCAGCGACACGGCGCGGGCGATATCAGCCGCGACCTGTGTGCGGGATTGCCGGAAGCTTTCGGCGTCGCGGGACATGATCGTGACAGAGATATTCGGCGCTGCGTTCTGTCCCTGGCCATATCCAGCCGCCTCCCTGCGCGACAGAACACGCTCGCCGCGTTGCAAGATCGCGGGCACTTCATCGGGTTTCAGCCCGGCCCAGCCCCCGGAGTGCATGCGCGGGGCACCGGCGAAGGCCATGGCAGGCACCATCCGGCTGCTACCCGCGACGCCAACTGTGCCGCCCGAATGCAGGATGTTCGCGAACAACCCGCCCGTGCCGCCAAGCGCACCCGATAAGGCATCGGCGATGGGGCCGAGAATGAAGCGCCGCGCGGCCAGTTTGGCCAGATCAGCGATCATCGAAGTGACGAGGCCGCTGAAGTCTAGCTTGCCGGTTTTGACGAAGTCGCCCACGGCGTTCTCTGCGCTCTGGAACGCCCCGACCAGCGTTTGGCCGATATCCCCGCCAATGTCCCGCGCCTTGGCTGCATAGTCAGCAAGGGCAGCCGTCACCGCGCCCCAGCCGGTTACTGCCTGCTCCGCACCCTCGGCGGCTGCGGCCCCTGCTGCGCGCGCAGCGGCTCCTGCGCCACCGGCAGCGGCGGCAGTGTCATCAAGTTCGGCGCTGAGTGCGTCTGCGGATACCGCTGCATCCGCGAGGGCCGTTTCGGCCTCGGTCCCGGCGCTGGTCATCGCATCACGCAGCGCCTGCCAACTCGCCAACGGGCGGCCAGCCGCATCGGCCAGCATGCCTGCTGCCTCGCGGTAGCCGTCGGCCCGGGCGCTGGCATCGTCGGCCGCAGCCCCCAATCCCAGATCAGGCGTATCGATGTAAGTCCGCCCCAGAGCCGCCGAGAATGCATCAGCTGCAGCAGCACCGGCCGCCTCTGCCGCACCCGCGAAGGGGTTGTCGATCCCGCCGAGTGCCACCGGATCGAGGGTCCCGAGCCGAACCCCACCTTCGCCGGTTGCCCATTCAGGGAGCAGGTCCAGCGCTGCGTTGAGCGTTGTAATGAACCTATTGATCCGAGTAACGACACCGTTCAGCATCGACTCCACGCCGCTGATCAGCCCGTTTGCGGCCTGAAACGCAAAGTCGCCAATGGCACCGGGAAGCCGCCCCCAGATCGCCTTCATCGCATCAAACGCGCCTTGGAACACGGCCACCGACCGGTCACCAAAACTGAACACGCCGGTGATGGCACCGTCGAGCGCCGTCAGCGTTGTGGCCTTCATCCCCTCCCAACCTGCTGCCATCCGTGCCAGTGCTGCATCAAGCGCGAGGCCGATGCGCCCCCACACCTCGAAGGCGAGGTCGGAGAGCAAACCCATCGCGTTACCAAAGCCACCGGCACCGGCCATCAACCGGGTGAACTGATAGACCAGCTCGCCCGCACCGACGATTAGCGCGCTGATGCCGGTTCGGATGAGCGCCCCGCGCAGGAACACCAGCGATGTGGCGAGGCCCCGCACCGACAGCGCGGCCATGGCCATGCCTGCCACCCAGCGCCCGGCCATGAGGCCCGCGAATGTGGTGGCATAGGTCGTCAGCCGCCCGATATTGTCGAAAAGTGCCGTGATCGCGATACCGACCGGCCCGGTGGTGCGCGCGACGGCGGCCAGCGCATTGGCCACAGCCTCGAGCGCGGGTGCCGCCGCCACGGCCAGTTGGTTCGAAACCCCGCGCCAGATCAACCCCAGGCGGGAAATCGCATCATTGGTCCGCTCGATCTGGTCAGCATCCTGCTCGGAAACCACCACCCCGAAGGCAAGCACGTCCTCTGTCGCCTGGCGCAGCGTCGCAGTGTCGATGCGAGACATGGCGATGGAGCCCTCTTCGCCGAAGAGCTGCCCCGCGACTGCGGCGCGCTCAGCCGCAGGTACGAATTCCGCGATGGCGGCGTTGATCGCCCCGACACGCTGGTCCAGCGGCAAAGCGATCAGGTCGGCGGCCGACAAGCCCAACCGGTCCAACGCGTCTGCCGCGGGGCCGGTCCCGGCAGCCGCCTGGCTCAACCGTCGCGTCAGATCCTTGGTCGCTTGCTCAATCCCGGACATCGACACACCGGCCAGTTCACCCGCACGCTCCAGCGTTTGGATCGAGGCGACTGTCGTACCGAGTGATTGGGCCAGTTTGGCCTGCGCATCCACCGTCTGCAGGCCGGAACGGACCATCGCGCCGCCTGCCGCCACCAGCGCTGCAGTGGCAGCCGCCGCTGCAAGCGTGGCGCGGCGGGCAAAGGCAGCGACGCGTGTATTCGCGAGGTCCATCTCACGCGACAGTCGCCCGAAGCCGCGCGCGCCTGCCTCACCCACACCTTCCAGCTCGGCGCGCACCTGGCGGCCGCCCTCGGCGACGAGGCGGACCGAGACGCGTTTTTCAGCCATCACGGCTTCCTTCCATCTGCTCGTTCACTTTGCGCACCATCACCGCCTCGATCTCGGGCAGCAGCTCGGCGGCGATCAGCGCGTCGATGCCCAGCGCTTGGGCCAGTGCAATGGCAGCACCCATGTCCCAGCCCAAGACAGCGCCGGGGATCACCCGTAGTTGCCCGCCAAGGCGACCGACCAGATCCCAGACCTGCCAGCCCTCCTGAGTTTGCGGCCTGTTCAGTCTTGTGGGGCAGTCCGGGCACGGCCCCGGGCAGGCGCTGCAGTACCGGTCGCCCCCGCCGAAGGACCAATCGGCGAGAGCGCGGAGACGTTTTTTTCCGCGTCCAGGATCAGGCCCCGTGCGACGTATTGGGTCTGGAAGGCTTCAAAGACCGGCCAGATCTCGAGAAGGGCGTCGATGCCATAGGGTGTGACCGGCAGCAGATTGCCAGCGTCATCGCCGACCCCCTCCCAATCCAAAACAGCGCGCCGTGCGACGGCCTTGGCCATGGCGAGCGCAAGTTCCTCGGTCGTGGAGCTATCCGGCATAACCTCGATGGCCGGATCGGCGCGGGCCGACACCATCAGCGCGGTGGTGAGTGGGCCCACCAGCAGACGCAGGCCTGGAGCGAGGTCCAACCATTCAGGCGTGGCGGTCAGGTTCAGTCGGATCATGATCAGTATCCTATGAGTGTGTTGATAAGGACGGCGGTGCACATGCGGGCCGGGCTGGTGGCTTTTGCTGCCTGCCAGTCAAAGCTGGCCTGCACGCCTTGCGGCCCGGCGATCTCGATGCGCGGTCGCGGTAGATAGACGGCATGGGCCGTGAAGGTGAAACTGGCGTTGACCCCGAGGCTGTAATTGAACTCCAACTCGCAAGGGCTGCCGTCGATGGCCTGTGTCACCAGTGTTGTGTCGGAAAATCGCACTTCGATCCGGCCGGTGAGTGCAGCCATGGTCGGATCGGCACCATCGATGCGGCCATCGCCCCGGATGGTTTCGATACGGTCGAGGTTGTTGGAATAGGTGATCTCAGCCGAGACGACATTGCCCAGCGCCGTTCCGTTGCGTTTGACCGTGCCGTTGAAATGGCCGAACCGCTGAAGAGCAAGCGCGGTTGGTGTGCCAGCGGCCGTTGTGGCGGCGACGGTTTCACCTTGGGCAATGAGCCGCGCCGTCGCGGTCAACAGGCCAGAGCGCTGCATCTGCCATGACAGCTGATCCAGCACACAGCCTGAATACATGGCGAAACGGGGCACTTCCGGCATTGCCGTTTCAATCGACATGCTCGGTAGCGTCCAGTTGCCCGACTGGAACGTGTGGGTCTTGGGCGTGGTGCCGCTTGTGGTGGGCTGGCCAAACGCCGCCTTCAGCCAGAAGCCGAAGGCCTCAACGTCGATGGGGATCACGACCTCGCCGTCAGCGGTCACCGCATCCTTGATTGGTGCAAGCGGATCGCGACCGTAGCCCAACAGTTCCGATTCCAGCAGCGGTTGTTCCGCCCCGAGCGTCGCCCGGGCGAAGGGCATCAGCCGGAACCCACTCACCGGCGGGGTGCCGTAAACTGTCTCGAAGCCAAGCGCCATCTGCGCCCGGGCGCCTTGCGCTCGTGCCATATCGTTCTCCTAATTGTCGGGGTGTCAGGCCAAAGGGCCTGTGGTGGTGTAGTGCAAAACGACGGTGATCACCGCCGCCTTCAGGGTGACAGCTCCCTCAACCGGCAGATCGACCGAGGCCGGGGCTTCTGCCTCGACCCAATCGCAGAGCCCGCCAAGTGTGCGGTCTGTTTCCAGTGCAGTGCCGATCGCCGCGATCAGCGCATCGAAGGCCGTGGTCCGGTTTCCGGCCGTCTGGATGATCACCTCCATCTCCGCCCGGTGCTCATAGTGATAGCGCAGCGGCGATAACGTGACCTCCGGCTCGCCGGGTTGGCCGTCGCGCAGGATGATCAACCCGGCTGGCGGGATGCGTTCGGGGAGAACCTCGTCACGCAAGGTGAGGGCGGCAAGCGGCTGCAGCCGCGCTTGCAGCGCGGCGAGGACGGTATCGCGGGTGGTGTGCATTGTGGGTGGCTCTGAATTTTGGCCTGCGCTGTCAGGGTGCAGGCTTGTTTACTACTCTTGTAGGGGTACTTGCGCCGGATCAGTGACCTTCAGGGTCTCTCATGGTAGTGACTACTCATACAGGAGGACCGACATGCAATTTCAACTGAACACTGATTCCAATATTCAAGGGAACGACGGATTGGCAGATGAAGCCGAGACGGTCGTCACTTCTGCGCTCGGGCATCTGACCGACCGGCTTTCCCGGATCGAGGTGCATCTGGCTGATGTGAACGGTGCCAAAGGCGGTGCCGACGATATTCGCTGCACCGTCGAGGCGCGCCCCGAGGGGATGCAACCGCAGACTGTCACCCACAATGACGCCAATGTGGACGCAGCCCTGCGCGGTGCGGCGAAAAAGATCCGCTCCTTACTGGACAGCGAATTCGGCAAGCTGGACCGGCGCTGATCACAACCGCCTATCCACCCACTTCGCCACAATGAGCCCGGGCACGCCGTCCACTGCCCGCTCCGCATCCCGCGCCAAATCCAGCCGCTTTCGCAGCTTGACCTGCGGCACCAGCAGGAAGATCGGCACGGTCGCTACGCCGCGTCCAGTTTTGGATCTGCTCGCCACCGCGCGGCCTTTTGTATTCAGCCGCCCCTCGGCCACCAGTAGGCTTGGCCCCCGGCGGCGGTAGATGAATCGTAAGCGCAGGCCGGTTCGACGTTCCCATTCTCCGGGGGTGATGCGACTGCCCTTTGTGCTTTTCCCGGCCGCTGGCGTGGGAATCGCCAGCCAGAACCCATCCTTTGACCGGATCAGCGGTCCGGTATCATGCGCGCCGATGATCACGGGTGCTTTGGACCAGACGAGAGCTGCCGCGTTCAGGCTGTTGCTGGTCCTTGGGAACGTTGCCAGACGGATGCTGTTGCTCAGCCGGGTTCCCAGCCCAGCGCCGGTGATCTGGGTGCGCCAGGCCGATTTCAGACTGCCGCCCGCCTCTCGCATGGCCGCCGACACCGCCTTTTCACCGGCAGCGATTTCGGCCTGCATCAGGGCGGCAATGTCAGGCCGGATGTCGATCCTAAGCCTCATGTTGGCCTCAGGTCCAGCGACCAGACAAGCCGTTCACGGTCACGCATCGGCTCGCCCTGGATGGTAAAGCTGTCGGTGCCGATCACGATCAGATCGCCGGGATGGGGATCCGGCAGGTCGAACAGACGCACGTCGACCATCGTGGTATCGCTGACAAAGCGGCCCGCGCCGAACTCGGTGATGCGATCCGGGGCGCGGCGGATGAGACGGATCGTGCGTTCTTCTGAGGTGGTGGCCGAGATCCAGAGCGCGGCCATCGCCATGGACGGGTTTGCATAGATCCGGTCCACGGCGGCGGCGAAGACGTTCATGGTCGGCTCGTCAGTTCGAGGTCTGCAGGCGGATCGCGATGCGCGGCCGCTTGTTGACCGGCAGGATCGAAGCTTCCGTCATCAGGTCGATCCAGCGGCCTTTCTCGTCGAGATGCTGGCGAGCATAGAGCGGCAGACCCATGGTGTTCGCCGCCTCCAGCAGGTTTGCCGGGCCGCCATAAGTGGTGAAGGTGTCCATGGTGCCCAGCGGGAACGCGATGCCTTCGCTGGCGGGGACCAAGCGTTCGGTCGCTTTGGTGGAAAGCGTGACGGTGCCCGAGTATTCCTCGAACACAATACCCGCAAAGGGGAAGTTGCGACGCATATCCTCGCGCAGGGGCTGGGCCCCAGTGGCTGCGTAGAACTTGTAGGCTTCCTCGGTCTTCGGGTGCGCGATCAGCTTGTCGAAGAACTCCCGGCTGACCAGTGCGTGAACTGAGGACATGGCCTCGCCCAACAGGTTGTCTTCCACGGCGCGCAAGACCTCACGGACCTTGCCCTGCACATTGGTACCTGCTGTGCCCAGCAGGAAGTCCACCGAGATTTGCGCCAGCCCGAACTCCGTGAAGTAGTTGTAGAGCGTGGTCCCAGCGCCGTCCTTCACGATACCGCGCAGGGCGTTCATCTCCATGTATTCGCGGGTCTGGGCGTGCTTGCGACGCATCAGCTGCAGCTTGCGGTTCATCACCTCGACCAGCGGGTCGGCCCCGTCGAACACGCCCAGCGCCGGTTGGCCCTGAATGTCGCCGGGCAGGACCACGTCATCATGCGGGATCCACGGCAGGGCGAAGCTGCGCATGGAACGACCCTCGCGGGTGCCGACCGTGGCCGGGCCGCCGAGGGGGACGGAGGGCAGCAGGTTCAGCACACCCTCGTATTGCTCGATGATCACTGAGCGCTGGCTGACGCCCTCGAAGCGAAACAGGCCGATCTGGCCGAGGCGGGTGTAAAGGTTAGGCAGGATGTTGATCGCCTGCGTCATTTCGGCCAGCGAATAGCCGCCAGCGTCAAAGGGGTTGCGGACAAGGGTCATGGGATGCTCCGGGGGATAAAGGGGATGTTAGATCAGACGCCATCGCGGGCGATAATGCCGACGGCGGCAAGCTGGCCGATCTTGGTGGTGATCTTGGCGCTGTCATCGACAGTGGCGTCATAGGCCAGGCCCGCCCGCGAAACGATCGAGGGGCCGCGCACGACTACAATGCCGGTGGCGTCCGCCAACGTGGCGTCGACGGGATAGAGCAGCACAGCGCTGGCAGTCTGCGCACCATCAGTGCCACCGCTGGTCGCCAGCTTGTATTTGCCGTTGACCGTAATGCGGCCGAGGACCGCACCGACCGGATAGCGCGTGCCAATCAGCAAGGTGATCACTTCGCGGGTGTAGTTCGGGTTGACCTCATATTTGAGGACATCGCCCATGCTGGGCGGTTCCGTCAGGACGGGCATTGGTTGGTCTCCATGTTGTGGGGGTTGGCCGGTGTGGGTGGCGCTAGATCAGCGCTTGGCGTCAGTTGCAGCCTTCTTGGCAGCGGCGATGATCGGGCTGTCTTTCGCGGCGGCCGCTGCCGGAGCAGAAGCAACAATGCCCGCCGCATCGCTGCGTGCGGCGAGATCGGCCAGCACGCGAGCGCGCAAGGCTTCGGGCTTCAGGCCCTTGGTGACAGCATCGGCGGCGTCGATCTGCACGCCGAGCCGGGCGGCCTGCGCGCAGACCTGCGCAACTTCTGCTGCTTCAATCCGAACGGCGTCGGCTGACATAGCCACCGGATTGGGCGTCTGTACGGCGGCCGCTGCTGGGGGAGCCGCTGGTGCAGCATCGACCGGAGGTGTGTCGACAGTTTCAGTGGATGTTTCAGGCTTCGTGGTCATCTGTGGACCCTTTCTGTTGGTGGGATTGGTGCCGCGTGGGGCGGCGGCGAAGGCGCGGAAGGCGGTGACCGGATCACCAAGATCGTCGGCGAGGCCTGCTGCGATGGCATCGGCACCGCGAAATACGGCCGCTTCCGTGGCCAGCGCTGCCGTCCGGGTCAGCCGATCCCCGCGACCGGCGGTCACGGTTTCTGCGAAGAGAAAGCGGACCACCTCCAGCTCGCGCTGCATCTGGTCGTGCACGGCCTCGGGCAGTGGTTGGTACGGATTAGCGTCGACCTTATGGGCCCCCGCATGGATCAGGGTGACGGCAATGCCCTTCTGATCGAGCGCGCCGCTCATATCGGTGTGCAGCGCGACAACGCCGATGCTGCCAACGGCCCCGGTGCGGGGCAGAATGATGCGGTCGGCCTGGCTGGCTAGGACATAGCCAGCGGATAGAGCGTGTTCGGCCACGAAAGCATGGACGGGCTTTTGCGTCCGGGCTGCCCGGATACGATCAGCCAGATCGAAGGCCCCGGCGACCTCGCCGCCGAAGCTGTCGATGTCCAGCGCGATGCCACGCACGCCGGGATCGGCCAAGGCTGCCTGAAGCTGGGCCGCGATGCCCTCATAAGACGTCAGGCCAGAGGATTGCCCGATCCACGCACCCCGGTGCACCAGCGTTCCGGCGATTTCGACCACCGCGATGCCGTCAACTATGGAAAAGGGCTGGCTGCCGTCGCGCTGATGGCGCCGGGCGAGATCATTGCCGAACAGCGATGCGCGGGCCGGGAGGGAGGTTGCGGCTTGGTGTTCTGGCGCAACCTCCAGCCCTTGGAAGGTGATTTCCTGCCCGGTGATGCGCGGGCCCAACCCGGACAGGAAGGCCAGCGCCTTCGCAGGGTCGACCATAAGGGGCGTGTTAAAAGCGCGCTGGGCGATCTGGGCGTGGTGCATCACGTTTCATCCTTGGGGACAGTTTCGTCTTCACCATCTTCGGGCGCACCGTCGCCTTCTGCACCGTCCTGCTTGTCATCCTTGCCGCTGGCCGCACCCGGCCCCTGCGCCGGGGATCCCGGACGCCGGAAATCAAGGCCCAGCGCCAATTCGCGTTTGCGTTCAGCGGCGATTTCCCGGTCGACCTGCTCAGCGTCATAACCGCGCTCGGAGATTGCCTGCGTGCGGGATTTCAACCCAGATTCGATCTGCAGGATCTCGGCCGAGGCATCCTTCATCGGATCGATCCAGTCCCATTTGGTCGGCAGCCATGCGCAGGCCTGATATTGGCGGCGCTGTTGATCATAGCCGGGCAGGTCCAAGGCACCGGACAGCACCGCGACATCCATCCAACGGGTCCAAACCGCACGACACAGCTGGAACACCAGCACGCCATGTTGCCAGGCTGATATCCGGCGGCGGAACTCGATCAGGCTGATCCGCGTGTTCGAGAAGTTCCCCTTCGCCGTATCGCCGGTCAGATAGCCGTAAGGAATGCCCAGCGCCGCTGCGACTTGCAGCAGGGTTCTATATTGGAACGGCTCATAGGTGCCGCCCGAGTCTGGTGTGGCCGGGGTCGAGACATCCTCGCCGGGATCGAGCCGCACCACCTGGCCGGGTTCGACCTCCAGATCCTCCTCGGTTGGCTCCAGCGGGGTTTCTGGCGCAGGCGAGGTGATGAACATCGCGAACATCGCCGCGATCTTCTTCCGTTCCAGCTCTGCGTCATCATAGAGGTCCAGCGTGAACAGCTTGACGATGGCTGCGGCGAACCGCGACACGCCGCGCAGCTGCCCCGCTTCAACCGGGTCGAGGACATGGATCACATCTGCGGCGGGGAGATATGCGCAGAAGTTGGTGACGCCTGATCAGGCGGCGGCTTGAACGTGGCGGAGCCCGTCGCGGAACTCAACCCCTTGGATGATCTCGGGAAGGCGGTTTTGGCCGTCAAGTTTTCGCCATT
>Ga0307943_1000490_pt1 | contig 23460 bp, 17 predicted proteins | sample OrgLakmetagen177_FD_203149 | JGI IMG/M metagenome (GOLD analysis project Ga0307943, IMG submission 203149) | Saline water microbial communities from Organic Lake, Antarctica - #177 | ecosystem: Environmental > Aquatic > Non-marine Saline and Alkaline > Saline | place: Antarctica: Organic Lake... | reverse complement strand
AGTGGAGTCAAGAACCGTAGCGAAGCAAGCTCATAGCCTGTCCCGAGAAATCGGGAAACACTTTTAAAATAAACAAAAGTGAGTAATGCGAAAAAGAAAAGAAGTTAATTTTTGCAGTAAAGCTTGTTTGAAAAGCTATCTTGGGGAAACTAACAGATAAGCATTAAATATTTATATAGTGTCCGCAAGAAAACCAATCATTTTTAAGTCTTTGATAAGAAAGCATCAAAGACAAAGCTTGTGAAGTTTTTTATTGACAGGAGTCCCGACTGTCAGCGTCGGGATGACTGCAATTAAAAACAAGCTTAACGCAGTATTTGACGTTTTCTCGCAAAGACTATCTATGAGTTTATAGCTTTACTATTCCGCCAGCTGGCGAACTAATTAATTGAAGTAGATAGTACTAAAGTAAGCTATAGAAATATGAATTTTTGTAAATTATTTATTAATGTTATCTTTAGGAAAAAAAAATAATTATGAAAAGAGTAACAAGAAAAGTCCAGACAATTTTAATGGCTACTTTGTTTTTCGGTTTAACAGCTGGATTAGCAGGTTGTGGTGAAACTGAAAGTACAGAAGCAGATGACGTTCAAACTGAGGATGTTCAAACTGAGGAAATAACAACAGAGGAAACAACAACTGATGAACATCCTGAAGCTGAAAGTGAAGAGCATCCGACGACAGAAAGCGACGAGCATCCAGCAGCTATGGAAAGTGAAGAACATCCTGATGCTGAAAAAGAGGAGCATCCAGCAGCCAAATCAGAGGAGCACCCTTCTTAATACATTTATAGCATAAAAAAACCGTCTTGAATAATCAGGACGGTTTTTTTATGTTTAAAATGTCTTTGCAATAAAACTTCAAAGAGAGAAAATATTTTTTTTATGAATTTGGATTATTTATTCTTTCAAATGTAAATGTGGTTTTTGGTTTAACAATAAATTCATCGATTTCCATCACTGGATATGCCAAAAAGTTGATAGGACCAGAAGCAGGGCCAGGCTTGAATTTAATATCTCTTCCATTGGAGAGTTCTATTCTATTTGCTCCGTGGTGTCCAAAATAATAGGTTGCCAAAGAGGTGTATTTATTCGCTTCACTAATATCAACAGGCCACCATTTCCCATCTGCATAAAACTCAGCCCAGCAGTGATAACCATTGATTCCTCCTTCATCTCTGTCAGATGGAATAGATGCACCAATTGCAAATCGGGCTGGAATGCCTACAGATCTAGCCAATGCGATAAAGTAAGAGTGAAATTCACTGCAATTTCCACTTTGTGCATCACAAGCATAGACAGCATCGCCTGTTCCATAAGTACCTTCTTCATCTTTAATGTATTTCATGCTGTCGATAACGTAATCATACAATGCCCGCGCTTTAATTAAAGGATCATTCTTCGTCTTGTTTCCGATGGCAGTTAATGCAATTTCTTTAAATCGTTCTCCAACTGGAATCAAAGTGTTTGCGCTAAGGTATTGATCTAAATCTTCACCTTTTTTCGCTTTGTAAGGACTTTTTTCTAAACGTTTTACGTTGTATGCAATTGAAATTTCTTTGTTACTGTGTCCTTGGTCTAAATTCAAATAGAGTACTTTATTTCCAAATTGATCATCTGTTAAGTATTTTTCCTTGGTAGGAATACTCACAGAAAGTAATTTAACATCTTGAAATTGATTCGATTCAGCAATAGGAATCCAAATTTCTCCTTCTCCGTCAATTTCGGGTAAAGTAACAGTATAGTTAAACTTAAATTCATCTTCTCCTTCAACAACGCCTAATAAATTTCCGCCAGCATTTTCAATTGCTACGCGCTCCCAAGTCTTGTCTTTTTTATTTTGTTTCCATGAATAAAAAGGCTTTCCATTTAATTTATGAATATTTGTTCGCACAACATTCATGTTTTCTGCGGTTCCGTCAAGGAAAAAATCAACATCATAAACATCCCCTTTTTCGTCTGCTAAATCAACACAAGCAAAATAACTTCCAGGCCCTAAATGCGATAAATATTCGGTGTGAACCCTTACTAAACGTAAATTTAAATCGAGCGTATCGTCCTTCAGATGAAAAGTCCCACCTGATTTTTCTGTTGTTTCAAGAATATACTTTCTAATTCCTTCTTCAATCTGAGCAATGGAAACATTTTCTTCTGGCAGTATTTCTTCTTGCACCGCAATTTCAGTTTCCTCTTTGGTTTCAGAATTACAACTGAACAAAATAGAACTACCGATAAAAAGTGAAATGATAAAATATTTTATGTTCATATAAGTTTTTTTTAAGTGAAGTAAAAGTAAATAAATCTTATCGGTAGAACAGTAATTATTGTGATTCATTAATATATGGAAATACAACAAAACAATTATTATCTACAAGTTAAAGTTTAGCAACCCAAAAGCAATCCGCGGTTAATAGAGGTTTACTTTCTCAAATTACTTTCATTATTATACAATTGAATCACCTTATTTCAAATTACTATCCAACATCTTTTTAGTACCTTTGCGCCATGATTAATATCGATAATTTAAGTTTTCACTTGCCGCAAGGTTATTTGTTTAAAGAAGTCAGCCTACAGATTAATTCTGGTGATAAAATTGGTCTTGTTGGAAAGAACGGTGCTGGTAAATCCACTTTATTGCGTTTGCTTTCGGGAAGAGAACAACCAACAGAAGGAAGGATTCACAAGATTAAGGATGCTTCAATTGGTTATTTGACGCAGGATATCGTAATTGACACCAATCAAAGTGTATTTGATTACTTAGATTTTTCGAATGAAGATTTGAATAAAATACGTTATCAAATTGACGATATTAATCACCAATTAACGACAAGAACAGATTACGAAACTGATTCGTTTTTACAATTATTAGATGATTTAAACTTTGCCAATGAGCAATACAACTTATTTGAAGGTTACCAATGGGAGGAGAAGATCACTTCTACTCTTCAAGGTTTAGGTTTTCAAGAAAGTGTTTTCCAAAAACCTTTAAATCAATTTTCTGGAGGTTGGAAAATGCGTGCTGAACTCGCTCGAATCTTGATTAATAATCCTTCCGTTTTATTGCTGGATGAGCCGACAAACCACTTAGATATTATTTCTATTGGATGGTTGGAAACCTATCTAAAACGTTTTGAAGGAGCGCTGATTACTATTTCTCACGACCGTTATTTCTTGGATAACGTAACGAAGAAAACATTGGAAATTACCAAAGGTAAAATTTTGAATTTTCCTTATCCTTATTCAATTTATAAAGAAAGAAGAGCAGAGGAGATTGAAATTTTAATCAACGCTCAGAAACAACAAGAAAAAGAAATCAAACGAACCGAAGAGCTAATTGATAAGTTCAGGGCAAAAGCGAGTAAAGCTTCTTTTGCGCAGTCTTTGATGAAGAAATTAGACAGAACAGAGCTTATTGAAGTGGAAACTGATGAGGTTTCTTCAATGAGAATTTCCTTTCCATTAAGTATTCAGCCTGGAAAAACGGTGTTGGATATGGAGCACTTAGGAAAATCTTATGGTGACTTAAATCTTTTCAAAGAGATCAATTTATCTGTTGGTAGAGGAGAGAAAATCGCTTTACTTGGTCCAAACGGTGTGGGTAAATCTACATTGTTGAAGCGCATAATGAAATCTGAAGATGGTGAAGGAACTGTAACTTATGGGCATAACGTTGAAGTAACTTATTTCGCACAGGATCAAGCCGATAAATTAGACCCTAAAAAGACAGTATATGAAACTGTAGATTTAGTTGCAAAAGGAGATATACGTAAACAATTGCGTTCTATTTTGGGTGCATTCTTGTTCAGCGGAGAAGATGTAGACAAACAAGTGGGTATATTATCGGGTGGGGAAAGAACACGTTTGGCTCTGTGTCAATTGTTATTGAGTCCGTCAAATGTTTTAATTCTCGATGAGCCGACAAACCACTTGGACATTCAAAGTAAATCCGTTTTGAAGCAAGCTTTGAAACAATATGAGGGAACATTTATCATCGTTTCTCACGACCGTGAATTCTTGGAAGGATTAACAAATAGAATCTGGGATATTGAAAACAAGCGTTTAAAGATTCACCACTATACAGTTCAAGAATATCTTTCGAAGAAATCAGAAGCTTTTGAACAAGCACAGCAATTGGGTAAAAGCAATAAGACCAAAGCAAAAGAAGCTGCTGCAGCAAAAGTAAAAGAAGAAGTGAAGCCTTCTCTTTCTTATGAAGAAGAAAAAGAACAAAAGAAAGAATTGAGCCGTTTGAAAAATGCTGTTCGAAAAGCAGAGCAGCGTATAGAGAAGTTAGAAGTTGAAATTGAGAAAATGGACAAAGTAGTGCTCAATCTTGATTACACTGATGAAGAAAAGTCAGCTGAAACACTTAAGGAATACGACGCCCTAAAAACGGAATTAGATGAAGTGATGGCAGCTTGGGAAGAAAACACGGAAGCGTTAGAAGCGATTTAAATTTGAATTATGAATGTTGAATTCTGCATTCAAACATATTTTAAAGATGAATAGCTAATTGGCGCTTTTTATTAATTTATCTGTGTATTTATTGTCTTTTTTATACGAACTTGTTTTTAGTGAGCGGATGATCGTGGGTCTTAAAAACTCATTATTCTTATATTTTTGGTTCTACCACTATTTTAATGGATATTAAATTCTCCATGAGAAAACAAAAAACAAAAGCATAAAATTTTAATACAAAAAAGTTCCTTTGTGAAAATTTCTTTACAACAAGTTGATAAACAAATTTTTACTTCAGGATGACATTTCATTGTTGGGGAGAAAAAAGGGGAATGTCATACTGCGCATCGGTAAAATCTATGATTTTGCTGATGGAAGGATCTTTTTAGAGACGAAGAAAAATAATTAATATATTTTGAATCTTAATTATTTTCTTATAAAAAAGATGGATTGTTATCACTTCATCTTTTAATTTATTTTGTGTTTTAGATACTTCAAAAGTATATTTAAAAATTAGTTACATAATAAGGGTTTTAAATAAGCCATTAAAATAGTGGTAGAACCCTATTTTTTAATGATTGGTTTCAAAAATCAATCATTCAATTATAATGAGAGCAATGGTATTAAAACTAATACCGGATTGATTTCAAGTAATTGTCCTTTAAATTGATTCAAAAAATAGTTGTTACCATTAAAATCAGGGCAGGACCAACTAAAGAAATTATATTGAGATAAAGCTGCATAATCCTGTTCCCAAGTTAAAAACGCCAATTGATTGCGCCTCAATACTCAAAACTCCCACTCTATACTGTGTAAAGCTTTAGCTTTACATTGCCGTCATCACAGCTCCTTCAAATTCCATATTAACCATTCCACTACCTCTTTTTTTGTTTCCTTCTTTATCAACAAAAATTCCATTAATTTTCACTTCTAGGTTTCCTAAACGTGGAGAGAAAACTATTATTTTAGCTTCTCCACTTACAAGGTTATATTCTTTTTCTTTACCCTTTTCACCCGCTTTTATGTACATTGAAAATGATTCATTGGATTTCAAAGAAGGATCGGATTTGTATTTTCCTTTGTGATTAACTAACATATCGTTTTTCTTGAATCGTAGGTGAATGTCTTCATTAAATGCACTTTTAATAAAAGCCGAAAGACTTTGATTTGTAAACGTAAGTGAGTTTTTCTTTCGTTCGAAAAGGTTGAAATTAATGCTGTCTCCCCCAATTAAAAGATCAATTTTACCCATACTAAAGAAGTCAGAACCTTGACTCTTGCGTTGGATTTTAGACTCTTCATCATCTTTAATCTTCATGTATTCCCCATTCCATTCTCCATCGGGTAAACTGTCAGTTGCTGTGTTAAGGACTTCTTCATTTGAAACACCACTGTTTTGCTCTTTCGATTCTTCGTTTGTACAAGAGAAAAATAAAAATATCCCACCAATTAAAAGAGTAAAATTTTTCATTTCTACATGTTTTTATTATTATCGCTGTGCTGTCTATTCGTATTTGAATTATCCGGCTTGTTTGAACTTGGTTTTTTCTTCGTCCACTTCTTTTTGCGATTGTTATTATTCGGTTTAGATTTTGATTTTTCTTTCCATTCCGGCGCTTCACCCAATTCTTCAGGAAGTGGCGAAACAGGAATTGTAGAACCAATCAAATTCTGAATTTTAGACAATTTTGACATGTCTTTCGGGTTAATTAACGAAACGGCTTCCCCTTTGGTATTTGCCCGTGCAGTTCTTCCGACACGGTGAACGTAATCTTCTGCATCTCTTGGCACATCGTAATTAATTACCATGTTGATTTCCTTGATGTCGATTCCTCTGCTCATCACATCTGTAGCAACCAATAAAGCGATTCTTCCAGACTTAAAACCACGTAAAACTTCTTCACGGTCATCTTGTTCTAGATTTGAAGAAATTCCACTAGTTTTAAAATTACTTTTCTTTAAATATTTAACAATCGTACCTACTTTATCTTTGGTAGAAGTAAATATGATTATTCGTTTGTAGTCTTTTCTTTCTTCTAAAATCGTTTTTAATAAGCCATTTTTCTGTTCATCAAAACAAAAGTAAACAGATTGTTTTACACCTTCTGCTGGTTTTGATAAAGCAAGATTAATCTCTACAGGATTTTTTAAAAGTGTTCTTGCAAATTTTCTAATTTCATTTGCCATTGTTGCGCTAAACATTAAGTTTTGACGCTTCTCAGGCAAACTTTTGAAAATCATTGTTAAATCATCAATGAATCCCATATCAAGCATTCGGTCTGCTTCATCTAAAATTAAATGTTCTAATGCTGAAAAGTCTGTGTATCCCATTTTTAAGTGAGACAATAATTTTCCTGGGGTAGCAACAATAATATTTGTTCCGCTGACTAAAGCTTCTTTTTGTTCTATCCAATCTTTTCCGTCTCCACCGCCATAAATAGCTTTGGAACTCACAGATATAAAGTAAGATAATCCTTGAATCTGTTGTTCAATCTGCACTGCTAATTCACGCGTAGGAACAATTATTAAAGTATTGATTTTATCTGTAGGCTTAACTGCTATTTTATGAAGAATAGGCAATACGAAAGCCCCTGTTTTCCCTGTTCCTGTTTGTGCACAACCGATAATGTCGCGTCCCTTCAGAATCTCTGGGATAGCTTGTTCTTGAATTGGAGTTGCGGTTTCAAAACCCATATATCCAATCGCTTCAATAAGTTGTTCGTCTAATTCGAGCTCTGTAAATTTCATGGTCTAAAGTTAGTAAATACAATTAGAATAATTTTCACTTTCTTTAATGCATTATTAAATGGGAGGTTATTGGTGCGTTCAGAAATCTAAGAAGTATTCAAAGATTCGAAACTTCGTAATTGAATACTTCTATCCCTGAATTCTTAAAGTGATCCCTTCAACGCCTTCGAAAGGTTCAGTCACCGAGGTTAACGAGGTCATCGAGGTCAACGTATTACTATTTGGGAAGAAGTTTGAATCCTTCAATCCTCCAATCCTTGAATCCTCTAATCCTCCAATCCTTGAATTCTCTAATCCTTGAATCCTCTAATCCTTGAATCCTTGAATCCTTGAATTCTCTAATCCTTGAATCCTCCAATCCTCCAATCCTCTAATCCTTAAATCAATAATTTTGGTTCAAGCTTAAGGTGTTTGATTATTTTGATTCCTTATATTTGATCCAATATTTCAAATAATTTTTGATTTTAAGCGTTAGTTATTCACCATGAGAAAATTTGGAACACTATTAATTGTAATGAGCATTGCCTTAGCTGGTCTTACACAAGTAGGTATGGGTGAATGGAGAATGCATATTTCACCTAATTCGGCAATCGATTTAGTCGAAGGTAAAGATGCTGTATACGCCATTCTAGAGAATGGAATGTTGGAATACGATCTTGAACAAAGCGAACAAACAATATGGACAGTTGCGAATTATTTATCTGACGTGTCACCATCTGCAATAGCATATGACGAAGGTTCTGGAAATTTAATTGTGGGTTATGAAAGTGGAAATATTGACTTGATCAATAATAATTCAGTTTACAATCTTCCGGCAATTGTTCAGTCTACTGTTAATGGTATAAAAAGAATCAACAGAATTGTTGTTAAAGGTAATTTTGCCTACTTAGCAACTGGTGTTGGAGTTGTTGTGGTTAACATAAATAGAAGGGAAATCAGAGATACTTACAACCCTTCAAATAGTGAGAGTAATTTTTTGGATATTGCATTTTTAAATGACAGTATTTATGTATTGACTGATAAAGCTGTTTATGCAGGTGTTGCAAATAATTCTTTCCTAGCTGATCCAGGTCAATGGGAATTATTGCCTAACGTTTCAGATTATACTTCTATTGGATCTTATAATGAATTAGAAGTTTTTAATGAAAAGTTATTCTTGGCATACGACCATGATTTTTACAGTGGCGATACACTTTTTCAAATAGTAAATAATGTACCAACTGTTTTTATTGATGAAGTTGAGATCAATGGACTCAATGGACTAGATGAGAATTTATTGGTTTCTTTATCAGGTTCTGTATTGAGTTTTAATCAGTCATTGACTCAAGTGGAAAATATTTATCAATATCAAAATGCCGGTTTTCCGGAACCACAACATGCCTGTATAGTAGGATTGGATTACTTTATTGCTGATTCAAAATGGGGCTTGATAAAAGCCAGAAATGCTTTTCAGTCAAGCAGTATTAATTTTGAAGGACCACGTTATAATTCTGCTTTTCGAATGAAATGGCGCAATGGAATACTGGCTGTCGCTACTGGAGGGTTTAGCGGAAAAGCTCCTTCTTATAGCAGAAATGGAGGAGCAACAATGGAGGATGAGAAATGGACTTCTACAGTAATTAATGAACAAGTGATGTTAAAAGGAACAGATACTTGGGATTTTATTTCAACTGCAATTAATCCCAAAAACACGCAAGAAATTGCATACGGAAGTTATTCTGGAATTCCATTGGTAATAGCAAATGGCGGAGTAGTAACTGATACTTTTGTCTTTTCAAATAGTTTAATCGAAGAAACATCCAATGTGGGTTGGGGTTATATTTCAGATATTGAATATGATACTGATGGGAACTTATGGGTTGCGAATGCAAATGCTAATAAACCTTTAAAAGTGCGCACAAGTGAAGGACTTTGGTTCGATTTTAATGTTGGGTCTGGACTTAACAGAATTACGAAAGGTCTTTTGATTGACCAAAACAACGTAAAGTGGATGTCTATTGAAGGAACTGGAATTCTAGCATTTGATGAAGGAGAGAACATTGATGATGCCAGTGATGACAGATATCGGGTATTAACAACTGGTGCCAATGACGGTGCGCTTCCATCGACAGTTGTAGAAGCTATTGCTGAAGACTTTGATGGTAATATTTGGATTGGGACTACTGATGGAATGCGTGTTTTATACAATTCTTCAAATGTTTTTGACGCTTCTCCTGGAGAATATAATTTCCAAAAGCTATTGATTGAATTTGGTGAGAACGTTGAAATCGTCCTAGGAAACACACATATTACTTCTATTCAAATTGATGGAGCCAATAGGAAATGGATTGGAACAGCGAGTTCTGGAGTGTTTTTACTTTCACCAGATGGGCTAGAGGTCGAACGTAGTTTTACAGCTGAAAACAGTCCCTTGCTTAGTAATTTTATTCTCGATATAAGTATTAACGAAAACAATGGAGAAGTCTTTTTTGCAACTGAAAGTGGAATGATTTCTTACCGTTCTGATGCATCTAAGGGTGATATAGAATACACGAACGTAAAGATTTTCCCCAATCCTGTTCACCCAGAATACGTTGGCCCAATTACAATTCAAGGAATAGCCTATAATTCTGATGTAAAAATCACTGATGTTTCTGGAAAGCTAGTTTATAAAACTATTTCGAATGGTGGAACTGCTACTTGGGATGGGAAAACGCGCGATGGCCAACGCGCTTCAACGGGCGTTTATTTAATCTGGACAAGTATTGATGATCCCGATGTGAAAGGAAGACAAGTTGGAAAAGTTGTGCTGATTAATTAGTGGAAATGAAAGGAATTCAGCACGGAATTTTATTGAGGAAACTCAATTACAGCGAAACAAGCCTAATTTTAAACTTTTTCACCCTAGAAAATGGATTTCAAGCCTATATTTTTCAAGGAGGAAAGAAGAAGAAAGGAAATATTCTCCAAGCTTTGAGTTTGGTGGAAATTACAGCCTATAGAAGAGATGATAGTGAACTGGGGAAAATAACAGAAATTAATTCAACATTTATTCCCCAAAGCATACCTTATCATCCTCTGAAAAGTGGTTTGGCATTTTTTATTACCGAAGTTTTGGCGCAAGTTTTAAAAAGTAGTGATAAAGACGCCGAAATGTTCGCGTTTTTGGAGCATGAAGTAAAGTGGCTTGACGATTCAGATGAGTTCACTAATTATCCTATATGGTTTTTGCTAAAGCTGGCTGATCAAGTTGGAATTGGAATTAATGTCAGCCATCCCGACGGATTAATTTTCGATCTTCAAGATGGAGTTATTGCCAATCAAACACCAAGTAGTCAAATTTTTGTAAATGATGAGGTCGTTCCAATTTTAATTCAACTTTTGCAAAGTGAGAAAAATGATTTATTGGCAATGCACATTCATAAAACGCATAGAAAGCAAATTACAGAACATTTGATTAATTACTTTAGAGTACATATCAATGGATTTAAAACTCCGAAATCATTGCAAGTAATGCAAACAATTTTTGAATAGGTAATGTAATTATGAATTATGAATTGTGTTCCATGAGTCGTCGCCTTCGGCAAGCTAGTGCTGTAACTCATAAATAACGGTGCTTAAATTTTGCTTAAAATTTTTCTTTAGACAAGGCAAGATTTTCAATCATAGCCATAGTTACGGTTTAAAATTTTAACGAAGTATAAAGGAAAAAGAGGAGTAAAATAAGCGATGGAATTTATGAATTACAGCACTAGTGCTGTAATTCTTAATGAAAAATCAAGAACATAGTTTCAAAAATCAATCATATCCTTTTAAGAGTAAGGACTTCAGATCGTGTAAATCCTTAAGACCAGAAAGCAATGGATTTTAAACTAAAACAGACAAAAAGTTAGTAATTAATCTGATTTTTTAGGTTTGACCTGCTAAAAATCCATAATTTTAATGTGATATAGCTGCAAAATTTTACTTTTGCAGCCATGGTAAATAGCGACCAAATAAAAACCCTTAAAGAACGAATTAAAAACTTGTTTATTTACTTGTCCATCGACGAGAAAAAAAGAACTATTCATGAGAATGAACTGGCTGCTCAAGATCCAACTTTTTGGGACGACCCTAAAAAAGCAGAAGTGCTTTTGAAGAAAAATCGTCAATTGAAATTCTGGGTCGAATCTACTGCTTCTTTGGAAGAAAGGACAGAAGATTTAGAGGTGCTCATAGAATTTTACAATGATGGTTCCGGAACAGTGGATGAAATTGAATCTTTACACAAAAACATCATAGTTGATCTAGAAAACCTAGAATTGAAAAATATGCTTTCTGGTGAAGAAGACAACCTAAATGCTGTTTTACAAATTACTGCAGGTGCTGGCGGAACAGAAAGTTGTGACTGGGCAAACATGCTGTTGCGCATGTACTTAATGTGGGGAGAAAAAAATGGCTATAAATTAAAAGAACTTAATTATCAAGAAGGAGAGGTAACTGGAATAAAAACTGTGACCATAGAGATTGATGGTGGTTTTGCTTTTGGCTATTTAAAAGGTGAAAATGGGGTGCACCGATTAGTACGTATTTCTCCATTTGATTCTAATGCAAAAAGACACACTACTTTTGCTTCAGTTTATGTTTATCCTTTGGTCGATGATTCAATAGAGATTGACATTAATCCAGCAGACATTTCATTTGAAACATTTCGATCAGGTGGAAAAGGTGGACAAAATGTGAACAAAGTTGAAACAGCAGTAAGATTGCGCCATACTCCTTCAGGTATTGTAATTGAAAACTCTGAATCTCGCTCTCAGTTGGGCAATAAAGAAAAAGCTATGCAGCTTTTGAAATCTCAACTTTATGAGTTGGAATTGCGCAAAAGAATGGAAAAAAGAGCAGAAATAGAATCAGAAAAAAAGAATATCGAATGGGGATCGCAAATACGGAACTATGTCATGCATCCTTATAAATTAGTTAAAGATTTACGAACAGGACATGAAACTGGAAATGTTGATGGCGTAATGGATGGGGACATAAATGAATTCCTTAAAGCGTATTTAATGGAATATGGTTCTTAATAAATCATAAAGGCTTGAAAATTAAATTATTATTTTATACTTTGTAAAATCATTTAATAAATAAGAAATAATGTCTGAAGAAACACAAAATAACAGCGAACCAAAAAAATCAAATTCAGGAGTATGGATTTTGATTACAATAATCGCCTTACTGGGAGCTGGGGCATTAGGCTGGATGTATTCCAAAGAATCGAAAGCTTACAAAAACTGTCAAACAATAAATGCGCAGCTTGAACAAGAAATGAATTCGATGAACGAGGCTTTGTCTGGTTATATTGATGGAACAACAATGGATTTGAAGGAAGACTTTCAACTAATGCTTGATACTTATGATAAATTAATTGAAAAAGATGCTTCTAAGGCAGACAGTCTTCAAGTTCAAAAAGACAGTATTAGTGTTCTTTTAGCGCAGTTGAAAGACACAAAAAACAGAAGTTACTATGAAATTAATCAACTCAAGAAACGTAATGAGCAATTGCGACAAATCATGAACCGTTACCTAATCACGATTGATTCTTTAAACACGCTAAATATAGATTTGAGCTCACGTCTTGATAAAACGAGTTCAAAATTGAACACTACAGAGTCCGAACGTGATAAATTAAAAAAACAAAACGAGCAAAATGCTGAATTGTTAACCAAAGGAGCGAAGTTGAACGCATTCAATTTTGTAAGTGAGGCATTGCGTTATCAAACATTTGGTGGAAGCACTAAAGATGTAAACCGTGCAGCAAGAGCTGAAATTCTTTCTTGTACTTTCACTATTGGAGAAAATAAAATTGCCCGAACGGGAGATAAAACCATTTTCATGCAAATGACAGACCCTAATGGACAGGTAATTTACAAGCGTCCAAGTGACGTTACACAAATTGCAGGAAGTGAAATATTGTATACTGGTAAGCGTGAGATAAACTACCAAGGACAATTAATAGACATGACGATTGTTTACAACCTAGAAGGAAAAGAAGTTTCAAGTGGAAATTACGTAGTAAAAATATTTGCAGACGGAGCTTTGATCGGAAAGGATACGTTTACTTTAAAATAAATTTGAACCAAATTCACTATTTAGCATCATTAACAAGTCTGTTAATGGTGCTTTTTTCTTTTCGTGAATAATGCAGGCCAGAGACAGATTTGAATAATAAATTATTAATGCTCGATATTGAGCCAATAATTGAATATTTTTGCATTAAAAATCGGTTTTATGAGAGTTCTACTAACGTTTATAATCTTAGTTGTTGGTGTTTTCACTGCCTACTACTTTAATAAGACTTCACAAGAGAGAAAACACCTACCCGTTATTCAACCGCGTGATTTAAATTCAGAAATGGTAAATCCTGAAATAATAAATAAGGGAATAGGTCACCGTATTGGCGAATTTACGCTAACCAATCAAAATAGAGAAACCATTACTCTAGATGATGTGGAAGGCAAAATCTTTGTCGCAGAATATTTCTTTACCACCTGCTTAACCATTTGTCCAATCATGACTGAAGAAATGACGCGTGTTCAAAAAGAATTTAAAGGAAATGAAAGCGTGAAAATAATGAGTTTCACGGTAGATCCAGAAAACGATGATGTTGAGGTAATGAAGGCCTACTCAGAAAAACACAACGCAGTTGATGGACAATGGCATTTCTTAACTGGAACAAAAGACGAATTGTACAGTTTAGCGCGTAACTCATTTTTTGTTTTGAAACCTTCAGAAGCAAGAAACCTAGGAGACGCTGGCTCAGATTTCATCCATACCAACAACTTTGTTTTGGTGGATAAGGAACTGCGTATTCGAGGATACTATGATGGAACGAGCAATGAGGAGGTTGATGTTTTGATGAAAGACATCGAACTGTTATTAAATGAAAAATAGGTATAAAATTAATTATACCTATCTAATATTTCAAAATGTCCCGTTTATTTATTTCTGAGCCATATCATTATGTTCTGTCTTTGTGTCGACATCTCCATATGCATCGCAATTTGCTTTTGAAGATCCACAAGAAGCAACAACAGCGACAAAAATTAGTCCTACGAAAGTTAAAGGGATAATTCTTTTCATAATTTTCTTTTATTTAATAATTTATAGTTTGTAGTTTGTAGTATGGGGTAAATATATAGAATATCAAGTGACTTAAAAAATTTTTCCTACTTCATTTTAGAAACTTGTAAAGAATAAAGCGTTAATAAGTACGTTTACAATTGTTATATGATAAGAATACTAGCACTTCTTGTAATCCTTTTTTCTCTGCCTCTATGGAGTCAAAATACTTATCAGTTATCGTTTATTTCACAAGAAAAAAGTCCATTCCAACCTAAAAAAGAAGTCATAATTGATGGAAAAGAGGAAGTTCGCAAATATTTGAATAAGACAAAAAGTAAACATATTAAAAATGGTCATGTCTTGGCCTCGGTTGATTCCATAGATTTTAAAGAAGGTATTGCATTGGTTCATTACTACCGCGGTGAAAAATTTAAAAAACTAAACATCTCTTTTGATGAAGAAGATGCGCACATTATTAGTAAAGTGCCAAGAATGAATGAGCGCATGATCACAAAACTGCCTTTCAAACCTAGTTTAGTAGAACAGCTTTTACAAGGACTGAACGAATATTTAAACAACAATGGTTATCCTTTTTCAAAGGTTTTTTTGACGGTTGAAAATATTGAACCTATTATTTCTTTTGCGCATTTGAACATCGAAAAAGGTCCATTGGTAAAAATAACGGGTATTTCCATCAAAGGAGAATCTAAAGTCCAAGACAAGTTCGTGAATAATGCCATTGCTATCAAAGTAGGAGATGATTACAATGCTGAATTATTGAAGAATATTTCAAATAAAATCAATCAAATTCAATTCATAAAAGAGATCCGTCCTTATGAAATTCTCTTTACTCCGGAAGGAGCTAAATTGTTTCTTTATTTAGAAAGTTTACCGGTAAGTTTAATCAATGGAATAGTTGGACTTCAACCAGATCCTGCAACGGAAAGTACCGTTGTGACAGGTGATGTAAGATTGAAATTGCTAAATATTCTAAAACGTGGAGAAGAACTAGACATCAACTGGAAGAGTTTACAGCCACAAACACAAGAGCTGGATATGCGATTTAGCTTTCCATTTTTATTTAACACACCTTTTGGAATTGACACAAAATTTGATCTATTCAAACTAGACAGTACATTCTTGAGTACGAATATCAATCTTGGTATTCGCTATTTTCTAACTGGTGGGAGTTTTATAAAAGTATTTTATCAAGCGAATAACTCCAATTTACTCTCTGGAGCCTCATCTATTCCAAATAGTAACCTCTCTTCTCTGTCAAATAACAGCTATGGAATTGGGTTGTATAGAAACAATGTTGACTTCTTGCCCAATCCGAGTAAGGGATTTCGCTTGTCATTTGACATTTCAGCTGGACGAAGAAAAAGTAGACCAACACAAGAGGACAGTACAGTTACCACCACAACATTCATGGGAAATCTAAATATGGAGATTTTCTTTCCTATCGCACGAAGACATGTAATTCGTTTGGCCAATACGACCCGCAGTTATTATGCTCCTGAAATCTATGAAAACGAAGTTTTTAGATTTGGAGGTCTTACCAGTCAGCGTGGATTTAATGAGCAACTGCTTTTTGCCACTACACTTTCTACTTTTACCGCAGAATATCGCTTTTTAGTCGACAAAACTTCACATGCTTTTGCATTTTTTGATCAAACATTTTATGAGAACAATTCGAGAGATTATGTATCTGATCAACCCTTTGGTTTTGGAGTAGGTTTTAGCTTTGGAACGAATTTGGGCATTTTCTCTATTTCCTATGCGCTTGGAAAACAGTTTAATAATCCAATTCAGATTAGAGATGGAAAGGTGCACTTTGGATATGTGACTTATTTTTAGGGAATACTGTGTGCATTGTTTCTGACCAGATACTAACCTGTATTATTCATAAAAACACTCAAAAATATTATAACGCATTATAAAACAATAATTTACATCAATATTTTAAAGAAGAAAACTTATTTAAAATTGAGTGTTTTTTGATTTACTTTCATACAGCTTCTGCGTTACGCACTTATTGAAATAGAATACTATGTCTGCAAAGTCCGCTGCATAATATTAAATTCATGAACCGAGTTTGCGAGCTCAACGAAGTTAATAATACAGGCTAATTAGTGTCTGGTAGGAAACATAACAAAATTAAAATTTATTCTTTTGAGATTATTTATAAAAATCGTCTGTTTCCGACCAGCCACTAATTATTAGTTGTCCAAATAATAAACACAATATAAAGGGTCAAAAGCAGTAAAATTATGTTAGAAGGTTCATGCGTAAATCTTTTTATAATCACTCTAAATAAATAGGTTACAAACCCAAGCAATACGAATAAATATAATTTAAGATCAAATGCATTAATAACGAAATAGGCAGTAGAAATAGATAAATCATATGTCTCGTTTGAGGTGAGGTTATTAAACCCAACTAATAAGCCCAAACAAATAATGGACATACAAAAAACAGATAATAACCAGATTAATTCTGTTGTAATTTTTTTAATCATCTCTATATTTTAATATCGTTTAAGACTATAATTATTAAGGAATTGATAAGAGACAACTTTTTAGTTTGACTCAAATTTATGTTGAGTAATTAGTCTTTACTTTCATCATTAAACCGCATGTTAATTATAACCTTTATTATGAGTTTCATTGCCATTGCTTATCTGTAATGCAATCAATATTCCGATAACTACCAATATTATTTCACCAATGGCCTAAATTAGATATTTTGGTTTCTGATTAGGAAGCTCAGCGTGATGTTGTATAATTAAGTGTGTGGGACAGCACACCTAATTCAGCAAATATAAGCCGACTAAAAAATTTGCGTTTTATTCGTTAACAGCCGATAACCAATAAAATAATTGTACACAGTGTCTGTTTTGGTGGTAAATATAAATAAATTATCACAACAATTGAGAGAAAGTACAGTGAATACAAGTCTCTAGATGCATTGATAGAACATCTTTCCGATCTCATGTAATGGGGTAATCCCGATTAAAATACGAGACTGGCTGCTTGGAAACATTAGCATGACATAATTTGGTCTGATAGGCGCACTTCATCAACCTAACTGGCGGAGCTGTCTAATCGAATGTGCGGTCATTAATCTTTTTAAATTTCCATTTATATAATCCATCAAAAAAGAATAGTGAGCTAATAATTAAAGCGACAACAGATTGAATAGTTTCTGATGTTGTTGTAGTTCCTCTGAGTAGATTGTAGGTTTGTTCTCCTATTCCCCGAAAAAGATAAATAAATGCAATTGCAAAAATTACAAATTTCAAAAAAGGTAGTTTACTTGTTTGACTATTAGCCAATATTCCAAAAATGAAGAATATTATTGCGACAAAAACTGTCGATAAATACGGAATTGAGTAATGGATTTGGGCAAGTTTTTTCACCCCTTATTTTTATGTTTGAAGCAGACATGACTTGAGAATAAATTGCCAATTTCGGCTTTATTAAATCATAGATCTCTTTTGATATTACGTTAGGTGCTCCTGTGTCAAGTATAAAGTGATATATTTTTCCCTCAATTTTCACAGGGATTAAAATTTTTTCTTTTACAAACTCGAAGTCTATTTATTCAAAGTAGTTTTTGTTTCTCCAATATTCAAATCTATTTTTTGGGAATACGCATTACTCGACAATAAAATTATGAATAATAAAATGTCTCTTTTCATACAGTTTTTTTTGATTGTTTAGCTGGATGTTTTGAATTACCGCCAACGGCAATAGCTAAAATGCGTTTTAATCCAATTTAGGTTTATTATGCACATTAATCTGTCTTGACAAATTTAATTGACTCATTCCCTATCCTAACAATGTAAACATTTGTAGGTAGCGATGAAATATCAAGCGCTTCAATTTGTCCATATAACGTACCAGATAGTATTTTTTCTCCTAAAAGATTAATAATACTGAACTCTTGTTTTGCTTGGATTTTACTTTCAATAAAAAGTTGATTGCTAACTGGGTTTGGATAAATAACAAAGTTGTTATCATTTTTAGTAAACTCATCTACAGAATTTACTTGATAGTCTCTCTTATATACCCAAGCCAAGTTTGTTGATGTATTACTGTTTGGATCAAAACCACCAAAATAAAGTGCATCTTCATTTGAAAATGGAGATGACACATAGCACCGGTTGGCGACTAAAGGAGTATCATTTGTACCGATAGTTCCATTTATTTCTTCTATCGAATACAGACCATTAGGATCTCGTTTAGCAAACAAACCGCCTTTATAATAACCGTTCCATGTTGGTTGCCCACCTCCAGATATATTCGCTTCAAACCCTACCAAATAGAAAGTATCGGAACTTATAGGGTCAATATATTTGTAAAACTCATTGTATGCTCCAAGTACATAATTTGCACTTGCTCCCGGTAAAAAACTCTCTACCAATACTGATAATTTAGTTTCATAAATACGGTTAAAACCTCCAACACCATCAGGTTCGAGTCGATAAATGACTCCTTGAGATTGACCATCCGGACACCACATCAGCAGGAAGGCATCATCAACCCCACTTGGATTATCGATTGTTGTTAAACCTCTAATTCCGCCTACAGCAGAATTGATTGTAGCGCCAAGATCACTAAAGTCATGGTCTATGACATAGCTTGGTGAAATTCCGTCAATACGTTTATAAAGTATACTTCCAGATGAAAAATAGAGCGCCCCATTTGCGACTTCAATTCCTAAAGGTCTAATATTTAATGGACCAAATTCTGCTGTCGAAATCCAATCAATCTTTCCAGGAATTGCTGAATTGTATTTCCCTTTATAAATCCCTTGAGTTCCAACAGTAGCAAATACATATTCTAAACCAGTTTGTTGGTCGACATGTATTTCAATATCTCTTATGGAATAGTTCTCACCACCGGGGAAACTTCCTTGCATAATTTGACTTTCTCCCCAAGTACCATTTACATCATTTCTCACAAAACTCTTTACAGTAACAGAGTTAGTTATAAAGTTTGGTGAGTAACCTGCGCAGATCAAAACTGTATCTGGAGATAAGAGTAAGTTACCAAATGGATCTTTTGTAAAAATTATTTGTTTAAGAACTTCAGGGCGAAGATAACTTGCACCAAGAAAAAAATCTTCCTGCCAATTTGCTAAAGGATTATCCAACCGATTAATTTGGCCCCAGCCAATGTTGCTGTTTGATCCCCCGTACCAAATATTGTTTCCATCTTCCCAGTAACCGACAGATGCGAATAACATCTCCTTATGACCAATTAGCTGCAAAACTTCAGATCCCCCTAGTAATTTATTATTCGAATCATAGCCTCCTGCTGTGAAAGCTTTACTCCAAACCTGTCCGTTTATGCTATTATTGAAACCTAAAAATAACAGTAGCAGGAAGATCTTTTCTATTAATTTAATGTTCATATTATTTGATTTTTTCTCAAAGGCAATGTTCTTTTTTTTCTGAGTAAGACTTTTCTTTTAGCCTGTTTTCACTGGCTTTAAATCAGGCTTGATTTCACTCATTCTGTCGTTTAAATTAGCGATTTTATTTTTAAGTTCAATCATTTTTATTTTCTTTTTTGGTCCAGCTATTCTTAAATAGTGTCTGGTCGGAAACAGACGATTTTTATTCCCGATTTTATCGGGATGAGAGGTATTTATTCAATCATAATGATTTTTTAAGGTTTTTCCCGATTTCTCGGGACAGGCTATGAGCTTGCTTTGCTGCGGTTTAGTTTTCTTTCTTTAGGAGATGCCATAGCATCAGCCGACAAGAAAAAAAGTAAAATATACTCAAAAGAATCAATTTAAATTTTGTACTGTTTCCGACCAGACACAAAATAGTTGGAGATCTCTATTTTTGATTTTTAAAGAGCACATCCCAAAGTATTGGTAATGATTAGTTATTTGAACGATAAAAAACCCCATCACTTTTCCATACATCATCAGCTGAATCAAAAATAAAGTCGGTTATTTTTTTTCCTTTTGTACCAATTCCACCCCATTTACCATTTAATTTAGCAGCATACTCCTGGCCGTTCTTATCGTGATACTCTCCTCCAACGCAAGCCAATCTCCTTTCTAATTCTTCATAAATAGGCTCAATTATGTAGTTTCCTCGTTTATCAATTATCCCTTTCTTGCCATCTAAAGTTACGACACTCATATTGCAATAAAAACCAATATCTTCAATGTCATTAAAATAATTTATACTTATAGTTGACGTCTTGGTGTTCAGTATAAACCACTTCTCATTTAGTTGACAAAATAGAAGACTGTCCACATAGTTTACGATACTAATAGATTTGAATTCGTGAACTGGTTCTTTCTGTCCTATCCTAAACATTTGGAAAGGATCTCCAAAATTTTGACCAATATAGTACTCTTTATTGAAAAAGAAGATTGCCTCCCACTTTGGATAGGAAATGATATTTCCTAAGGTGTCGATTGTTCCATATAACCCTATTGATTTATTAGTTGATATGCTTATTCTATTGTTCTTCCAATTTTCAGATGAATTAGAGCTAATTTGGAAATCTCCTTCAATTGGTGGAATTAATATTTCTCCTGTTCTGCTGATAACTGTCTTTTTACCTTCATATGTTGCCTCTAAATAGTTTCTCTTATAACTATACTGAAGTTCATCATAATGACTTTCTAAAGTCGTCCAATCTACTAATCTGTCAAATTTGAAAGGGATTAATACTTCTTGGTTTAATGCTATCAATCCTTGCATACCGTTTTTGACCGCTACGAAAACATTTTGACCGTTTTCAATTATTTCGGTAGTATGAATAATTTTTACGCCTGGCATATCAAATATTTTCGTTCCCTTTTTGTCACATATAATCGACTGCGTTGGTGTTTCTAATTGGAAAAATTTATCACTAAAAACCCGTTGAGGCCCGATCACCATTATGGAATCACAGTTGAAAGTGAATACTCTTTTGCCAGTCATATGGCAGCTGTGTTCTTTTCCTTTTTTACTAAAAACAGCGACTTTGTATTCTTACCTACAGAAATCGTTGTTTCCGTTTTTACTCATGTTGGTTTATTTTTCAATGGTATTCGTGAGATCGCTTTGCTAAGTTCCTTATCGCTCACCACAATGCAGTTTCCTAACAATGCAGCATAAGGAGGTTTAGTAACTGCTCCTGAAAGTCGTCACTGAGAGACCTACTCTCATCTGTTTTAAAGTTCCAATAATCAGCGGATTGTTGTTCAAGTCACACACGGTCGCAGATAGGCACAGGCGGCTAACACTTGTGAGCGTTTGCCGCTTGGCCTTATTTGTTGTTGTGTGTCGTTCATCATTCATGTTCGGTATTAGGGTTAGAATCTGGAATTAGAAATAAGGTACACTTTTTTACTATTAGACTTATTGTGTCCTCAATATTTATAATTTCTCTATGAATTGTATCATAGCCTGAGCATGAATATAATAATCTCTCATACCCATTTACTTCAAAAATAGTGTCAGGAAATGATTCATGTTTCAAAACAAAAGTTATTACTTTATCTCTATCAATTTTCATCAGTGGTAAATCAAAATACCCTTTAATATTCGAGACCGTTTCAGCTATCTTCTCCTTTTCTTGATAGACAACTATATTTGATCCCATTGGATATAAAGTGTTTTCCATCAGAACCACTCCTTTTAATTGAGTTTTTCTCTTATTTTTCAACAGTGAAGTACAAGAGAAACAGCAGCTTAATAATATTATAGACAATGCTTTAATGACCATTTTTAATTAATTTAAAGCTTTGTAATTGTCTGTCACCCTGAATGTTTATAATATAGATACCACTCATTAATCTATTAGTATTTAAAATTATTGATTTCTCTTTATTTAATGAGAAATATTTTTCATGGATTACTAATTTCCCTGTAATATCAAACATTCTTAAATTTATTTCCTCATTATAATTATCGTTGAATGTAATAGTGATATTATCATTAAACGGATTAGGATAAATTTTTATATTTTTACTTTGTTCTTCTAAAACCTGAATTGAAAGATGTGAACAAGGGGTAAAAGGATTTGCAGTTATGTTACTTACATTACAACTGTTTATCAGGTTATTGATTGTATCCGTAGAGAAATCTATCATCCAATTACCGCCCTCATCACAAGAATAGTCATTTTCTAAATCTCTCCTAATTTGCTGGGGTAGAATACCAGCGTGCATTATATGGTTAGATCCTATTACGTGTTTAAGATTATGACAATGTCCTAATTCGTGTAATATAATTGAGTAAAAATCGAAATGCCCTGCGGGAATGGATGTGCTTAAAATATCTATCAAAAATAAATTGGTCGTATCAATTTCAATATCCATTTCATAAAAAACAGCTGGATTATCAGGTATTGGACAGCTTCCTTTATAAACTGACGCTGAGGCAATCGTGTTACTACTTAATTTAGAGAATGTTATTATACAAATGCTGTCATCTTTTGCTATGGAATCATTATAAATTAAATCACTTCCAAGTTCCCAATTGATTCCAGTCAAGCAAACCCAATCATCTATTGCTTTTCGAATAACCTCTTTCATAGCTCCCGACTTATAGTTGGCAACTGCTTCACTGCAATGAAAGGTTATTTTTTTATTAAACGTATCCCTTGGAGCAATAATGTATGGCTTTTTAGTATCCTGAATCGCAACAGAAAATTTTATTTTTATTTCAGCATTGCTAGTATCTACCTCGCCGAGATCATTAATTATTCTAAAGAATCCTGTCCCAGCAGGTTCACCAGAATAAGCAATTCCCGCAATCTTAGTAGAATCATAAGACGGAACATGAATTTTAATTAAAGTATCTGACCATAAAATGTAATCTAGCGAATCTAAGAATACTTCAGAAACACCGCCATCATTGGCGTTCTTAAAATATAAATTACCATTCCCTCTTGTATTGCCAAATTGAAAACCCTGAATAGTCAAAGTATCTTTGATTCCTCCTCCAACTTCTTTAGGCCAAAAATCTGATATTTTAGCTTCACAGCTATTTACACTTTTTACTTGATTATGATCTAATTCCTGATAATATGTTTGAAAAGTGTCAGCTGGATATTCGGCATATGCAGAGTAGTCCAAAATCAAGCTAGGAATAAAGAGTGTTGCAGTATCGACTAGTGCAATATCATTCGGAATATCGCATGTTTGAATTTTCATT
>Ga0307943_1000463_pt1 | contig 24049 bp, 23 predicted proteins | sample OrgLakmetagen177_FD_203149 | JGI IMG/M metagenome (GOLD analysis project Ga0307943, IMG submission 203149) | Saline water microbial communities from Organic Lake, Antarctica - #177 | ecosystem: Environmental > Aquatic > Non-marine Saline and Alkaline > Saline | place: Antarctica: Organic Lake... | reverse complement strand
CCGCTTTTCGAGCGTTTTGCAGGTCTGCTGCAAGGCGGCTTTCGCGGCTTCGAGGTCTTTCTGCCAGCTCTCTGCAACAACGGGCATGCCATAGAACCCCACACCATAGACCGGAGGTCCCTGGAGTGTTTCAAGGATGAGAACTGACAGATGCGTTTGATCGGTAGCTGCCGATTGCAGGATTGGATCAAGGTCGGCGCCGTCGGCAGCCCCCCCGACCAAGACAAGAATACTGGCGTGTTTCATGATGACGTCCTCTTTGAAGGGTTCAGGTTCCGCCCTCTTGTCGCATTGCGGCCTTTGGACAGGGGAAGCCTACCACAGCAAAGCGAAGCGGGATTTGATTGATATCAATCTGTCCCGCATCTTGGCACCCCTTTGGCAGTGATGGTCATGAGCGAGGTCTTGCGGTCGGAAGGAATGGCGCAGCCAGAGCGCTTACCAATCACCAGACCGGCAGACAGGGCGGTGTCGGGGCTTGGATGGGACTTGCAAAGCGGACAAAGATCATCGTCGCGCCGGCGATGATCTGCCCTTGGCCCAGCGATTTTCAATTGATTGGCCGGGGCAGGCGCGTCTGCGGCATTCGCCTGCCCTTTGGACTATTTGCGCTTTTTCTCGCCAAGAGACACGGGTCCTGCCAAGCCGGAGTTGGCCGTTGCCGAGACCTTTGGCTTCTCCTGTTTCGGCTTCTTCGTTTCCTTGTTTCCGCGCTTGTTGTTGCCTTTTCCCATCACGACCTCGCAAGTTGTTTAACCAGTCCGGCAACATACCGGACGGACCGATGCTCAGGAAAATCAGGGTTGCCTGAAAAACGTCAGGGCGATGATCCAAGTGAGTTTTGCGCGTGGTACGAACACGTAAATCCACGCAAGTTGAAGGTAGGTTTGCATCAGCGGTCCCGCAAGGGTCTTCGATGTATGTGCCGATGACACGACCTGTCCGTTCGGCCAGCCCATCAGTCTCAATAGTGTCGCGCCGGTTTGGATTCTACTTGTGGCATGACTTGGTCCCTCTTGGCTTCGGCCAGTGGACCACTGTCTTCACACAAAAGGATGCCTCAATGCGTTATTTCGTTTCTTTCGCGGTCTGCCTGACCCTTGCTGGTTGTGGCGGGTCTGCTCCACTTGCAAAGCAGCCAGAGGTTCTGAACGACTCCTTCAACGACGCCTCTACCGACGTTCGGGATACGACCCAGGCTGTCGAATCGCCGTCCGGTGATGCGAACTTTGGCAACCTTCTGAACAATGTCCGCATTGACGTCGGGGCCGACGCTGTTCGCTATGATGCGCGCCTTGACGCCGCCGCACAGGGGCATGCCGACGACATGATCGCGCAGAGCTACTTTGCCCACGAATCGCTCGACGGCGAAGATGTCCGCGACCGGATTCTGGCGCAAGGGTATACTCCGACCGCCTGGGGCGAGAATATCGCCGCGAACCAACGCACAGAGCAAGAGGCGCTGGAAGGTTGGCAAAACTCGCCCAGCCACAATAAGATGATGACGGCGGAGTCCCTCGAAGACTTTGGCTTGGGTCACGCCGCTGACGGGTCCAGAACCCGCTGGGTTCTTGTCATGGGCACCGAAGCCAAGTGACGCCCGTGCGGGGCTTGCAGGTCGCTTGTTTCAGTTGCGCGCCCGTTCATTGCAGTCCCGAGAACCAAGGAACGCTGAATGCGACCCGGCGTTCCCGACCGTTCAGTCATCGGGCAGGATCAACCGCCAGATGATCGTCTGAAAAGCGGGTTCCGGTCTGCGCCGGTCCCCGCAATGGAACCGACCCTGCGCATGACCTTGAGAGGGTCCTAGCCATAGACGGACTGGGGAAGCCAGGTCACTATCTCGGGGATAAAGACCATCGACAGCACCACGATAAGCTGGATCAGAACGAACGGAATGACGCCACGATAGATGTCTTTCGTCGTGATCTCGTCAGGGGCCGCGCCTTTGAGGTAGAATAGCGAGAATCCAACAGGCGGTGTGATGAAGGACGTCTGCAGGGCAACCGCAAAGATCACGACGAACCAGATCGGATCAAACCCCAACGCGACGATGACGGGACCGACGAGGGGCAGGAAAATGAGCGTGATTTCCAGCCAGTCGAGGAAGAAGCCTGCAAGAAAGGCGAAGAACAGCACCGTCAGAACAACACCGGTCGGACCGAACGGGATCGCGTTCAGCGCTTCTTCGATCATCTGATCGCCACCAAGGCCGCGCATCACCAGCGCGAATGCGGTCGCGCCGATGAAGATGGCAAAGATGAAGGACGTTGTAAGGGTCGTGCGCACCGCGACGAGCCAGATCACCTTCAAGCTCAGGCGGCGGTTGAAGAACGCCAGCAACGTCGCACCGAAGGCGCCGATCCCCGAAGCTTCGGTCGGTGTTGCGATCCCCATGAAGATCGACCCCAGCACGGCCAGAATAAGCCCGACAGGTGGCAGGACCGCGATCAGCGTGTCCAGAACGAGCCTGCTGGAAAAAGGCGTTACATGCGCAGGTCGCGGTGCGAGGCTGGGTTTGAGCAAGACCGCGATCACCACGTAGGCCAGATAGGCAAAGCCCAGCAGCAGCCCCGGCACGATGGCGCCCATGAAAAGCTCGCCCACCGACAGCGATAGCTGGTCCGCCATGATGATCAGCATGATCGACGGTGGAATAAGGATACCCAGCGTCCCCGAAGCCGCCACAACGCCTGACGCAAGGCGCTTGTCGTAACCGGCCTCCAGCATGATTGGCAGCGATATCGTTGCAAGCAGAACGACTGATGCCCCGACGATTCCGGTCGATGCGGCCAGCAGAATGCCGATCAGGACCACCGCTATCGCAAGCCCGCCGCTGACCCGTCCGAGTGTATCGGAAAAGGACCGCATCAACTTTTCTGCAAGGCCTGACTGGTCAAGCATCAACCCCATGAAGACGAACATGGGCAAGGCCACAAGCACCGCGTTTTCCATTGTCCCGTATATGCGCTGGACGATGATCCGGTAGTCGCGCCAACTGTCGAAGAAAAGGGTGTCGACCTCGAAAATGGAATTCAGCTGGATCGTCAGAAACGCGACAATCAGGGACGTGCCGGCCAACGACCATGCCACCGGGACGCCTGTGAACAGCAGGCTGATGAACATGACGAGCATGAGGAGCACAAGAAGTTCGTTCGCGGCGAGACCGAGCATCATCTGAACATTGTCCTTAGGGTGTATCGCTCACCGCGTTGCGCGCAGCAAAGCGATCATGCGGGCAGTCCGGGCAAGTGCCGCGAGGATCAGCAGACCCATTGCAAGCGGAATGACCGACTTGATGATCCAGCGGGAAGGCAACCCGCCAGGTGACCGCGACTTTTCGTTAAGTCGCATCGAAAACTCGATGAATGGGATTGAGTCTGCAAAGATGACTGCTGCGAAGGGGATCACGAGGATCAGCATCGCGGCGATCTCGATCCGCGCGCGGCGGCGCTTGTTCCATTTTTCGGCAAGCACATCCACGCGGACATGCTGGTCATGCACAAGCGTATAGGAAAGCCCGACCATGAAGGCGAACGCATAGAGGTGCCACTGAAGTTCCTCCATCGCCACGTTCGAGTTTCCCAGCACATACCGCATCACCACGTTCGCAAGGATGACGCCGATCAGGATGATCCATGTGGCATGGGCAAAAATCGTGATAAATGTGACGACCCCGTCGAGAATACGGGAAACCAACGGGTTCGGGACGGCTTCGTCCACGATCGCATCGTGTTCGTCCTCGATCAATATGGACATATGCCGCCCCTCTGCCTGTCAGTCACGCCGTCAAACGAGCCTTATTCGGCGGCTTCGTTGTCCCAGGACCAGTCACGGGGAAGATAACCAAGTTCATGCCAGGGCTGCACCTCGGCTTGAAACTCTTTCATCGCGGAATAGACCTTGGCGAACTGCGCGTCACTCTCGCTTTCACGCTCCATCACGACTTCGGTTGCGTCACGAAACGCCTGAAGCACTGATTCCGGCAGCTGCTGCGCGGTCACACCCTTTTCCTCGAAGGAGGTAAGAACGGGGCCTTGCAGAGCCTCGCCGCGGGCCATGGCATAAAGCGTGCCCGCCATGCAGGTGGTTTCGATCAACGACTGGGTCTGCGCACTGAGATCGTTCCACGCATCCATGTTCACATAGAGGAACTGCGATGTGGACGGCTGGTGCCAACCGGGAAGGTGATAGAATTTTGCGACCTGATAGAACCCGAGTTGGTCATCCACGGTCGGCAGGGAAAATTCGGTTGCATCCAGAACACCGGTTTCAAGCGCCTGGTACAGTTCACCGCCCGGAAGGACGCTGACGGACATGCCGACTTCCTTCATGATCTCGCCGCCGACACCGGCTGCGCGCATCTTCAGACCGGCAAGCTGCTCGACATCTTCGATCGGAAACGTGAACCAACCGGCAGCTTCTGGCGGGATGGTGCCGCAGAGGATCGGGTAGACGTTGAAGGGCTCGAACGTTTCTTTCAAAAGCTCGTCGCCGCCGCCCTGATACATCCACGCCGTGTAGCCTGCAGGCTCGAGCCCGAAAGGCGTCGCGCCGAAAAGAGCCGAAGCCGGAACCTGACCGCGCTCATAGCCCATCCAGCTGTATCCTGCATCGATCTGGCCGGTCGCGGCGCTTTCGAAGACGGCAAGGGCAGGGATCATCGCACCGGGTTCAACAACGTCGAACGTGATCAGCCCGTCCGAAACTTCGAGCAACCGATCTGCGACCCAAGGCAGGGTGTCGCCCAGTGCGGTCAGGGTCGACGAAAAACTGATCGGCACAGCCCAGTTCACTTCGTCGATCTCTGCGGCGACCGGTGCGGCAGTTGCCCCGAGCATCGCCACGGCAGTTGCGCCGCGTAGAATTTTGGATTTTTTCATTATGCTTCCTCCCTGAAAGTTGGATCATGTTAGTAAAGTGTTTGCGTCGTAACAATAGATTATAACGACCTGCGACCAAAACGCATGGACGCCATCGCAAGACAACAGCCCGTGCTGTCCGGGACCACCGTAAAGGGCGGCCTGGGCGCTACATCAGCCAAGGCACCAGCACAGGCACGATCAGACTGGTCAGCAAAGCATTCAGCGCCATTCCGATACCCGCATATGCGCCGGCGATCGGGTTGACCTGGAATGCGCGGGCCGTCCCGATTCCATGGGCGGCGACGCCGACGGCAAACCCGCGTGCGCGCCAGTCATGGATGCGCAAAAGGGTCATCAGCGGCGTGACGGTCACAGCGCCGATGATGCCGGTCAGGATAACCAGCACCGCCGTAAGGGACGGGATGCCGCCGACGGCTTCGGACACCCCAAGGGCCACCGGTGCCGTCGTAGACTTCGGCGCAAGGGAAAGGATCACCTCGGCCGGAAGCCCGATGAGGCTGGCCAGAAGGATGGCGGAGCCCGCCGCGACGACCGAGCCGACCAGCAGGGCCGATATGATCGGCGTGACCGACTGGCGGATCGTATCGCGATTGTCCCAAAGCGGCAAAGCAAGGGCCACCGTCGCGGGCCCCAGCAGAAAGTGGATGAACTGCGCGCCCTCGAAATATGTGGCGTAGGTGGTCTGCGTAAGCCACAGGACGGGTGCGATCAGCAGCACCGAGATCAGCACCGGATTGGCCAAAGGCGGGTTGCCCAGCCGCCGCGCCGCCGCATCCGCCGCAAGATAGGCCAGTATCGTCGCGGTCAGCCATATAAGCGGCGTGGTGGACAGATAGCTCCAGAGGTCTGCGACATCGGTCATGCCGGTCATGCCGGTCATGTCGGTCGCCGTTCGGTCAGCCGTCGCACGGCAATGAACGTTCCCACGGCCGCCAGCATGGCCAGGACGGTGGACAGAACCAGAATGACAAGCAGTGCGAGCCAGTCATTCGAGAGCACTTCCAGGTTGCCGATCACGCCGACGCCCGCCGGAATGAACATCAGCGACAGGTTAGCGAGAATGACGCCGACAGTCGGCCTGAACCTTTCGGCCAAAGTGGGCCAGAGGCGGAAGGCCAGGACAAGCATCGCAAGACCCAGAACCGGTCCGGGAACCGGCAGCTGCGCCCCGCGTACCACGACCTCTCCGGCCAGCTGACAAGCAAGAAGGAAGCCGAGTGTTGGAAGCATCAGGTCACGCCTTTTCATCTGGACCGAAAGTGAGGTCGGGACAGTTTGTCCCGCCCGTGGGTGGCACCGCCCCGGCAATGTAAAATGGATTTGGTGTCCCTGTATCCAGTTTTACTTCAAAACGTAAATATTTCGACCCCACAAGGGTTTACAGGGGACAGGAAAGCCATCAAATCATGTGCTTGATATCGAACATCAGGGTGCGAACCCTGAAGGCCCACATCCCCTTTGCCCAGGTGCGTCGTTGATCTATCCGGAGCTTTTCATATTGCGTCACGGACAGACCGTCTGGAACGCCGAAGGACGGATGCAGGGCTGGCTGAATTCGCCCCTGACACCGCAGGGACGCAAAGATGCCGCCCGTCAACGCGACATCCTGCAAGCCCATGATCTGACGGGGTTCGATGCCTTCAGCTCACCTTTGGGGCGGGCTTTGGAGACGGCGGCCATCGCCGTGACACCGTTCATGGATATGGTCCGCACGGACGACCGCCTGCGCGAAATCGGCGTAGGCGACTGGCAGGGCCATCTGCGGGACACCTTGCCCTGTCGCGACACGGCGGACTGGGTGTTTCGTCAATACGAGGACGCGCCCAACGGCGAAGGGTTCGACAGCCTGCGCTTGCGTGTCACTGCTTTCCTGGGCCAGCTTCCGGGGCCTGCTGTTCTGGTCACGCACGGGATCACCAGCCGCATGATCCGGTCCCTTGTTGTGGGAGAGTCCGCCTTTCAGGGGTCCACACCTAACGGTGGGCAGGGTATGGTCTGGCATGTGAAGGACGGTGCACAGCATCTGTTGCGTTGACCGCGACTTTGGCCTAGATGCCACTGCGGACGGGTGGTTAGCTCAGTTGGTAGAGCGTTTCGTTTACACCGAAAATGTCGGGGGTTCGAGCCCCTCACCACCCACCACTTTCCCGTTTGTCGTCGCGGCACAGGGCGCAGTGATCTTTGATCAGAGCCTTGATGGATTTTAAACACAGATGTGGAATAACCCAGCCGTTAAGCGGTTGCAGGATAGTCCTGTCAGGTTGACGAGTCGGACCGGGCACTGATCTGTGTCCGGTCCTGACGCAGGCTCAGGCGTCCCCTTTGCGACCCGCACAGAATTAGACGTATTATCGGTGCGCAGTGTCTTGACGCGACTTGGGGGCTTGCATAGAAGCGCGGAACATTCGGCGGATCCGTCGAAGGTGAAAGATGCGCGGTTGTAGCTCAGATGGTTAGAGTACCGGCCTGTCACGCCGGGGGTCGCGGGTTCGAGCCCCGTCAACCGCGCCACTTTTCACCCTCGTCCCTGCTGCGATGCGATGCGCGGTTGTAGCTCAGCTGGTTAGAGTACCGGCCTGTCACGCCGGGGGTCGCGGGTTCGAGCCCCGTCAACCGCGCCATCATCCTCTTTTACCTTGGTTTATCGCGCGGCCAGAGGGCCGCACTGGATTCTTTTTTGTGTGCGCTCGCCTTGGTGTGTGCGATCCGTGCCGGGCGCTCGGCCCGGACGCCGTCCTGGAGCCTCCGGCGGGAGTTTACGGGGCAAGATGAAGGGCCTATTTCCCCCGCGCCTTGCTGACGAGCTGTTGAGCCAGCCGCAGGCAGAGCAGGGCCAGCGCGAGGCAGATCAGTAAGGTGGCCCAATAAACCGTTGGCTGTGTGTCACGGACGGCTGCAAGCAGGTCGCTGTCCGCGAAAAGGACGCCATTCTCGAGGGCGAGAAGGAGCTCGGTCCCCAGAAAGAGACCGAGCAGCACCAGAAAGACGGCAAAGATATAGGGAAGAAACCTCTCCATTCAGCCCTTTGCCAATGCATCCATGATCCGCGCCCAGGATCTGATACCCTTGTGGAAGGACGACAGGTCGTACTTTTCGTTGGGCGAGTGGATCGCATCGTCGTCCTTGCCGAAGCCGATCAGCATGGCGTTCATCCCGAGGACCGACTTGAAGTGTCCCGCAATGGGGATAGAGCCGCCGCAACCGACGTAGGCCGCCGCGTTGGGCCATTCATCGGACAGGGCCGTCCGGGCCTGTTCGAAGACGGGATCGGTGGTTTCCATTTGACCGGCGGAACTGGTGCCGTGGGCGTGCCAAGTAGCGCTGCAGTCGTCGGGAATCATCCCTTCGACCATGGCGCGGAAATTCTTGCGGATCGCATAGGGGTCCTGTTGCCCGACAAGGCGGAAGCTGATCTTGGCGCTGGCCTGCGATGGCAGGACCGTCTTGAAGCCGTCGCCGGTATAGCCTGCCGTCATGCCGTTGACTTCACAGGTCGGGCGGGACCAGATCATCTCGAGGGCTGTGCGATCCTGCTCGCCTGCGGGAATGGCAAGACCCACGTCACCCAGGAACGCCCGTTCGTCAAAGCCGAGCGCATCCCACTGCGCCGCGAGGTCTTTGGGCAGGTCGGGCACGCCGTTGTAGAAATCGGGAACGGTGATCCGGCCCTGATCGTCGTGCAACGACGCGATGACCTTGGCCAGAACGCGGGCCGGGTTCATCGCGATACCGCCATACATGCCGGAATGCAGGTCAAGGGACGGGCCGGTGATTGTCAGTTCCTCGCCCACCAGACCGCGCAACTGCGTGACGATCGCGGGTGTGTCCGCGTCGAACAACCCGGTGTCGCAGATCAGGGCCACGTCGGCTTTCAGTTCCTCGGCGTTGTCCTCCATGAAGGGCACGAGGGACGGCGAGCCTGATTCTTCCTCGCCCTCGAAGAAGATGGTGACCGAGAAGGGCAGGGCGCCATGCTCGGCGATCCAGGCGCGGCAGGCTTCGACGAAGGTCATCAGCTGGCCCTTGTCGTCCGAGGCACCACGTCCGCGAATGACTTTGCCTTTGGCGGTGTCCTCGACCGCTGGATCGAACGGCTCGCGGTGCCAGAGGTTCAGCGGATCGACCGGCTGCACGTCATAATGGCCGTAGAAAAGCACATGCGGCCCCTCGGCCTTGTAATGTGCGACCACCATCGGGTGGCCCGGCGTCGGGCGCTTTTGCGCATCGAAGCCCATCGAGGCCAGATCGGCGACCAGCCAGTCGGCAGCGCGGTCGCAGTCGGCCTTGTAGGCGGGGTCCGTCGAGATGGATGGAATGCGCAGAAGCGAGAGCAGGCGGTCTGTTGCGTCCGTCAGATCGCTGTCGATACGGGCCAGAACGGGGGTGAGGGTCATGTTTGGGCCTTTTGTCAGGAATTTGTCCCTACTCTGCCCCTTTGTTGATCGAGGTCAATGTCGCCCCGGCGGAAGTGTCTAAAAGCGACCTCGTGTCGCGTGTTGCCGATTTGGACCGCGCCCTATATGACGCTTAGAACAATTCCAGCCTTCGGGCTGACCACTGCGCCGAAGGAGTCCCCGTTTGGACTATAATGCTCACCTTGATGAGGCCCTGAACAAGCTGCACGAGGAAGGCCGTTACCGCACCTTCATCGACATTGCCCGGACTCGCGGCCAGTTTCCGCATGCCCTTTGGACGACGCCGGAGGGCGACGAAAAGCCTGTCACTGTTTGGTGCGGCAACGACTATCTTGGCATGGGTCAGCATCCCATCGTGATCGCCGCGATGAAGGAAGCCGTCGATGCTGTGGGCGCCGGGTCGGGCGGGACACGCAACATTTCGGGCACGACCGTTTATCACAAGCGGCTGGAGGCGGAGCTGGCCGATCTGCACGGCAAGCCGGCAGCACTTTTGTTCACCAGCGCCTACATCGCGAATGATGCCACGCTGTCGACCCTGCCGAAGCTGTTTCCGGGGCTGATCATCTATTCCGATGCGCTGAACCATGCGTCCATGATCGAAGGTGTGCGGCGCAACGGCGGGGCCAAGCGGGTTTTCCGTCATAACGATGTGGCCCACCTGCGTGAATTGCTCGCAGCTGACGACCCTGCGGCCCCCAAGGTCATCGCGTTTGAATCGATCTATTCGATGGACGGTGATTTCGGTCCGATCGCGGAAATCTGCGACTTGGCCGAGGAGTTCGGCGCGCTGACCTATATCGACGAGGTTCATGCCGTGGGCATGTACGGGCCGCGCGGCGCCGGTGTGGCCGAGCGTGACGGGCTGATGGACCGTATCGACATCATCAACGGCACCTTGGCCAAGGCATACGGCGTGATGGGCGGCTATATCGCCGCCAGCGCACGCATGTGCGATGCGATCCGGTCCTATGCGCCGGGGTTCATCTTCACGACCAGTCTTCCGCCCGCCGTGGCGGCAGGTGCAGCGGCCAGCGTCGCTTTCCTGAAGGACGATCAGGAATTGCGCCAGCGTCACCAGACACAGGCTAGTATCCTCAAGCTGCGGCTCAAGGGCATGGGTCTGCCGATCATCGATCATGGCAGCCACATCGTGCCGGTGATCGTCGGTGATCCGGTCCACACCAAGGCGTTGTCCGATATGCTGCTGGAAGACCACGGCATCTATGTGCAGCCGATCAACTTCCCGACCGTCCCGCGCGGCACGGAACGCTTGCGCTTTACCCCGTCTCCCGTTCATGGACCGCGTGAAATGGATGCACTCGTCGGCGCATTGGACAACCTTTGGTCGCATTGTGCGCTGAATCGCGCCGATCTTGCCGGGTAGCGTTTCTGCATGTGCACGGCTCACAGAGCTGTGCTAACAAGTATTTAACCCATAGGGGGAAGGCCGATTCGGGCCTTGTGGGTTTTGGGGCAGAACAAGAAACGGGGCTGGCATGATCGTCAAAGGCTTCAGACGTCTATCGCCACATAAGCCCGTCGAAAGCAGCGGCTTCGACGGCTTTGAATTGCGTTTGGGCGACCTGATGCGCGGCGAGCGGGCCACGATGGGCAAAAGCCTGTTGGATGTGCAGCGCGAACTCAAGATCAAGGCGGCTTACATCGCGGCGATCGAAAATGCCGACCCATCCGCTTTTGACACGCCCGGCTTCATTGCAGGCTACGTCCGGTCCTACGCCCGCTATCTTCACATGGATCCCGATTGGGCCTTCGACACGTTTTGTCGTGAAAGTGGATTTGCGACCGCGCATGGCATGTCCGCGGAAGCCTCGGCTGCAAAGCGTGGCAAGCCTGTCGCACCGCCAGCCTCAAAGGACATCTTTGCCGGTGGCTCTACACCCTTTCTGCCGGCCCGTGACCCGATGTTTGCGCGGGTCGAAGCCGGTGCCGTCGGATCAATGCTGGTGCTGGCGCTGTTGATCGGGGGGCTGGGATACGGCGGCTACTCGGTTCTGCAAGAGGTCCAGAAGGTTCAATTCGCTCCTGTAGAGCAGACACCCGTCGTGGTGTCCGATCTCGATCCACTGGCGGGTGCCACAGCACCCTCTGCGGGTGAGGACGACAACATTGCAGACCTGACGGGGCCGTCCGCCGAAGCCCTTGATCGCCTTTATCGTCCGCAAGCGCTGGATGCTCCCGTTCTCGTGGCCCGCGATGCACCGATTTCGATGCTCAACCCCGGCACATTCGGGGCCTATGCCGGCAGCGGTGGTGTCGATACGGCTTTGGCTCAGGCCGTCGAAGATGCCGTGGTCGAGGCCGCCGATTTGCCCGCCAGCGGTGTTCAGGTCAGCGAAGACCCGATTCCCGGTGTTCAGATGGTTGCCGTGCGTCCTGCGTGGGTGCGCGTTCAAGCCGCCGACGGGACGACAATCTACGAGACGACGATGAACAAGGGTGACACATTTGAACTGCCCGTCACCGAAGATCCAGCGACTCTGCGGGTCGGTGAAAGTGGCGCGATCTATTTTGCCATCAACGGCACGCATTACGGCCCCGCCGGACCGCGCGGACAGGTGACTTCGAACCTCGCACTGGATGCAGAGACGCTTTCGGCGTCGTATAATGTGGCAGATATCGCGGCAGATAACGATCTGGCTCAGATCGTGCGTGTGGCTGAGGCTGAGCCGACCGAGTGATTGCACCGTTGCGGCGCAGCCCTTTGGTGCCTAGTTAGGGGAAACAGTCCTTCGACAGGTAGGCCCATGTCCTTGCACGCGATCCGACCCTGGCGTCACATCGAACGCCGCAAATCCCGACAGATCATGGTGGGCAACGTGCCTGTCGGTGGTGACGCACCGATCACCGTCCAGACGATGACCAACACCCTGACAACGGATATCAAGGGCACCATCGCCCAGATCCAGGCGGCCACCGATGCTGGCGCCGATATCGTGCGCGTGTCCGTGCCCGACGAGGCATCGAGCAAGGCCCTGAAAGAGATCGTCAAGGAAAGCCCCGTGCCACTGGTGGCGGATATCCATTTTCACTATCGTCGCGGGATCGAAGCCGCCGAAGCAGGGGCAGCCTGCCTGCGGATCAACCCCGGCAACATCGGTGACGAAAAGCGCGTGAAAGAGGTTATTCAGGCCGCGCGCGATCACAACTGCTCGATCCGGATCGGCGTGAACGCGGGCTCGCTGGAACGGCATCTGCTGGAAAAATATGCTGAACCGACGCCGGATGCGATGGTCGAAAGCGGGCTGGATCACATCAAGATCCTGCAGGACAACGACTTTCACGAATTCAAGATTTCCTGCAAGGCATCCGACGTTTTCATGGCGGCGACCGCCTACCAGATGCTGGCCGAGCAGACGGATGCCCCGATCCATCTTGGCATCACCGAAGCGGGTGGTCTGACGTCGGGCACGATCAAAAGTGCGATCGGGCTGGGCAACCTTTTATGGATGGGCATCGGTGACACGATCCGCGTCAGCCTTTCGGCTGATCCGGTCGAAGAGGTCAAGGTCGGCTACGAGATTCTGAAATCGCTCGGCCTGCGGCACAGAGGCGTGAACATCATTTCCTGTCCGTCCTGTGCGCGGCAGGGCTTTGACGTCATCAAGACGGTCGAAGCTTTGGAACAGCGGCTTGAACACATCAAGACACCGATGAGCCTGTCGATCATCGGCTGCGTCGTGAACGGCCCCGGCGAGGCCCTGATGACCGACGTGGGCTTTACCGGCGGCGGCAACGGATCAGGTATGGTCTATCTGGCAGGCAAGCAAAGTCACAAGCTGGGCAACGATGCCATGATCGAACACATCGTCGAACAGGTCGAAAAGAAAGCGGCAGAGATCGAGGCCGCCGAAGCGCAGGAAGCAGCCGAGTAGGCTGCGACCGTCGAAGACATGAAAAAGGCCGGCTTTTGAAAAAGCCGGCCTTTTCCGTTTGAACCGATGATATTGCGTCAGCCCTCGGGCATGACGTCATCGCCGTACCAGCCGGCGGTGCGGCCTTCGATGCCGTCGTTCAGAAGTGCTACGAACTCTTGCGGGTCCTGTGTGCCGCCGTCACGGCCCCGGTAGTGGTACGGGTAGACGTAACGTGGCGCGAATTCGTTGACCGCGCTGGCGGCTGCTTCCTTGTCCATGGTGAAAGGCAAGTTCATGCTGACGAAGGCCAGATCGATGTTTTCGAGGCTGCGCATTTCAGGAATGTCCTCGGTGTCGCCCGAGACATAGACGCGGAAGCCGTCGATGGTCATGACATAGCCGTTGTCGCGACCCATCGGGTGAAAATCGAGCCGATCTTCCGTCGTGTTGTAGGCGGGGATCGCCGTGATATCGACGCCAAGCATCGTCGTGATGTCACCATTGGCCATTGCCATTGCACGGTTCTGCATATCGTCAGGCAGTAATTCGAAGACCGCGGGATTGGTGATCATCGGGGCATCGGGTGCAACGGCCGCAAGGGTCTCGGGATCGAAGTGGTCCCCGTGCTCGTGCGTGATGATCACGAGGTTGGGCGCGGGGAAGTCTGCATAGGCCTCTGCATCGCCGACCGGATCGACATAGATCACACCTGCGGGCGTCTCGAAGACGATCGACGCATGTTCGACCGGGTGCATCGTGATCTGGCCGGATGCGGTGTCGAAGGTGTGCATGCTATGGGCCTCTGCTTTGGCGGCATAGGGCAAAACGGTGATCGCGGCAGAGGTCGCGAGGAAGTGGCGGCGTGTCAGTGTCATCAAAGAAGCTTTCGTTGGTTTGGTTAAGTCAAAGATAGACCTTCACCGCTGAATACAAAGCTACCCACGGATCTGTGAGACGATTTCCGCCATCTGTGCACCGGGCACGTATCCGCGCAGCATCTGGTCCTCGACCACGAAGGTGGGTGTGCCGGTGATGTCCAGCTGCTGACCCAGCGCGCGGTTGCGGGCGATGACGTCGGTCACCTCGTCGCTGTCCATCCGGGCGAAGATCGCATCCGCATCCAGTCCGATTGTGTTGGCCATTCGCGACAGCGCATCGGGTGTTACGTCCGTGCGCATGGTCATCAGGGTATCGTTGACCGTCTTGTAGGCGTCGTCCCCCGCTTCCAGCTTGACCGCGACGGCAAAGCGCGAGGCCATGACCGATTGCTCGCCCAGAATTGGAAATTCCTTTACGATGTAGCGGATATTCCCGTCATTCTGGATCAGTTGCGTCACTTCGGGATGGGCTTGCTTGCAATAGCCGCAACGGTAATCAAGGAACTCGACGATGGTGATATCGCCTTCGGGGTTGCCGCCAACCCAGGACGTGGGGTCGTTGTACAGCTGATCGGCATTGTCCCGAGCCATTGCGACATCGGCCTCGGACTGGGCGTTCTGTTCGCGCTGTTCCAGCACGCTGACGGCCTCCATGATGACTTCCGGGTTGTCGAGAAGGTAGTCCCGAACCTCGGCGCGGAACGCCTCTCTTTCGGCATCGGTCATGTCCTGCTGCGCGGCTGCGGGCGTCGCAAGGGCAAGGCAAAGGGCGAGGGCGGTGCGCATGGCGGCTCCTGTCAATTCCGGTTGGACCCTTGGACCACATCCGCAGACAAGGGCCAAGAGGCGTTGCGTCGCGACATGCGGCGAGGCAGATTGCATGAAAAGAATAGAAGGGCAGTCATGAGACATTCAACCCGCGGAGCGGTCGATCCCTTTATCGTGATGGACGTCATGGAAGCGGCCCGTGCCGCCGAGGTGGCAGGCCGCGACATCGTCCACATGGAGGTGGGCCAGCCCGGCACGGGCGCCCCGGCACAGGCGCGTGCGGCATTGGCAAAGGCGTTGGAACAGCCCTTGGGCTACACCGTGGCGCTTGGTTTGCCCGCGCTGCGGGACCGGATCGCGCGGCACTACGGCGACTGGTATGACGTGGACCTCGACCCCGCGCGTGTGGTCGTGACCAGCGGCGCGTCCGGTGCGTTCCTGCTTGCGTTTTCGGCGCTTTTCGACAACGACGCGCGGGTCGGGCTGGGGCTGCCGTGCTACCCCTCGTACCGCCAGATCCTGAAAGCCGTGGGTCTGTCCCCGGTCGAGATCACGACCACAGCCGGAGGTCGTTATCAGCCGCAGCCGCAGGACGTGGCGGGTCTGGACGGGTTGATCGTCGCCTCGCCCGCCAACCCCACGGGCACGATGCTGGATGCCGATGAATTGCGCGCCTTGTCAGAGGCTTGCCGGGCAGAGAACGCCGCGCTGATCTCGGACGAGATATATCACGGCATCGGCTATGACCGGCGGGCCGTATCGGCGCTGGAGGTGACGGACGATGTCTATGTCGTCAATTCCTTCTCCAAGTACTTCTCGATGACCGGCTGGCGCGTCGGCTGGATGGTCGTCCCGCCGGATCATGTGCGGCAGGTCGAACGGCTGGCGCAGAACATGTTCATCTGCGCGCCGCACGCCAGTCAGGCGCTGGCCTTGGCCGCGATGGATTGCACAGAGGAATTGAACGGGCATCTCGCCGTCTATGCGCGCAACCGCAGCGTTCTGCTGGACGGGCTGGCGCAGGCAGGACTGACGAGGATCGCACCGGCAGACGGTGCCTTCTACGTCTACGCCGATGTCTCGCATATCACCGACGATGCGCTGGCCCTGTCCCAAGAGATCCTGGCCGAGGCCGGTGTCGCCGTGACGCCCGGTCTCGACTTCGATCCGCACACCGGCCACCACTGGCTGCGTTTTTCCTACGCGCAAGGCGCCGCCGCCATCGCCGAAGGCACGGCACGTCTTGTAAGTTTCTTCGAGGCGCGGCGATGATCCGTATCCTGATCGTCTTCCTGCTTTGGGGACAGTTGGCTGCCGCACAGAACTTTTCGGCCCTGGCGCGCGTGGACCCCGCACGGTCTGCAATCACGTCGGACCGGGACAAGCTGGTCATCGACCTTGGCCTCAGCCAGCCGGTGCCGTGGAAGGTCTATACGCTGAATGATCCGATGCGGCTTGTGCTGGACTTCGATCAGGTGGATTGGGATGGCCTGGATACCGGCACGATCAGCCGTGCGGACCAGTTGACCAGCATCCGGGCGGGGCAGGGCGCGGATGGCTGGTCCCGCCTTGTGCTCGCGCTGGACGCCCCTTTGGGGGTCAGCCGCGCCGGTATGCGGATCGACGACGTCACGGGCACCGCGACGCTTGTGATCGATGCCGCACCGGTCAGCGCCGACCTGTTCGCCGCGACGGCGCGTGCCGAGCCCGGATTGCCTGCGACGGCTGCGATGCCTTCTGCCCCGAAGGTGGATGGCCCGCTGGTGGTTGTCATCGATCCGGGGCACGGGGGTATCGATCCCGGTGCCCTGCGGGACGGGATCGTCGAGGCTGACCTGATGTTGCAACTGGGCCGTGAGGTGGCAGAGGGTTTGAACCGCGCAGGCGGCATCAAGGCCGTGCTGACCCGTGACGAGGATATTTTCGTCCCCCTTGCCGCGCGGATGACGATTGCACGCGCAGCGGGGGCCGATCTCTTGATTTCGCTGCACGCCGATGCGCTGGAAAAGGATCTTGCACAGGGGGCCTCGGTCTACACCCTGACCGAAGAAGCCAGCGACGGAGCCGCGCAACGAATGGCGGAACGGCACGGACGCGAGGATCTGGTCAGCGGACTTGATCTGACCGGGCAGGATGATCGTGTGGCGACCGTCTTGATGGAACTTGCGCGGGCCGAAACGGCACCGGCCAGCAACCGGTTCGCCACGGCCCTTGTGGCCGGCATGCGCGACGCGGGCGTTCGGCTCAATTCGGTCCCGCGCCGTCAGGGACCGCTGGCCGTGCTCAACGCGACCGACTTTCCCAGTGTGCTGCTGGAAGCGGGGTTCCTGTCGTCCAGTGAGGACAGGGCGACATTGACCAGTGCTGCGGGCCGGGCCGCCTTTGTCAGTGGCATCACCGATGCGGTGCTGATCTGGGCCGTCGAAGAAGAAATGCTCGAGCCGCTCAAACGCAATTGATGCCCATTCGCGGGGTCACAGAAACGTGGCGCCAAACAGCCGACAGGGTGGTCGTGCGCCTTTGACCGCGGGCGGTGCTATCTCTATAAGGATCGCAACAAATCTGGGGTCATCAGCCGTGCTGCGTTTCATCATGTCGTTCTTCGGGGGTATCTTTTCGATGCTGACCCTTGGCCTTGTGATGGCCGCCCTCACCATCGGTGCAGTGTTCCACATGTATGGCCGCGATCTGCCGTCCTACGATGTTCTGGCCAGCTATACCCCGAAGACCATCAGCCGCATCTATGACCGCGACGGCCAGATCATCGACGAATTCGCCGTCGAGCGTCGGCTTTTCACACCTGCGGAAGAAATACCGGATTTGGTCAAGCAGGCTTTCATCTCGGCCGAGGACAAGAATTTCTATACCCACGCGGGCTACGATCCGCGCAGCATGATGGCGGCCTTTGTCGAAGCCGTGCAGTCGCGTGGCGAAGACCTGCGCGGCGCATCCACGATCACGCAACAGGTGATGAAGAACTTTCTGCTGGACGGATCACGGTCGGCAGAGCGCAAGATCAAGGAAATCATCCTTGCCGCCCGGATCGAAGGTGCGATGCCCAAGGAAAAGATCCTCGAGCTTTACCTGAACGAGATTTTTCTGGGCAAGAACAGCTTTGGCGTGACGGCTGCAGCCCAGACCTATTTCAACAAGCCCTTGACCGAACTGGCGGTAGAGGAGGCGGCCTACCTTGCCGTCCTGCCGAAGGCACCATCGAACTATGACCCCGTGCGCGACTTTGATACGGCGATGGCCCGCCGGAACTTTGTCCTGCGCGAAATGTGGGAAAACGGCTATATCGACAAGGCAGCTTTCGACAGGGCGCGTGACACGCCGCTGCGCACTGTCCAGAGCGGGGATTACGAAAGTTTCCGCTCCTCGGTGCCGCCCCGCGACTATTTTACCGATGAAATCCGCCGCCAGCTGTCCCAGAATTTCGGCGAAGAGGAATTCTTTTCGGGTGGCTTGTCGATCCGCGCCACTGTCGATCCCGATCTTCAGGTCGAAGCGGCCCATGCCTTGCAGCAGGCGCTAGAGGAATACGACCGTGGTCTTGGTCGTTGGCGTGGCACCGGCAAAAGCATCGATCCCGCGTTGTTGGGTGATGAGACCGCATGGCGCGCAGCCCTCGCAAGTACAAAGGTCGCGCGTGATGTCGATCTGGAAAACAAGTGGTATCCTGCAGTCGTGCTTGATGTGGCCGACCAGACCCTGACGTTGGGCGTCGAAGACGTGGAGGGGGCCGCCGGCGTCCCGCGCGAGGACATTCAGTGGATGTCGGGCTCTTTCTTCGATAATTTCGAACCCGGCGACGTGGTTCATGCGCGCCGCATGACCGACGACAGCGACGGCAGCCTGATTCGATGGTCGCTGCGGCAGGTGCCGCAGGTGCAGGGGGCCTTCATGGCCATGGACGTGAACACGGGCCGTGTCCTGTCGATGCAGGGTGGGTTTTCTTACGAAGCGTCGGTCTTCAACCGTGCCACACAGGCGCAACGCCAGCCCGGCTCGGCCTTCAAGCCCTTCGTTTTCGCCGCAGCACTCGATTCCGGCTATAGCCCCGCGACCATCGTCGTGGACGCCCCGATCGAGATCAATACGCCGCAGGGCGTCTGGCGCCCGCAAAACGCGTCGAACCAGTATTACGGTCCGACGCCGCTGCGAACAGGCATCGAACAGTCTCGGAACCTGATGACCGTCCGTCTGGCGCAAGAGGTCGGCATGGATGTCGTGGCCAGCTACGCCGAGCGGTTCGGCGTCTACGAGGACATGAGCCAGAACCTGTCGACAGCCCTTGGCGCGGACGAGACAACGCTCTTCAAGGTCGTTGCAGCCTACGCCATGTTCGCCAACGGCGGCGAACGGGTAGAGCCGACCCTCGTGGACCGTGTGCAGGACCGCTATGGCGAGACGGTGTTCCGCCACGACCAACGCAGTTGCATCGATTGCTCGAACCCGGTGTTGACCTCGGGCGAAAGTCCCCGGATCACCAGCAACCGCGAGCGTGTGATGAACGAGATCACCGCCTATCAGTTGACCTCGATGTTGCAGGGCGTGGTCGAGCGCGGCACCGCGCGGCGTGCGATCAATCTGCCGGTGCCGATTGCGGGCAAGACAGGCACTACCAACGACGCCAAGGACGTGTGGTTCGTCGGGTTTTCGTCCAACATCGTGGCGGGCTGCTACATCGGCTTCGACAACCCCCGGTCGCTGGGCCGTGGCGCATCGGGTGGCGGTATCTGCGGCCCGGTGTTCAACCGCTTCATGGAGCAGGCGGTCCAGCAGTACGGTGGAGGCCCCTTCGATGTGCCCGCAAATTGCCAGTTCATCAAGATCGACCGGTTTTCCGGCGGACGCCTGCCCGACAGTGCCAGCGGCGACAATGTCATTGCTGAATGCTTCCGTCCCGGCGAAGAGCCTGTTTTCGGCATCACCTTCGACGGCGGTTTTGCCATGTCGGGCGATCTGCCGCTGGTTGACGAAGTTCCGGGTCAGGCCAGCACGGTGACCACCTCGACCGGCGACTCGGTTACCGTGGCACCGCGTGCGTCCTTCGGGTCGCTGTCGTCGGGCGGTCTTTACTGACACCCCAGACAGCGGGGCAGATTGCCCCGCTGACGCGCCCTTGCTAAGAGGACGTGACCCTCATTCGTGGACATATGCATGCGCGCCGAAACTCAGAACACCATCGAAGACATCCGCAAGTCGCACGCCCTTCTGGGCCAGCGGCTGGGGGTCGAGACCGCGCGGCACCGGCTTGAGGAGTTCAACGCCCGTGTCGAAGACCCCAAACTGTGGGATGATCCCGACGAAGCGCAGAACCTGATGCGCGACAGGCAAGCGCTGGTCGATGCGATCGATACCTACGAGGGGATCGGCCGCGAATTGCAGGATACCATCGACCTGATCGAACTGGGCGAGATGGAGGATGACCACGAGGTCGTGCAAGAGGCCGAGACGGGTCTGGCCAAGCTCAAGGCCGCCGCAGCGAAGAAAGAGCTTGAGGCGCTGCTTAACGGTGAAGCGGACGCAAACGACACGTTTCTCGAAATCAACTCGGGTGCAGGCGGCACCGAAAGCTGCGACTGGGCCGCCATGCTGGCACGCATGTACACCCGCTGGGCCGAGAAAAAGGGCTACAAGGTCGAACTGCAGTCCGAAAGTTCCGGCGAAGAGGCAGGCATCAAGTCCGCCGCCTACAAGATCAGCGGGCTGAACGCCTACGGCTGGCTGAAGTCCGAAAGTGGTGTCCACCGCCTTGTCCGCATTTCGCCCTTCGACAGTGCCGCAAAGCGGCACACGTCGTTTACATCCGTGAAAGTCTACCCGGTCGTGGACGACAATATCGAGATCGAGGTGAACCCAGCCGACATCCGCATCGACACCTATAGGTCGTCGGGCGCGGGGGGGCAGCACGTGAACACCACCGACTCGGCGGTGCGGATCACTCACGCGCCCACGGGCATCGTCGTGACAAGTTCCGAAAAGTCGCAGCACCAGAACCGCGACATTGCGATGAAGGCCCTGAAGTCGCGGCTGTACCAGATCGAACTGGACAAGCGGTCGGCGCTGGTCAACGAGGCGCACGAGAACGCGGGCGATGCAGGATGGGGAAACCAGATCCGGTCCTATGTGCTGCAGCCCTACCAGATGGTGAAAGACCTGCGCACGCGCTATGAAACCTCGGATACCTCTGGCGTGCTTGACGGTGATCTGGACGGGCTCATGGCAGCGACATTGGCGATGAACGCCAGCGGCAAGGGACGCGACGAGATGGGCAACGACTGACGCAGCCGGCCCGGAATTTTCAGTCCTTTCCCAAACAACCGTCCCGCTGATAACATCGGCGCATGACCGAGATATTTACGGATCCCACCGCACCGCCTCCCAGCCCGCGCCCGCGCGTGGTGGTCCTGCACAGCCGCGATATCTGGCAGGCACTGCGGGCCGGTGCATCCGACTTTCGAAAGGTTCCCCTTTTCGGTCTGGCCTTCAGTGCAGTCTACGTCGTGGGCGGCTTCCTGATGCTGTGGCTTGGGGCAGGGCACGTCACCTGGACCCTTGCGACGTCGCTGGGGTTTCCGCTGGCTGCACCTTTCGCCGCCGTCGGGCTTTACGAAGTGTCCCGCAGGCTGGAAACGGGTGAACTGCTATCATGGTCCGCCGTGCTGGGCGTGATCTGGAACGAACGGGGCCGTCAGGTGCCGTGGCTTGGCTGGATCATCCTGATTTTTTTCCTGTTCTGGACCTTTCTGGCGCACCTGATCTTTGCTCTTTTCATGGGTCTGTCGGAGATCACCAACATCAGCAACGACATGTCCATGTTTCTGACACCACTGGGCCTGCAGATGCTGGCCGCCGAGTTCGTCGTAGGCGCGGCAATGGGTATCCTGCTCTTTTCGATCACCGTCGTCAGTCTGCCGCTGCTGCTGGACCGCGAGGTTGATTTCGTCACTGCCATGATAACATCGGTTCAGGTGGTCACTGCGAACCCGCTGCCGATGGTGCTGTGGGCGGTGCTGATCGGGGTCTCGACGATCTTGGCGCTCTTGCCGTGGTTTCTGGGGCTGACCGTGGTTTTGCCGATCTTCGGCCACGCCACGTGGCACCTTTACAGGCGTGCGCTGGACTGAGCGCCGGGCGTGTGCCGGATAAACACCAGCGCCAGCACCGAGGACGTCGCCGCAAGAGTGGCAGAGACCCATGCGATTGCTGCAAAGGCCGCCTCCATCGCCTGGACGTGACCGGTGGTCCGGACCGTTTCGCCATAGCTCAGGTCGCCACCGGCAACGCCGTAGATATAGCTGGCCAGCGAGCCCATTGCTGCGACGGCGATAAGGCCGGCGATCCGGCTCAGTGCGTTGTTGATGCCTGACGCGATGCCTGATCGTGCGTCCAGCACGGCACCCATCACGGCGGCTGAAAGTGGTGCTATGACCACGCCCATGCCAAAGCCGACGACGGTCATCGCGGGAATGATCCCGAACCAGTAGTTCTGGCTTGGAACGACGATAGCCAAAAGGGCATAGCCGAAGGCCACCAGTGCCGCACCCGCCGAAATGACACGGCCGGGCCCGAACCGGTCGGCGGCGCGGCCAAATCTGGTGGATAGCAAAGCGATAAAGGCTGACATCGGCGCAAAGGCGACGGTGGCCTCGATCTCGGTGATACCCCAGCCTGCGACGACCAGCATCGGAAGGAAGAACAGGATCGCGGACATGCCGAAATACAGTGCGAAAGTCGCTGCGTTCGCAGCCGAAAACGTGCCGTTGCGGAACAGGTCAAGCGGCATCATCGGATAACGGGTGCGGTGTTCTTGTGCAAAGAACAGGACGATGGCGACAGCGCCGGCCACCCCGATCAGCAGGGTGTCAATTCCGGTATCGCGCCCCTCGAGCCGCGTCAGTGTCCATGCAAGCCCCCCAAGGCCCGCAGCCGCCAGCGCGGCACCTACGATATCGACGGGCTGGTCAGGGCGGCGGGCGTCCTGCTTGATGCCGTAGCGCACCAGCACAAGAGCAACGAGCCCCAGTGGCAGATTGATGCCGAAGATCCAGCGCCACATCTCGGGGCCGCCGAGACTCAGCATCAGACCACCGACGATGGGGCCTGCGGCCGTCGTCACGGCAGAGCCTGCCGCCCACATCCCGATGGCACGCCCGCGAATGTCGCGGGGATAGGCACGCGAAATCATGGCAAGGCTGCCGGGAATCATCAAGGCGGCACCGGCACCCTGCGCCAGTCGGGCAAGGATCAGCGCGTCGGGATTGGGCGCGACGGTGCAGAACAGCGACGACGCCATGAACAACAGGATGCCGATCGAAAAGACACGACCCAGTCCGAACCGGTCACCGAAGGCGCCACCGGTCAGGATCAGCGACGCAAGCGTCACCATGTAGGCATTGTTGATCCATGTCGCCTGATTGAGCGTCGCGCCCAGTGTGCTGCGGATGGCTGGCATCGCGATCGGCACGACGGTGCCGTCGATAAACCCCATCGACGATCCGATAATCGCCGCGGCCAGCACGTATTTCCGATGTTTTACATCGCAAAAGCTGGCATCGAAAACGGGCCTCTGTCCTGTGGAAGAGGCCCGGTCGGGTGGTGTCTGGTCCGGCAAACGTCGGGCGTCAGCTTGACGGAGTGCTATCGTCGGTCTTTGGCATCTTCTTGCCGCCGCCACTGGACAGCGGATCGTCCTGACGTTGCACCGAACCTTCGAAATGCGCGCCGCTTTCGATGGCGATCGTCTTGTGGATGATGTCGCCTTCGACACGGGCGGTCGATGTCAGGCGAACCTTCAGACCACGGACGCGACCGATGATGCGACCGTTGATGACAACGTCGTCAGCGACGACTTCGCCCTTCACGGTGGCGCCTTCTCCGACGGTCAGAAGATGCGCGCGGATGTCGCCTTCGACCTGACCTTCGATCTGGATGTCGCCGGCTGTCTTGATGTTGCCCGTGACCAGCAGGTCCGAGGCAAGTTGCGATGCGGGCGGTTTTGCCTTGGGCGGGGCCGATTTGTAGTCGTTCGACGTCGGCGCAGATGTCTTGGGCGCGTCGGTTTTGGCGGTATCGGCGGCCTTGGGGCCAAGCTCGTTGATTTTGGATTTAGAAAACATCTTGTCCAGCTCTGATATAGATCATGGGGTTGACGGGGGCTCCGCCGACGCGGACCTCGTAGTGCAGGTGCGGACCGGTGGACCGTCCGGAGTTGCCCA
>Ga0307943_1000448_pt1 | contig 24634 bp, 18 predicted proteins | sample OrgLakmetagen177_FD_203149 | JGI IMG/M metagenome (GOLD analysis project Ga0307943, IMG submission 203149) | Saline water microbial communities from Organic Lake, Antarctica - #177 | ecosystem: Environmental > Aquatic > Non-marine Saline and Alkaline > Saline | place: Antarctica: Organic Lake... | reverse complement strand
ATAGGGGAGACCTACAACATCGGCGGCCACAACGAAAAGCAAAACCTCGAAGTAGTACAAACCATCTGCGACACGCTCCAAGACCTGGTGCCAAAAGAAACCCGCTACCGCGACCAGATCAGCTTCGTAAAAGACCGCCCCGGCCACGACCTGCGCTACGCCATAAACGCCGGCAAAATCGAACGCGAACTCGGCTGGACCCCCAAAGAAACCTTCGAAACCGGCCTGCGCAAAACGGTACAGTGGTACCTGGAAAACGAAACCTGGTGGCAACGAGTACAAAACGGCAGCTACCAGGGCGAACGCCTGGGAGTTGGCGCTTAAAGATCTTTTTGCCACGAAATCCACGAAAAAACACGAAAACTAAAAACATCTTTTGTCTCTTCTTTTTTTCGTGTCCTTTCGTGGATTTAGTGGCAAAAAAAGCCCAAAAGAATAGCTCTTGAAATAACTAGCCACGAAAACCACGAAAAAACACGAAAACCAAAAGATCTTTTTCTTACTCTTTATTTCGTGTCCTTTCGTGGATTTAGTGGCAAAAAAAGGCCTTTAATAATGAACATCCTCCTCCTAGGAAAAACCGGCCAAGTAGGCTTCGAACTCCACCGAACCCTGGCCCCATTAGGCACCATCACCGCCCCAAGCAGAACCGAACTGGACCTGATGAACCCCCAGGCCGTAGCCGATTACCTGGAAACTCACCAGCCAGACCTAATCGCCAACGCCGCCGCCTGGACAGCCGTAGACGCCGCCGAAGAACACACCGAAGCGGCAAGGCGCCTGAACGCAGGCCTGCCAGATCAGCTCGCCAGATACAGCGCGGAGCAGGGCGCCGTATTGATTCATTACAGCAGTGACTATGTCTACCCCGGCAGCAGCACCCAGCCATGGCAGGAAACCAGCGCCACCGGCCCGTTAAGCGTCTACGGCCAAACCAAACTCGAAGGCGACCAGGCTATCCAGAATAGTGGAGCTGAACACCTCATCTTCCGCACCAGCTGGGTGTACAGCGCCCGCGGCAACAACTTCATGAAAACCATGCTGCGCCTGGCTAAAAGCAAGCCTGAACTTAAAATTGTGGCCGACCAGGTTGGCGCTCCAACGCCAGCCCGCCTGATTGCCCAGGTAACCGCCCTGGCTATTGGCAGCAACATGCCGAATGGGCTCTACCACCTTGCGCCGAAAGGGGAAACCAGCTGGCACGGCTTTGCTCAGGAAATCTTCCGCCTCGCTCATCAGGCCGGAGAACAGCTCAGTATGGGCCCGCAAAACGCAGCGCCCATACCCACCAGCGAATTTCCAACACCTGCAAAAAGGCCCCTGAACTCAAGGATGGATCTCACCAAACTTGAAGCCGCCCTCAATATGCAAATGCCTGATTGGCAAAGTCAACTGGCCCTGACTCTGCGCGAATATCTGGACAAGTAAAATAACGGAGCATGACTCGAATGACAGTAACTCTCGGCACAACCCCCTACAGCAACTGGCAAATCCTGGCTCCCTTGCTGGAAAATCTGGGCTGTGCTCCTGACGAAAAGAGTAACCCGGAACACTGGTACCTTGCGGAAACTACGAGCCCGGAAGGCTATATATTACTGGCCTATACCCGCCCCGAACATGCTCTGGCAACGGCCATGGAACAGGGCATTACACCCGGCCAGGCACTGCAGCAATGGACGGAACACGTCAAGGCCCTGGTAAAGCTGTTCAAGGCAAATCGGCGCCAGGCCGTGTTAATAGACCTAGCCACCGCCCGGCAACACCCGGAACGGGCCGCCACCGCACTGGCCAGCCACTGGCAACTGGAAATTGACCCAGCACCAAGCGCCCCGAGTGCCCCAACAGAACCGGCCAACTCCTTCTATCAGATGGTAGCCAACGCCGCCGTGCAACAGGAAAAACAGCTCCACCCTCTGTTGGCCCAGCTGGAAGCCTGCACGTTACCCATGGTGGATGCCGAAGCGACGGCAGAAGCCAGCCAGGATGTAGACGCACTCTACACCCAGCTAAAAACCACCTGGCAAGAGCTGGAAACCGCAAAGCAGCGGGACCGAAGCCATCAACAAAGCCAGGCAGACTGCGAACAGGCGTGGATGGCACGTGCCAAAACCCTACAACAGCTGCACCAAACCGAGCAACGATTCACCGAGCTTCAGCAAGAAAGCAGCGAATTGAAGCAAACCAACACCGATTACGAGAAACAACTTGCCAGCACCCGGGAAGAAAGCCAGTTACTTCTGGAACAGCGGCATTTGGTGCAGGAAGAGCTCGAAAGCCACGCAATCGCTGCCAAAAACAAAGAGCAGTCTCTGGCCAACCTGAAAACACAGCTCGAACAGGCGGATAAACAGGCCCGAGACGCAGAGAAGCAATACACCCAAGCCGAACAGGTGAGGGCGAAGGCAGAGCAGGAAAAAGGCAAAACAGAGCAAGCGCTGGCGAAGGCTGAACAAACAGAAAAAGCTTCCAAAGCAGAGCAGAAAAACCTGCAGACTGCTTTGATAAAAGAGCAAACTGGCCACACCAAAACCAGCGCCGAAAAGGCCACACTCGAAAATCAGTTAAAAGCCCTGAAAACCGCTAACCAGGATCAGGCAGGCCAGCTCGAAAATCTCGCAGAAGAAAACCAGCTGTTGCTAGAGCAGCTGCACCTCGTACAGGAAGAACTCGAAAACAAATTCTTGCAGGCGAGTAAACAAGAAAGATCACTGGCCAATTTGCAAACCCAACTTGAGCAAAAAGACAACCAGTATATAACCAGCCAGAAAGAGGCTGGCCTGCTGCAACGCCGCTTGCAAAAATTACGTGACACCATGGAAAGCCTGGAACGCACAAATCGCTCCCTCAACGGCAATCTGTCTGAACTGAAAAACCAGCTGGCCGCGTCGAAAAAACACCAGGCCGATTGGGAGCACAAATACCATCAGGCTGAGCGTAACGGCACCCTGGCCCTGGCGGTCGCCAACCGAAGAATTGCCGAACTCAGTACAGAACTGAACAAGGTAACCAAAAGCCTTAGCTGGAAGCTGGCCAACTCCACAGCTGGCTACAGCAAAAAAACCAAAAAGGCGGCTGCTGACAAGCTCCGGCAGCAGAAAGCTGAAATCGAAAGCTCCGGTCTGTTTGATGAAACCTGGTATTTGGAACATCACCAAGACGTCGCCGAAGCGGGCCTCAATCCCATAGAGCACTACCTGAAAATCGGGGCCTACGAAGGCCGCAACCCCAGCGAAAGCTTCGACACCACTTGGTACCTCATTTACTACCGGGACGTAACCGAGAGCGGCCTTAACCCGCTGGTGCATTACCTCCGCTATGGCCAGAACGAAGAGCGGGCTTCTCGCCCCGGCGCTTTGGCCTCGCTACCGGCACCGGCATCAGGTAATCAATAGACCAAGCCGCATTAAATCCCAGGAAGCACGCCAGCATGCACACCATTCTCCACATAGGCGCCGGCCAAGCCTCAGAACTGAGCCAGTGGCTGGAAAGCGGCGCTCAAAACATCGTACTGGTAGAGCCGAATCCCATATTGGCTGAAAAACTGCGCAAGCAAACCGCAGACACGCCGGAAATCACCGTTTTAGAAGCCGCCATCACAACTAACGCGGGTGATAACGAACTGAGCGAATACAATCTGCCGGAAGCAAGCAGCCTACGCGCAGCAACCGGCCTGAAAACGCTGTTTCCCGGTCTGAAGATTGTCAGTATCCACACCGTAGCAACACTCACCCCGCTGCAGCTGATGGAGCAATACGGCCCAACGCCCGGTCAACCTGCAACACTGGCACTGCAGGCGCCCGGTGAAGAATATTCCATCCTCCAGGCTCTGGCTGAAACTGATCAGTTAAAACTCTTCAGCCAACTAGTTATTACCGCCAATCCGGAACCTCTATGCCAAGGCAGCACCGATGCCCAAACCTTGCTGAATACCCTTGAGAAATATGGCTACGACATCATCAGGGAAAATCAACAAGACCCTGATTGGCCCACCTGGTACCTGCAGCGCAATCCCTTGAAAGACCAAATCAGCCAGCTACAGCAGCAACTGCAGACGGCACAGGAAGAGAATCAACAAGTCTTGGCGGAACAGAAACAAGCCAACGCAGAACGTGAACATGCGCTTGAACAGCAGCTGAATGCCGTAAACCAAAAACTGACCCACGCAGACAGCGCGTTCAGCGCTAAAGTGCACGCTGAGCACGCGGCGCGGAAGCAGCTTAATCAGCTGCGCGACGAATTGCGCGATAAGAGTCAGCGCATTGAAGATATCGAAGAAGCAAACCAAGACCTTAAACAAGAACTGGACGCTGCAAAGAGCAGCAATACCGACCTTAACGAGGAAAATTCCAAGCTAAACTCCCAGACTCAAAGCCTGGAAGCCGAAAGCCAAAATGTAAAGACAGAGCTAAAAGCCTCCAAGCAGTTAATTGAGGCAGCGCAACAGGAAACAGAGCAACTGCGTGATGCGGTAAAGTCCAGTGACCAAAAAGCAGAAACGCTTCACGAACGTTTAAAGCAAGCCGAACAGAAAGCTCAGCAGGTAGCGGAAAATCTTAAAAAAGAACAGTCCGTCCATCAAGAAACCACAAAAAGCCTGGCAGACCACAAGCAGTGGTTCCAAAGCCGTAAACAACAGGCTGAAGAGCTTCAAGCGCAAAACGACACCTTAAAGCAGCAGCTTGAGACAGTGAACCAGGAAAAGCAGCATGTGCAGGTCCTTGAACAAAAGTTAAAAGACGAACAACAGATAAGGCAAAGCTTAGGAAAGGCGAGAGACGCCGCCAAGGAACAGGCGAAAGCCGCAGAGCAGAGCGCCATAGCTGCTCAACGGGGGGCTGACCAACTTGGCACCAGCCTGCATGAACGGGAAGGTCAGTTACAAAAAAGCACACGTCAGCAAGCCGAAGCCGAAAAACAGCTAACTGAACAACAGCAGAAGCTGGCAGAAGAAACCAAAATATTGAACAACGTACGCGAACAACTGGAACAACAAAAAGCCGAAGCGTTTCAGCAGCAAAGTGAGCTGGAACGCAGCTTCGCGTTAAAAGAAGAACTGAAGACCAGCCTGGATTTAGAAAAAGCAGCTCGTAAAACGGCGGAAAAAGCACTCAGTGAGGAACAAGAGACCAGTAAAACCATAAAGCAAAAACTGGAAGAAGAACGACAACGCAAGCAATCCGTCGAGCAGCAGCTACAGGCAACAGGCACCCGGTTCGATCAAATGGAGAAAAAGCTTTCTGACTTTGGCAACAACTTCAATAATCAACTAGATAAAAAGTTAATAAACGCAGCCAAACAAATAGAAAGCACCCTTGGCTTGCAAAACTATCTCAGCACCGGCGAGTTACCTCTCAGCTACCATGGTTGGCCAATCAGCCCAGACCTCGCCCTGTACCTCACCGAAAAACTCGAAACCGAAAACTACGATCTGGTGATCGAGTTTGGTTCTGGAACCTCCACGGTGCTGTTTGCCAAAGTGCTGATGAAAAAAATGCTCAGGCAGCAAACGGCTGAAAAAAAGAAACGCATTAGTAATCAAGACAGGATCAGTCAAATTCAAGAGCCGCTAGAAGATGCTCTGTTACCAGTCGATGTCGATCTGCCAAAGCGCGTACTCACCTTTGAGCACAACAAAAGCTACCATGAACAAACTATGGGAATGCTGCGCCAGGCCGGGCTTGAGCAGGTGGTAAATCTGGTGCACTCACCATTGCTGGATTACAGCTACCAGGGCGAGGATTATCTCTACTACGACTGCGACAGCGCATTGAAGAAAATTGCTGAAGTGTACGAGGGCAGGGAGCCAAAGATCCTGGTATTGGTGGATGGTCCGCCTGGTGCCACGGGGCCAAATGCAAGATTTCCGGCATTGCCAAAACTTCTGAACCATCTTTCGACAGCAACTTTCGAAGTGATTCTGGATGATTACAATCGCTCGAAAGAGAAGGCGGTAGCAGAGAAATGGATTGAATTGATTAAAAAAAGATCGAGTAGTTACAACGAGACCAAGATATCGCTTGAAAAAGGGGCGGTCTGTATATCCATCGGTGTACCTCCTAATTAATGGCGAAAATCTTAAATAATTGAATCTTGGAGCGAACCGTGAGCAAAGATGTCAACCTATTGAAGGAAGGAAACAAAGCCTTCAGAGAGAAGCGATACGAAAAAGCTCTGGAATTATATGAGAAGGCATCTCACTTATACGGTAAACATATTGTAGAGCTCAATATAAAAACGTGCCTCAAGCATTTGAGACGCGCCGAACCCAAACACCTAGAGCTCGATACTATAACTAAGCTATTACTCGATAATTCGGGAAAAATTAAGCTCAGTGAGAGCGAAAAGAAAGCTGCACTTGTTTATTATGAGAAGTTGAAGGCCAAAAAGTCGGAACCATTACCGGTTAAACCCGTAAACCCGGTTCCAGCTGATTGGCCCGAAGGCCTAGCACTTGCCCCCTTGCCTGACGGACCTAACGACTATGAGTGGTATCTAACCTACCGCTATCATCCGGCGAAGACCAATTCTTCTGAGCAAGCAGAAGAAATGCCGGGGCTTAGTATTGTTGTTCCCACCTTCAACCGGCATCGAATACTGGATATTACGCTTGCCTGCCTGACGCACCAGAAGACTGATCACCGGTTCGAGGTAATTGTTGCCGATGACGGGAGTAAAGAAGATCTGTCCCCTGTAGTTCGAAAGTACGAAGACAAACTCGACATCAAGTATGTGCGGCAGAAAGACTACGGTTATCAGCTGTGTGCTGTGCGAAATCTTGGTCTTCGAACAGCCAAATACGAATTTGTATCCATTCTCGATTGCGACATGGCACCTGGAAACGACTGGGTTCAGTCATACATGGAAGAACTGCTAAAATGTGATGACATTGCACTAATCGGCCCACGAAAATACGTTGATACGCATGACATCAATGGGGAACATGCTCTTCAGAACCCGGATTTGATTGCCAACATGCTGGAGGTAAGAACCAACAGTCAACTGGGCAATACTAAAAAGGGAGAGATTTCTGTAGATTGGCGCCTAGAACATTTTGCCAAAACCGAAGACCTTCGGTTGTGCGATAGCCCCTTCAGATATTTCTCAGGGGGGAATGTTGCATTCTCAAAGAAATGGCTGCGTAAGATAGGCTGGTTTGATGAGGAGTTTACACACTGGGGCGGCGAGGACAACGAATTCGGCTATCGGCTCTTTCGTGAGGGTTGTTTCTTTAAAGTTGTTCATGGAGGAATGGCCTATCATCAGGAGCCACCCGGCCGCGAAAATGAAACTGATCGGGCCGCGGGTAAAGCAATTACCATCAAAATTGTTCAGGAGAAAGTGCCTTATTTTTACCGAAAACTTGCACCGATTCAGGAGGCAAGAATCCACAGGGAGCCGTTGGTGTCAATTTACGTTCCGGCATACAACTGTGAGGGCTCGATCAAGCGTTGCGTAGACAGTGCACTTAATCAGACAGTGACGGATCTTGAAGTGTGCATTTGTGATGATGGTTCAACGGACAATACACTGCAGGTGCTGAGGAAGAACTACGGTGAGCACCCGAGAGTAAGGTTCGTATCCACACCAAACGGAGGCATTGGTTCTGCGTCCAATAATGCGGTCAGGCTCTGTAAAGGCTTCTATATCGGACAATTGGACTCTGACGATTATTTGGAGCCTGACGCGGTCGAAATCTGCCTGAAGGAATTCATGAAAGATCGAACCCTTGCCTGTGTTTATACGGGCAATCGCAATGTGGACCCTGAGGGTAAACTGATTAATGTAGGCTATAACTGGCCTGAGTATTCAAGGGAAAAATTGACCTGTGCAATGATTTGCCACCATTTCCGGATGTTCACGGCGCGAGCTTGGAATCTGACTGATGGATTTGATGAAAGTGTTACGAATGCAGTTGATTATGACGTGTATCTAAAATTGAGTGAGGTAGGCTTTTTTAAGCATGTAAACTATATTTCGTATAATCGTGTGCTTCATGGTAATAACACTTCAGTGAGAAAGTTGGGGGAGCAGAAGTTAAATCACTTCAATGTGGTAAATAAATCGCTTCGAAGGCAAAACTTAGTAGGATTGATCTATGAACCAAGGACTTTAAGGGATGATTCCTGTCGCAAATACAAATTTTATAGAAAAATTAATGGTTGATTTTTCATTTCGAGGATTTTATGAAATATGTTGCTCTGACAATGTCACGAGGAGATTCTTCCAGATTAAAAGATTGGCTTGAATATCATTGCCAAATTGGGTTCGATGAGTTTTATATTTTTTTGGATAATCCGATTGATGATAGCGAAAATATAATAAGCGATTTTTCAAGAAATTTTGACGTTGAAGTTCATGTTGAAATTCTTCCGCCTTGCGGTGAATACTTTGATGGGCTCTCAGGTGAAGAAAGATGGGAGAAAGTAAAACAATGGAGGTTGGAAAATTCAGATAAAATAAAAAGAACTGGGCTCCCAATAGTAGATCCATTGTCATTCAGGCAGTATGATAATATTCCTAGAATATTAAGCTCTTATTCTAAATGTGGTCAGGATGGTTGGCTGGCATTGTTTGATGTTGACGAATATATTGTTATTCAAGATGGTGGTTCTATCCCGGAGCTTATAGACTCAATAGATTCGCCTCGTATACGTCTCCTGAATTTTAATTTTGATATGAGAGAGTGGGACAAGGAAAGTTCTGTTAGAGATAAGAAATTTCGGTGGTCCAGAGATAATATACAATCATTCGGTAATGAATGGCAAAATCGATTTAAATCGATAGTTCGTTTTGATTGTCTGGTTCCTCTAGTTTCTGTTCATGGTATTTCAAAAGGTAAATTTTTTGTAGTTGATCATAATATTGCTAGATTGCATCACTATAAATTCCCAGATCAAAACCTTCCGATACCATACAGCATTTTTGATGATACTATTTGAAGAATTTTATGATAATTAATGATAGGGATGGCTGGATTTTTGTTCATAATCCAAAATGCGCGGGATCAACTGTTAGAAAAGCGTTGATGAAATATGAGACGAGAAATAATTTCTATTGGTTTTTTGATGAGTTTGACGGAGCAAAGATAGATAAAGCTCATTTGCCTTTGATGGTCCTTTATAGATATTCTAGGCCGGATTTTGATCTTTTTAGTGAATATAAAGTTTTTGGTTTCGTGAGAAATCCCTACACTAGAGCCGTTTCTGCTTATAACGAAACGCATCAGCGCATTTATAGGGATTTCGTTTCTGGTGAACTTTCTTTGAATGATTACAGAAAGTCGATTAGCGACTTCATTGTAAACCTTAAAGAGGGGGTTTTGAATGGTCTAAATTTTGAGTATCGACACTTTTTGCGGCAAATCGATTTCTTTTATTTTAACGGTAAATGTCTTGCAGACCACATAGCAAATATAGAAAAAGTTGATGTTCAATCTTCTAGATTCACATTGATTGGTGGAGGAGTCGAGGATTTGCCGAAAATTTTGCAGTTTAAAGAGAATGAGAAAAGTATTGGCGCAAAGTTCAATGAGGTTCTAAACGAAGAAGCGATAAGTGTGATAAATACTATTTACGAGGACGATTTCTGTGCTTTCGGTTATCGGAAGTTATAGTCAGTTGAACGGATGAATCATCCCCTAACGGTAAAAAGGATGGACAGGCACCCCATAAAGGAGGGCTTCAGTTAGCTAGCTACAGGGAAGTGTTTACCGTATCGCAATGGTCTTTCGGAGTTGTTTCCGAGTTCTGAGTGGCAGCTTGGGTAGTGGAGGTGGGCTTGGTCTTTTGACATGGCATGGTTCATCTTGCAGTCTTCATGCGCCGGGTTGGGAGCGATGCGGTATAGATTAAAATTATTTCGTCACTGACGGCACGGACTTTCACAGACAAAAGATTTTTGAACCTCTTTAAGAGTGCTTGTGGTTACCGTAACATTCTCTTTGTGGTGGTTCACGGGACTGTGAAATTTGCTAACAGCCCGATGCTCATGCCTGTCGCTTTGAGGTAATTGATAAACCTCTTTTCGTCCGTGAAAATCCGTGCCGTCCCTGGCAAATCAGTCTTTAGCGGTCACCCACAGCCGCCGCCCATGGCCACATGATAATCATCCAGCTCAGGTTACTCCACAGCTCCATTTCTAGTCAGGCTTGATTTGTCTCCCATACAACACCCCAAAACCTGGTTTGACCCCCACTGGTACCTCCACCAATATCCGGATATCGCCCAAGCAGGCATTGACCCACTCAAACATTACCTGAGCCACGGCATAAAAGAAGGCCGCATGCCCTGCCAGTTGACGGCTCCGGAATGGGACATTGCTCTGTGGCAAAAAACCACTCCGGTGGCGGATTGCTTGCAGGTTTTGCAGCAATTGCTGGGTGATTCAAACCCACTTGAAGCTTCCTATGCCGCCTTTTCATTGGGCCGTTGGTACGCCTGGCGAGAGGAGTGGCAAAAAGCGGCTGCTGTGCTGGCTCAGCGTGTGGAATGCGAGCTGCGCTTGCCCGCCCATTATGGGCCGGAGTTGCTTGAGGTAGAGGCGCTTACCCGCAGTGGGCAGTTATCGGAAGCCTGGCGCAAAACGGGGCGTTTTGTTGCCGCCGCGCCGGAACTTGCAGATGGCTGCCTGGCTGTTGCCAACCTGTTAGCGGCAACGGGTGTGCATGGCAGCGGGGCTTCAGAATTCCAGCCGAATGCTTTGCAAGCCCAGCGCCTAAGGTGGATTAACCGGGTATGGCAACGGCAAGGTCTGCAAACGGTTTGCCTGGGCTCTTCTGATGAGCTGCTCACGATGGACAACCTGGCCACCGCAGGGCCCGCGGTTTTTCTTGGGCGGTGTGAAGGCACACAGCAGGCGCCACTGGTTTCCGTCATTGTCCCGGCATTTAATGCGGGCGCAGGTTTATTGACGGCGTTGAAAAGCCTGGCGGCACAAACTCTGGTCCAGGCCTGTCCGGGGGCGCTGGAGGTGATTGTTGTGGATGATGCCTCTACTGATAACACCGCTGATATTGCCGAGACTTTTGCTAGTAGGAATCCGGGCTTTCGGGTTCTGCGCCAGTCAGAAAATGCAGGGGCTTATGCCGCGCGAAATCGTGGCTTGGCGGAAGCTCTTGGTGCGTGTCTTACGGTGCACGACGCTGATGACTGGTCACACCCCCAGAAACTTGAACTGCAATGGCAGAGCTTGCAGGACAACCCGCTTTGGCTGGCCTGTAACTCCCACTGGGTACGCTGTACGCCGAAGCTTGTGTTCAGCCGTTGGCGGATGGAAGAAGGTTGGGTGTACCGCAACACTTCGTCGCTTCTGTTCCGGCGCAAGGTGTTTGACAGGTTGGGCTACTGGGACAACGTGCGGGTAGAGGCCGACACGGAATACTATGACCGTATTCGTGCCGTGTTCGGGCCGAATTCGACCGGCGAGGTGCTGCCGGGAGTGCCGCTGGCGTTCGGCCGTGTGGTGCCTACGGCGCTTACGGTAATGCCGCGCACCCATTTGGCAACGCAGTTTTCCGGGGTTAGGGCTGACTACCGAAAGGCGGCCTTTGCCTGGCATAAACAGGCCGGGCAACCGGCTGATCTGTACCTGGCTCAGCACCCGGAACATCGCCCGTTTCAGGCTCCGCTTGATATACTGCCCTGATGGTAGAAAACGCATTTTCATGGAAATAGGATATGAGTGTGTCAGACGATAACAGTAAGCAGCGTTTAAACGAGTTGCAGCAGCAGTTGCAGGCGCAGCAGGCGGCTGTTGCCAAGCGGTTTGAAGAGATTGCCCGGTCGACTGAGCTTTTGGAGCAAGAGCAAGCCGAGGCAGATGCGCTGCAACAGCAGGTTCAGGTCCTGCGTGAGCAGGCAGAGGCGGCCGCCGCTAAAGCAGCCTCTGCAGCGGCCGTGGTCGCGCCCATGACTCTGGAGGAACGAGAGAAAAATCTTAAACATGTGGCGCTGATTGCCGAGAGCGATTTGTTTGATGCGGAATGGTATCTGGAAGTTTATCCAGATGTGGCGGAATCTGAAAAGTTCGCTAAAAACCCGGCCGCGCACTACGCCTTGTTTGGTGGATTTGAAGGCCGTAATCCTTGCCCGGAGTTTCATTCGGCGTTTTATATTCGCACCAATGCGGACGTCGCCAAAGCCCGCATCAACCCGTTGGTTCATTATTTGCGGTTCGGGCGCAGTGAAGGGCGAGCTTTCGCGCCACCCATGGACGATGAATGAGCCTGACGCCAGAGCAGCTGGCGCTGCTGGAGAAGCTCAGGTTATTTGATGCAGACTGGTATCTCGCCGCTAACGCGGATGTTCGTGCCAGTGGGATCGCGCCGTGGGATCACTTTGTCGAGTACGGCCTCGCAGAGGGCCGCAAGCCGGGGCTCCGGTTTGATCCCGCGCAATACCTTGCAGCCAATTCGGATCTTGATCCGGGCCTGATAAACCCCTTAAAGCATTTCCTGAATGCCGGTTTTCGGGAGGGGCGTCCGCTTACCCCTGAGGAGCGGGCGCTGAAACAGCTGGCGGGGTCACGCTGGCCAGAATCTCCCTTACCGAACGTTCTTCCATCTTGGTTCGGTAGCCATCCTGGGCTGGCACCGGATGGTGTGTTGCGAGTTTTATATGTGCTATCCGTTCAATCCGGCGGCACTCCACAAACCAATCAGGATTTGATGGCTTCCCTGGGTACACGGGTGGATACCCAGGTGGAGTGTTTTGTATTGCGCTGCACTGGGCCGCACATGGTGTTGTATTTGTTCAGCCAGGGCATTTACGTGCCTCTTGAGCGTTACCGCCTGGAGCAACCGGTTTTGGCCTTTCCCCACAGCCTGGCCGGTTATGACGCGATGGCGAAACAATGGCTTGAAGCCTATGGCATTCAGCTGATTCACGTGCGCCATTCCGCCTGGCAAAGCCTTGGCTTGATGGATGTGGCCAGCGAGCTGGGTATTCCAGTGGTGTATTCATTTCACGATTATTACGCGGCTTGCCCTTCTGTAAAATTGTTGGATGAACGCCAGGTTTTTTGTGGCGGCCGGTGTACCGCAAGCCAGGGGGAGTGTCACCAGGAATTATGGCCTGATGATCAGGTTCGGCCTCTTAAACACGAGTCTGTTTATACCTGGCAAAATCAGTTCGCCGGCGCCCTCGCTTTGTGTTCGGGGTTTGTTGCCACATCTGCACGGGTGCGCGATACCATGTTGGACGTGTTTCCCGCGTTGGCGGGCAAACCCTTTCCGGTGATTGCTCATGGCCGGGATTTTGATACTCTGGCCGCCTTGGCGGTACAGCCAGAACTCGATGAGCCTTTACGTATTCTGGTGCCGGGCCATATGGCCCAGGCAAAAGGCGCCAACATACTGTTGCAGTTGGCGCAAATGCCCGAGTTGGCCCATGTGCGTTGGCACATTCTAGGTACCTTGTCTGCCGATGTGCAAAACAGCGCGCCTGCGAACATTGTGGTGCATGGCGAGTACCGGCGGGAAGACTTCCACAAGCATGTCGCCACTCTTCGCCCCCACTTGGGCGCGGTTTTGTCTATCTGGCCAGAAACCTGGTGCCACACGCTGACAGAACTCTGGGCGGTTGGCTTGCCGGTTGTAGGGTTTAATACCGGCGCGGTGGGCGAACGCCTGCAGAAAACCGGCGCCGGCTGGCTAGCGAAAACCCTCAACGCTCCGGCTATGGCGGCGACCATACTGGCCGCGCAAACACCGGAGGCCTGGCAAATAGCCCTAGGCCATGTTGACCGCTGGCAAAAAGAAGGACAGCGCAGTTGCGCCGAGATGGCCGCCGACTACTGGCAGCTGTATAATAAATTTCGATAACGTATTCAGAAACATACGCGTATTCACCAGGAAGGTTTATGAAAGGTATCATCCTTGCCGGCGGCTCCGGCACGCGCCTGCACCCGATTACCCACGGCGTTTCCAAGCAGCTTCTGCCCATTTACGACAAGCCCATGATTTATTACCCGATCTCGGTATTGATGCTGGCAGGTATCAAAGAGATTCTGGTCATTTCCACCCCGGACGATTTGCCCCAGTACCAACGCCTCTTGGGTGATGGCCAGCAGTTCGGGGTGAGCTTCAGCTACGCTGAACAGCCCAGCCCGGATGGCCTCGCGCAGGCGTTTATTATCGGCGAAGCGTTCATTGGCAAAGATTCCGTATGCCTGGTACTGGGTGACAACATCTTTCACGGCCAGCACTTCTCTGACCAGCTGAAACGCGCCGCGGCCAAGCCCCATGGAGCCACTGTATTTGGCTACATGGTGAAAGACCCGGAACGCTTTGGCGTGGTGGATTTCGACGAACACGGCAAGGCCTTGTCCATCGAGGAAAAACCGACACAGCCGAAATCCAGTTACGCCGTAACGGGCCTGTATTTCTACGACAACGACGTGGTGGAAATCGCCAAAAACGTAGAACCCTCCGCTCGGGGAGAGCTGGAAATCACCTGTGTAAACAACGCCTACCTGGAGCGCGGTGATTTGCACGTAGAGCGCCTGGGCCGCGGCTTTGCCTGGTTGGATACCGGTACCCACGACAGCCTGCTTGAAGCCAGCCAGTATGTTCAGACAATAGAGCACCGCCAGGGCTTGAAAGTGGCTTGTTTGGAAGAGATTGCCTGGGGCAAGGGGTGGATCAGCGATGACTATTTGCTGGTGTGTGCTAATAAGCTGAATAAGACCAGCTATGGGCAGTATTTGAAGAGCTTGTTGAAAGTATGCCAGTGATTAACTTTGTACATATTCCCAAAACGGCGGGTACCAGTTTTCGTTTGGGGGCTGAAGAATTTTATGGGGAAAAAGCCATAGCCTACGATTATGGCCCCGAATCTCAGCAAACCTCTGGTGTTTGCATAGAACACTGTTACAGAAGCGTTGAAGACCGTTGGGCATTTGCGCGGGCGTGTGAGGCTTCCGCGACCAGAATGGTCAGTGGGCACTTCCGGGCCGACAAGTATCTGCCTGCGTTTAATGTCTCGAATACAGTGACGTTTGCCCGAGACCCGGTACAGAGGTTGGTTTCAGAGTATGGGCACTTTGTTCGCCATAATGGCTACGAGGACTCGTTCCGGGATTTTTACAACCTCCCACTGATGCGTAACCGTTTTTCCAAGCTGCTGCAGGGGGTTCCCGTTAGAGCAATTGGCTTTGTGGGGCTAACTGAGCAATATGAGCTGAGCCTTCAGGTGTTCAATCAGCTTTTTGACGCTGATATTCCCAGCCTGAAAGAAAATGTGGGCAAGAAGAGCGTGTTGGACAAGCACGAAGTGTCACAGCAGGACCTGGATGAAGTGCGCCGATTGAATCGTGCTGATCTTGAAAAGTATGCAGACATCGTGGAGTTGTTTGAGACCCGAGTGTCGATGTACCGCCAGGATAAGCCGTATACCCATGGTCAGATCGTCCAGAGGGGAAAGAAACAGGTCGGTGGGTGGGCTTGGAGTCAAGCTGGGTCGGAGCCTGTCAAGGTGTGTGTGCGGGTGAATGGAAAGAACGTGGCTGAAATGTTCGCAACGGAGTTCCGGCCTAATTTGTGTCGGCTTGGAGTGCCTCGGGCGGGCTATGTTGGTTGGTCTGTGAAGGTCGACCTTTCCGAAGGCGACAAGGTTGAGTGTTTTGTAGCCGCTACCGGCCAGGTGTTGGGCTCCTTTGTGTTCGTCGCCGGTGCTGACTCTGCCCAAAGTTAAAGAGTAAAAAGTATGAAAGGAAGTTATCGGGGACTGTATGAATTCGGTTCTATGTTTCTCGGGCCGATATTGAGCGTTTATGCCAGAGAAGTTGCGAAGCAGGCGGGTGATCGGTTACCGGTTTGTCTGGCACGAGAGGGTTGGTTGTTTCATAAGCTGCTGACAGAACTCCAGCGAAAAGAGTTAATCTCTCTCTCAAAAACGCCAGTGTATCTCAAGGTTTCCAGAACGGTTCTTTTAAAATCTTTGCTGGGCGATTCGTCGAGTTGGCCTTTAGCGTTCGCCTCGGAATTTGAAGGCAGCGTTTTGCAGCTGCTTATGCGACGTTTCGCTTTGCAACTGCACGAGGCGTTTTCGACGTTGCCGCAGGAGCTGTTGCACTTTAACGTTAAATTACCCGAGCAATCTGATGTTTTGACTGAGTGTTTGGCACCTTACATCGAGGGCCTTCAGGCGCTGGTGGAGCCCACCAAACAGGGCCTTCGTTCTTCGCTGGAACAGGCTGGTTTGTCTTCGCCAAAACACAAACCGATGATGTTGGATATTGGCTATTCTGGCACCATTCAAAAATTGTTAACGGCGCACCTCCAGAAAGATACTTTCGGGTTGTACTTTGTGAGTGTGAACGCCGGAGAACAGAAAGTAGGGCAGCACACGGCGGAAATGAGGGGCGTTTTTCGCGAAAATGTTGGCTGGAACGAGGAATACCCGCTTTTGGACCGGTCTCTTCTGTTAGAAAGCCTGATGACAGCTCCCCATGGCCAGGTTATTGATGTTAGGGAAGAGACTGATGGAAAGCTGGTCTATTTCTACGGTCGTCAAACGGCTGGCCAGCATCAATACCAGGACCTTGATGTTGTTTTTTGTGGGGCGATTGATGAGGTGAAGCGACTTTTGAGGGAAGAGATTTTCTATTCGATCGAAGAAGTTGAATCACTTTACAGTGTGTTTTCCGGAACTCGGGGGGCAATACCCAGGCAAATCTGGCATTTGTTTGGAATAGATGATGAGTTCTCCGGAAACGGAGTAATGAACCCGCTTGAGCTTTTTGGACTTTAACACTATGTTGACCAAGGTAAAGAAAGGCATAAAGAGAGCGTTTGGACAGGGTGCCGTTGGTGCTATCTCGGGCCTCTGGCGCGAAGCCAGAGATTCTGCACTGTTTAATCCCGTATGGTACGAAGAAACTAACAACAAAAAGTTTGATAGTCACAAAGCAGCATTTGAAGACTATGTGCGGGTGTCCAAATTTGCCCCTGTAAATCCTTCACCGTTTTTCGATACGGAAACATACCATCGTCAGTATCTTGACGTTTATCACGGTTCGGAAAGTCCGTTGCTTCATTATCTTGCCCATGGACGCGAGGAGGGGAGGGCCTATCAACCTGTTGTGCCGAGGTGGTCACCGAAGCATGTGCAACAATATGATGCCAAACTGAGTTCGGCTGCAGGCCAGTTGACGATTGCAGTATGCTTGCATGTATTCTATGAAGACTTTATCGAGAAATTCGCGAACGCCTTACGGAACTTCCCCGTCAAAATAGACCTATATGTCGCGGTTGCTAAAACAGACTGGGTTTCGGAGGCGCAGAGGGCATTTTCCGAGAATGCGAACGTTGGGAAAGTAGAGGTTATCGTTGGTCAAAACCGTGGTAGAAATTTTGGCCCGCTGCTTGTTGAGTTTTCCGACTCGGTTCTGGACTATGATCTTGTTTGTCATCTCCATTCGAAGAAGTCACTGTATTCGGGTCGTGAGCAAACGCAATGGGCTGACTATTTGTGTGAATATTTGTTGAGGGACCCGTCTGTAACGGCAGGGGCCCTGAATTTATTTGCCAGTGACAGCTCAATCGGTATCTACCATCCGACAACATTTTGGATGATGCCAGCCTGGACCAACCACCAAACCATGAATGTTTCGAATCTGAAGCAATGGGAGAAAAGCCTTGGGCTTAGTGGCTGTTCAGGCTTTATGAGTTATCCAGCAGGTGGCATGTTCTGGGCGAGGCCTAAGGCGTTGGCGCAACTGCTCAAAAGAGATTGGAAGTATGAGGACTTCCCTGAGGAACCACTTCCAAACGATGGTTCGATGTTACACGGCCTAGAACGGGTGATCGGAAAGCTGGCTGAGAGTAATGGTTATAAACAATTGTTTTACTACCCCACACTGGCCAAATTCACTCTGGATCAAAGTTATATCGGCGCAAGCTATTACACGTCGCTTGAGCAACACATCGGGGCTATTCGTGCTCATGAGTGTATTAGTTTTGACGTTTTCGACACTCTGGTCAGGCGGAAATATTTTTTCCCGGACTATGCCAAGCTGCGGCTCGGCAAAGAGCTGGTGGAGCAGCAACTCGTTGCAAGCGCAGTTGATTTCGTGGAACTGCGAAACAAGACAGAGTTTGAAGTGCGTAAAACTCAGGATTTCAAAGGCGACGTTTCAATCTTTGAGGTATATGAGGCTCTTATTGAACCATTAGGTATAGAGAGGGAGCGTGCGGAATGGTTGGCATCGAGAGAGTTTGAGCTGGATCTCGAGATGATACTGCCCAGGGAGGATGTTGTTGCTCTGTTTAATGCGCTTGGTGACGATGGCTACAAACTCTGGATTATCTCTGATTCTTATTACACGCCAGAGCAAGTTGCACTAATGCTCAAGAAGGCGGGCATCACCGCGCCGTTCAAACTTATGGTATCTAGCTCGGAGCAACGTCGAAAAGATAATGGCACGATGTGGCCCAAAGTGAAGGCCGACTTGGCGTCAGACGGTGTATCACGATACATCCATATTGGTGACAATGTGGTGTCTGACGCTCAGGTGCCCGGCGATTTTGGGCTGGCAACTTTCCATGTTCTGAATCCGTTGGAAAAATGGAAACTGATGGGTTTTTCTGTAGCGTGGGATAGCAGCCTGCCTAGTGAGGAGGATATTCTCAAGTGGGGAAAGCTTGTGAGTTCTAATGGTTCAACCGTTTTTATTGGTGGTTAATGAAGAAATCAACGCTTTATTTGCATGTGGGCTGGTCCAAAACTGGAACGTCAGCTATTCAGGCACAGATTCAGGCACAAAAAGATACTTTCCTCGCAAAGGGAATCCTTTATCCGCAAACTCTGCAATGGCCTGACCATTCGCATCATCCATTTGCTTTGTCTTTCAAAGATAGTGGCGTTTACAAAAGTGACTTGTCGCCTAAAAATATATTGGAAAAGCTTAAGACTGAAATGTTGGCATCGCCTGCCGAAAGTGTCCTGATGTCGTCAGAATTATCCCCCTTCTATTATTCTAATGTGCATTTTAAGAATTTCGTTGAAGAGCATTTTAGTCTGGTTAAGATAATTTTTACTGTTAGGTCTCAGTCAGAATTACTGTTGTCGCTATTTAATCAGTTAGTCAAAGATCCTAATGTGCGTTACGGAGCATCTTTGTTTACGTTGGCAATGCGTAATATTGGGTGGCTGAACTTTAATCAGGCCGTGAAACGGTGGGAAGATGTGGTTGGGCTGGAAAATATTCATGTAATTCCCTATACCCGCTCCGTTGTGAAGGATTTCTTTGAAATATTTTCTGTTTCAGTGGATGAGGAGGCAGTGAGCAGCGTTGTAAACCCTTCTTTGCCAACACGCTGCTTGCCGATTTTGCAAGCAAAAGGCCGGGGAGCAACTGACCCTGACAGCTTTATGAAAATCCGAGAGAGTGTACTGGAGCAAACGGCTAAGCTGCTTCAAGAGATGGATCGTTTTACTTTGTTCTCGGTGCCAGAACAACAGGCGTTTGATGATTACTTCCGGGCGAGCAATGCGCGGCTTGCTGAAAAAATGGGTTTTGATTTGTCACTTATTCAGAAAAAACAATATATGCCTGTCAAGACAATAGCGCCAGGCGCTAAGCTTAGTCTCTGATGTATTCCCGGAGAACCACTCGCCCCCGAAAACCACTATATGAGGAGTACAATGGATAGTCACAGGATTTTCGCGATGCCCGATAGTTACGCTGGCAGCGAAGATGGGGCATTCTCCTACCTGGAAGTGGGCAATCCCTGGCGAGGGGCAGCGCCCGTGGTTCTGACAGATTTCAGCTCAAACTGTTATAAAGACGAACTTCGAAAGTTGCCACAGGCTTTTGATTCGTGGCCGCGTTTGATATTGAGATCCCGGGGTACCATCCTTGTTGGGCCGCGATGTGCTGCATTCAATACTAGGGCGCGACAGTTTATTGTAGGATCCCCATTAAATTGGCAGCTTCCTAATCTGCAGGCGGATGTTAAAGAGTACTCCAGGCTTGATATTACAAGTATGCGATTTTTCGAGCGGGCCGTTGTAATACCGGCTCCTGGATACAGGGTTTATGGGCATTGGCTTTTGGATTTTATGCCGAGGCTTCTGTTAGCGCGAGACTATATTAACGCCTGTAAGGTTCCTATTCCGATTGTGATGAAAAAAGTTCCGAAATGGGCCTGGCAATTTATTGAGATGCTGGGGCTGAAAGACTTGATAGTGGAGGTAGGGGTAGACGAACCCGTGTTAGCAGAGGATGCATATTTTCCGTTGGCGCCTAAAGAAGGCTACTTATGTTCTCATCAAGCCTTAAGAGAAGCATTTGATGAATTAATGTCCCATATCTCCGATGAGCCTCTGTCAGCTTACAGTACGGATGACGTTATTCCGAAAAGGCTGCTTGTTCTGAGAAGGAAAGCTCCTTTGGCAGGCAATCATCGCGCTATAAAAGAGTTACTTGAGTCTTATGGGTTTTCGGCCATTTTCCCTGAGACCCTAAGCCTTCAAGATCAGATTAGAGTATTTAAGAAGGCAGAAATCGTGATTGGTGAAGACGGTTCGGCCATGCATAACATTGGCTTTTGTCGTCCCAACGCTCAAGTTGTTATTTGGTCACGTGCTGACCGGATAAATCTCCGACATATCTCTGTTGCACAAGCTGCCGGTGTAAATTTAACAATGATTAAAAGCCAAGTTTCAGATGATGGGTCTTACGAGATCGACATGGAAAAAATTGAAGAGATAATGGACAAACTAATTTCAAATGTTGGTCCGGTACACTTGCTATGATGGTTTTTGTTCATATACCAAAAACAGCTGGCACAAGTTTTACCCGAGGCCTTGAGGTGCAGCTTGGTAAAGACAGAATAGCTTATGATTTTGGCACGGGGTTCTCAAGAACATCTGATATTGTAAGAGAGAAAGTATACACGAATGACGATTACTGGGGTTTGAGGGCGGGGCTTGAAAATTCTGATGTTAGGGTGTTGTCGGGTCATTTTGAAGCAAAGAAGTACCAGTTTTTGTTTCCGATTACCAGCTTTGTCACGTTTTTGAGAGAACCTGTCCAAAGGTTCTACTCTGAGTACTGCCATAGAAAAAGGCGCGACTTTGATCGTTTTGATGGTTCTTTTATGGATTACTGCAAGGTTGAAAAGTTTTGTAATATCCAGTCTCGTCATCTCCAGGATATGCCTTGGTCGGCATTCGGATTTTTAGGGCTAACTGAGAGTTACAACAAGAGCCTGGATTTGTTTGAAAGCTATTGTGGGATTCGTGTCGATCGGCTGGAGGTAAATCAGAATAATCAGAAGGGCAAAGGGTCGTACGAGTTGTCAGATGCTGAGTTATCGGAAGCGATAAAGGTTAATAAGAAAGATTGTGGCCTGTTTAAACAGGTGAAGGATTATTTTAATGAACGAATCAAGTGTTATGAAAATGGGTCACCTTTCGTAATGGGGCAGCTTCAGAATGTGAGCAATGGAAATGTTTTTGGTTTTGCTTGTTCTACCGATCACACTTCTTATGCTCAGCCTGTTGAAGTAGAAATTCTGATCAACGGGTCGGTTAAGGCGCGTTGTTTGGCTAACCAGCACAGAAAACGGTTGCAGCTTTTTGGCGTTCCGAGAAATGGTTTTGTCGGTTTTTCGACACAGCTTGAACTGAAAGCAGGAGATCGTGTTGCAGCTCGTGTGGCAGATACAAAACAGCTACTCGCTTCATCGATGCGTTTTCCAGGCTGATATGCCTCAAAGTGCGTGACGCAGCTTATAACTCCGATTTAACTCTTATTCACAAATATTTTGTTGCGGTGAGAGCGGTGAGAACGGCGTTTAGGCCTCTGCACCCCTGAAAATCCTTTAGATTATTAATTGTGGTGATTATGGAATATCAAGCATTAAGCATCCCGGATGTCGTTCTAATAATCCCCAAAGTCTTCGGCGACGAGCGAGGTTTCTTCCTCGAAACCTTTCGCCAAAGCGAGTTCGAACAGCACTGCGGGCAGTACACGTTTGTGCAAGACAACCACAGTAAGTCCGCCAAGGGCATTCTGCGGGGGCTGCATTATCAGCTGGAAAACCCTCAGGGCAAGCTGGTTCGCGTCACCCGCGGCGAAGTGTTTGATGTTACCGTGGATATTCGCAAAAGCTCGCCAACGTTTGGGCAGTGGGTCGGTGTAATGCTCAGCGAAGACAATAAACAAATGCTATGGGTGCCGCCTGGTTTTGCTCATGCATTCTATGTGACCAGCGAAGAAGCCGAATTTCAGTACAAGTGCACGGATTACTATGCGCCAGGCGATGAGTGCTCCATTCGCTGGGATGATCCGGACCTCGGTATCGAATGGCCTCTGAAGGTGGAGGCGCCAAAAGTATCTGAGAAGGACGGCAACGGTTTGTTTTTCAGGGACGCACCATACTTTGAGTGATGGGGTTAATTGCAGTCTATTGATGACGGTTAAGCTGTGATACCAACCCTATTGAAATGCGCCAGAGTTGCCCCTGAATGAATGCTTTTGCAATTGAGCCTTACAGCGCTGACCGTTGGTATCTGATTGACGCTAACCTGCCTGCCGGAAGCCGTACTTTATGTGTTTGGGCCGTTATCCGTTTTGACTCACATGAGTGCCGTATTCCGCTGCCTGCGAGCTTGAAAGGGCGCGTGTTGGAATTGATACCGCGCCCGAAGGCCGAGCACACACTGGCAATAGAAGTAGCGGATGAGAACGGGCCGCTATCAACGAATGGCTTTACTCTTGGAATTGTTTCTAACCTGGCGGGCTGGTACTGGCTTTGGCGTCGTATTTTGGGAAGCTTTCAAGGGCTGGAAAAGCTAAAAGCCAAGCGCTTGAACCTTGGCTGGCGCGAGTTACTTTTTGAGCCGTTTCGCAGTTACCGTATGCTGGGTTCTTTGCGCTATCACTTTCCCGCGCCTGAGTATGCTGAGTGGCGGGACCATTATTGGTCGTGTACGCGTGCGGTGAAGCAGCGGCTTTGTCAGCATGTGAGTGGTATTAAGACTGGCCAAACTGTTGTTCCGGTATTTATGGATGCCCGCCAGACGCCAGGCCAAGCCGACGCGTCGATTAATGCTCAAATAGGGCTTCGGGCCGATGTTCGCGTGTTGACGAGCCCGCACGATGATCTGCCACTTAATAGCCTGGACGGCTGGGTACTTTACAGTCAGCCGGGGCAGAAGCTGGAGCCTTGGGCGCTGGCGTGGTTTTTTACGGAGGCTTCACGCCACCCTGACGCGGTCATGATCTATTCTGACCACGCGTTATTGACTGACAACGAAACACCCGTCGCACCATGCTTCAAGCCGGATTGGTCGCCGGAGTTTCAGCGGGTAAGTCATTATATTGGTGATTGTTTGTTTGTTAAGGGCTCGGCATTGGCGGCCGTACGCGATTTATTGGGTTACGTGCCGAGTGCCTATGAGTTAGCGCTGGAAGTGGGTGCAAAAGCCAGTGAAGCCCAGATTCGGCATATTCCTGCTGTGCTCTGGCATCAGGCAGCTGACAGTTCCCAGGCACACCCTGAACACCTGTTGGCGCATTTACAACGCCACAACATCGACGCGCAGGTTGTACGCGATGCTCGTGATCATGTGCGTGTTCGCTATGCTTTACCCCCTAAATGGCCCAGAGTCAGCATTGTTATCCCAACCCGCGATATGCTGCATTTCTTGAAGCCATGTGTAGACAGTATTCTGCAAAAAACCACCTGGCCTGATTACCAAATATTGATTCTGGATAACCAGAGCCGTTGCCCGGATACGCTGGCCTATATGGAGGAAATCGCGGCTGATGCCCGGGTGCGGGTAGTGGCTTATGATCACCCGTTTAATTTTTCAGCGATTAATAATTTTGCGGTTGAGCATGCTGACGGCGAGCTGGTTTGTCTGCTAAACAATGACACGGAAGTGATCAGCTCGGATTGGCTGGAGGAAATGGTATCCAGATTATTACAGCCTGGTGTGGGGGCTGTGGGTGCTCGGTTGTATTTCAGCGATGGCAGGGTTCAGCACGCCGGTGATGCTATTGGCCCGGGCGGCTGCGCTAATCACTTGCACGGTGTTATCGAGGCGGACGACCCAGGCTATATGAACCGTGCGGTTTTACCACAGGAGTTATCGGCCGTTACCGCCGCTTGCTTGCTGACCTATCGCTCCTTGTACCGTGAACTGGGCGGCTTGGATGAGCAGAATCTGGCGGTTGCTTTTAACGATGTGGATTTTTGCCTGCGGGTACGTGAGGCGGGCTATCGGGTGGTCTATACGCCGTACGCTGAGCTGTATCACTACGAGTCGGTTTCCAGGGGTAAAGATGACGCCCCTGAAAAAAAGGCGCGAGCCAAACGAGAAGTGAATTATATGCGTGAGCGTTGGGCGGATGTGATCGAGCGGGACCCGTTCTACAACCCGAATCTGAATTACGCCAAACCGGATTTCACGCTGGGTAAATATCCACGTATCGATTGGCCATGGTGATGCTTGAATGAGCTGGCTTCTGGTAGAGCAGGGCGACAACCCAAGTAGCGACTATTTCGTAAAGCCCTGGCTGGCGAATGAGCCTCTGCGCGTTTGTGATCTTGGTGCCTCGGTCGATTCAATTGCAGCTGAGCCAGGCTTGAATCTGGTTTTTGTGCGATATCTCACCCCTCAAT
>Ga0307943_1000443_pt1 | contig 24708 bp, 21 predicted proteins | sample OrgLakmetagen177_FD_203149 | JGI IMG/M metagenome (GOLD analysis project Ga0307943, IMG submission 203149) | Saline water microbial communities from Organic Lake, Antarctica - #177 | ecosystem: Environmental > Aquatic > Non-marine Saline and Alkaline > Saline | place: Antarctica: Organic Lake... | reverse complement strand
GCGTTGCATGAAGTGTTCTTTAGCCGTTAACAATCTGTATAACAGGCACATAAAGGACTTTTTTGAATAACTTAGAATTTTTATTTAATTATCAGTCAGTACTTTAGAAACTAGGAAACTTGAGTTAGTAAAAGAATGAACACCTCAAAATATTTTTTTCAACTGAATGGCTTCGTCATGTAATTCCAATCCTTCCTTCTCAAATACAGGAGAGTTTGTTTCATATATCAATCGTAAAAAAATGCGCTCTCTTTTGCCTCCTTTCTACAAATTTTCACTCGTATAAGAAAATCTTTTTTACTCAAAAATCTCATTAAAAAGTATATAAAAGCCCGTCGCATGGGTTTTCTGCTCAGCAAATGGGATAAACGAACTCCGGAATCAAGAGCCGAAATATTAGAGCAAGCTGCGTATTATAAAATGCGTGTTGATTCTTTATAAGAAAAAGCCATCAATAAATAATAAGATAATCAGAAAATAGAGGTTGTGAAATAAGGTGTTTTGAATGAATGTATTAAAAGATTAAGATGAATAATAGCTTTACCCAATCATCTATTAATATTCAATAATAGCCAAAAGGCTATTCTGAATACAACACCTCTTCACTAAACTCTTCCATAGAACTCAGAACCTTATCGGCAAAACCAAATTTCGAATGGTTTTGTTCTTCCTTACCGGGAATGAGTATGGTTCTCATATTTGCTGCTTTAGCAGCTATTCCGCCATAAAAAGAGTCTTCAAACACCACAACTTCATGGGGCTTCAGTTTCATCTCTTTAAGTGCCGACAAAAAAATTGACGGGTGTGGTTTTCCGTATATTTCACATTCTCCGGAGCGTACTACCTGAAAATATTTTTCAATGCCAGTGGTATCCATCACGGCCCTAATAAGTTGATTAGCGCTGGAAGAAGCCAGGGCAAGGCTGTAGTTATAAACGAAAAAATAGTCGAGCGTTCTTTTTACCCCCGGCATCAGCTCAATGCCATTACGTATCAGCACTTCCATCCGGTCCTGGATATCAAGGATAATCTCATGATGAGAAGGTTGTCTGATATTGAACTCATCGCACCAATGGGCTACCACTTCGTCCATACGTTTTCCCATCATGGTTTTACACATTTCAGGGGTCAGCGGTGCTCCCATCTGTTGAAAGATTTGCGTCTCGGCCTGCTGCCACAGAGGTTCTGTATTTACCAGCAGTCCGTCCATATCAAAAATAACGCCTTTAATCATGGTATTTCTTTCAAGGTTGAGATGCTAAAATACAATTATTCTCATTATTTCAGAATTACAAATCCTTAATTCTGTCCGGGCGCCTGTATATTGCATTACACCTTATAATCCGGTCACACTCCGGTATTTCCTGTCGTTGATGTAGGAGAAAATCCCTGCAATCAGGATAGTGCTAATGGTATAATACACAAAGGATGGTATGGGCACCGGATCTCCTTTGGCATAGGAGTGCAGTCCGGCCAGATAATAGTTAACGCCAAAATAAGTCATAATGATAGAACCAAAGCCAATCACGGACATTAAGCTAAAAACATAACGACTTTTCAGTCCGGGCATCATACGCATGTGAACTATAAAGGCATAAACCAGCACAGATACCAGCGCCCACGTTTCTTTGGGGTCCCAGCCCCAGTAACGTCCCCAGGATTCATTAGCCCAAATACCTCCTAAGAATGTTCCGATGGTGAGCATGTATAATCCAATGGTCAGCGTCATTTCGTTGATATAAGTGAGTTCTTCAATTCGTTCATCTATCTTAAGCACATTGGCATTGGTTTTGAAAAGGTTGAAAATCAAATTCAGAAATCCCAGCAAGGCTCCAAGGGCAAAAAAGCCATAGCTTGCCGTAATAATAGAAACATGAATTGTAAGCCAATATGACTTAAGCACGGGAACCAGGTTGGTAATTTCCGGATCCATCCAGGCCAGGTGCGCCACCATAAGGGTAATGCTGGCCAATACAGACGTGGCGGCAAGTGTTAGCGGCGACTTTTTGGAAAAAATTATCCCGGCCAGCACCATGGCAAAAGCAATATAGATCAAAGACTCATAGCCATCGCTCCAGGGGGCGTGGCCCGATATGTACCACCGCATGGCCAGTCCGGCCACATGCATAACAAAAGAGGCTGTGATAAGCCAGATAAAGACCCTGACCGGCCACTTTAAAAAATGGGAAGTAAGTATCCGTATAAAGAGTAAAACCAGCAAAATAAACCCTAAAACGCCATATACCGACCCCAGCCTGAAAAAGATGCGGGCTTCATTATACCACAATTCCATTTGTATCTTTTGCTCTGGGGGTATGATTTCGGAACCATATTGATTCTGGTATTTTTTGATGCCTGTAAGATATTTACCGGCATCACCATAATCGCCGCTTTTTAAGGCCTCTTCAATGGCGCCGGCATAAAGCTGAAATATATTGGCGGTGAAAACCGAGTCATCCTCCGGCACAGCATGCTGCTCCTGGAAAGGGGTGTACCATGGGTGGTGCGAATCTCCGGGAACGGGAAAAATCCTGAGATATCGCCCCTGGGTAGCCAGGAAAAAAATATTGATACGTTCATCCACTTTAATGACTTCTTTGTCGAATTTATTGCGCTCTGCCGGCTTTTTTGCATAAGCTTTTTCCACCGCATTCCGCAGCATGTATGTGCCTTTATCCGGGTTCACAAAATCGTTGAAAGTAGCATGACCTCCTTTAGTTCCTGCCATCTTAGCGATTTCGGGATGCGCAACTTTGATAATCTCCACCTGTTTCCATTTCTCAGGCTGTATCATAATACCCAAAAAGACCTGATCGGAGTGGAGCCCCCGGAATTTTGTTTTACGGCTTACTTTTCTTATAACCTCATTAGAAAGGGTGTTGATGGGTTTAATACGCCCCTGGCGGTCCTGCACCAATAACTCCCCAAAAGATCGCGCATGCCCGTAATCAACTACCTTGAGCTCTCCGGAACCGGACTGTGCCTGCAACGAATAGCTTCCCGCCAGCAGGAAAAATAAAAGGGGAATAAGCACTTTGACAGTTTGCAGGGAACGGATTTTTTTTGCCAGCAGCTGAAAGCGACTGGATTTGCTGAATAATGAAACAGTCATTCCCAACGTCAGCAGAAAATAGCCGATGTAAGTAACAATAGTCCCCAGGCTGTCATGATTCACGCTAAGGATAGTGCCCTGTTCATCCTCATCATAAGAAGATTGATAAAAGCGGTACCCACGGTGTTTGAGGACGTTATTCATATAGATACGCTGCTTTTCGCGGATTCCCTGTTCTTTGTCAATCAGAACCACCTCGCTTTCAAAGGAGGCGGGACTTTCAGAGCCCGGATAACGATCGAGGATAAAATTATCCAGCTTCAGCGCAAAAGGGAGCTCAATAACTTTGGCTCCGTAAGAAACAGAGAGTGGCTTCCCGTTTATGGTTATGGATGTGGGTTGTCCTTCGGATCCCGTAGAGCCTCTGACTACCATCTCCTTCTCTTCCTCTTTTGACTGTACCTGAAACCTTAGTATGTCGGCATATTGTTGCTCGGGAGTATCAGCCTGCTGGTAATTGATGATAGCGGAAGGGTAAAATTGCTCTTTTGTAATCTGAATATTGGGGGCTACGCGATACAGTTTGCCTTTTTGGAAAGGAACTTCTGCACCCGGAGGGTATATCTTTGATTGTGCCTGCATATCGATAATATGCACAGAATCGGGAGAGATAAGATATACAGAATCATTTCTGGTGATGAAGCCACGGGCGGAAGAGTCAGCTACATTCAATCCAAACTTTTGAGAAAAGAAACGGCGGGTTTGCCCTTCTTCCACGTATGTAAGCTGCTTATTATTATTTCTGATAATGCTGAAAGTCAATACAGGATTTCCTTCCGGGGCACTCACCAGCGACTCGGTGGCATTGGGGACGAATTTGAGCAGGCGGAGGCTGACCGGTTCCCCATTTACAGAAAGGGTTTCCTCGTAACTATTGTCTACACCATCCGCAAATGAAACTTCTTCGGAGAAAGTACCGGCAGGCCTGGAGATATGCAAATAATTTTCATAAGTTTTTATGGTATTCACCGTATCATTTTCACGGATGTGCATAGAGCCTTCATAACCGTAATAGCGCGTGATGGCTGCCCCAATCAAAATCACGATAAAGGAGAAATGGAAGGTGATAACAGACCATTTAGATTTTTTTAGCACACGGTATTTTATAAAACTCCCGATCATGTTAACCACTAATAGTGCCAAAAGAATTTCAAACCAAATGGCCTCATAAACTAATAAGCGTGCAGTGGAAGTGCCAAAATCATTTTCAATAAAGGTAGCCACGCCAATGGCTACAGCAAATATCAATATCAATATTCCCATCAATTGCATGGAGAATAAAAATTGAGTAATCTTCTTTAGCATAAAACCGAATTTGAAAATATCATTAATGACTTACAAAAATTTACCCAGGAAAAACAAACGGATGCTGGCTTTGTTTAAAACAGAGATGTGATATTCAGTGTTCTGATAAAGACATTTTATAATAGCACTAAAGCGCTTGAATTATGATAATTACTTTCTTTATATAAATCTTTAAAACAGAAAATTATGAAAATTAGCTACTCTTTTTATCTCACTTTTTTTGTAATCAGTACTGCCCTGTTCTTGATTTCTGGGGTGGATTACAGTTCAGGCTCCCCCGGAGGCAGGACAGGATCGCCCGGAGATGGCGGAAACACCTGTACGCAATGCCATGCCGGCACGGCAGAACCTGCCGAAGGACTAATTGTTTCTGATATTCCCAGCCAGGGATTTACTCCGGGAGAGACCTACCAAATGCAGGTTTCCATTACGGAAAACAGCGCCGGATTGTTTGGTTTTGAAGTGACTGCCGAGGACGATTTGGATGAAAAAACCGGCTCCTTCGTAATTACAGATGGACAAAACACCCAGTTTGTTAATGGAGATGCTGCTGTTTCGCATACCAGCGATGGCACTACGCCGGATGGCAGCTCTAAGACTTGGACGATGGAGTGGACGGCTCCTGAAGCGCCCGAAGGCCCGGTTACGTTCTATGCGGCCGTAAATGCCGCCAATGGTGACGGCACCAATAACGGCGACCAAATTTTTACTTCATCGGAATCCTATCAAGTCAATTCGGTGGGAATACAGGAAACGGCCCTTGTAAAAAATATGTATCCCAATCCCATCCGCGACTTTCTGCGGGTGACTTTACAAACCGCAAACCAGGAGCTCCGGATTTGGTCGGCAAACGGAAAGTTGCAGGAAACAGTCACCGTATCCGGAAAACACAAGACCCTGGATGTTAGTCATTATGCTGAAGGCGTCTATTTCCTTAGCGGTGGGGGACATGCCGCCAAAAAATTTATGGTACGCCGATAGAATTCCGGCTATCAGGCTACAAGAAAAAAAAACACCAAGGATGTACCCTTGGTGTTTTTTTTTATCCCAAATTGAGCGATTCTCGCTCACGATAAAGAAATTGTAAGCATTTCACCTTCCCGCAATTCTGCGGGACAGGCTACCCATTCGGTGAAATACAACAATTTCTAAATCGGGGTTAAACCTAAGTAAAGCGCTTTTTCACTTTGTTCAAACCGCTCAACTTAGGTTTATCCTGCCCAATGTTTCGGTTTCAAAATATAATGGGTTTATTCAATTTTCACACCCTGTTGCTCAAACATTATTATTTTTCAGGCCGAAGATATAGCGCACTGTAATGCATCAAAACACGACCCTCCCAAAGGAGTGACATGGGTCCTTCAGGCGGGAATGTAGTGACCTTGCATGCTATACCGGCTAAGAATAATATTTGTCCTGGTAAATACAGGCCATTATCATTAAGCTTTGCCGGCTACCATCAATCGCAATCATCGCAATTCAGGCTCTTGTTATACATAAACATCGCCCGTTGACTCATCCCCATACTGGAGAAACCTCCGTCGTGATAAAGGTTTTGCATCGTCACCTTTTTTGTCAGATCAGAAAAGAGGGTAATGCAGTAATCTGCCAAATCATCAGCAGTGGCGTTACCCAGTGGCGACATCCTTTCGGTGAAGTCCATCAAGCCGTCAAACCCTTTCACGCCGCTGCCTGCCTTGGTTGGGGTGGGCGATTGTGAAATCGTATTGATACGCACCATTCTTTCCCTGCCATAGATATACCCAAAACTACGGGCTATAGACTCTAACAGGGCCTTAGCCTCGGCCATGTCATTATATTCAAAAAGGGTGCGCTGTGCTGCGATATAAGAGAGTGCCACAATCGATCCCCAGTCATTCAGCACATCCATTTTTTTTGCTGTCTGAATGATTTTATGGAAAGAGATAGCCGATATATCGATTGTTTGAGCAAACTTATTATAATCAAGGTCATCGTAAGGCACTTTTTTCCTTACGTTGGGCGACATCCCGATAGAGTGCAGGATAAAATCGAATGAACCGCCAAACTGCTCCGTAGCGGCTTTATATACGTTACGGATTTCTTCAATATCGGTAGCATCGGCGGCAACCACCTGAGTGTTCAGCTTTTCAGCAAGGCTTTTTACATTACCCATACGGATTGAGACGGGCGTGTTAGACAGAATAACTTCGGCACCCTCTTCGTATGCTTTCTCAGCAATTTTCCAGGCCATGGAATTTTCATTCAATGCGCCGAAAATCACTCCTTTTTTTCCTTTCAATAAATTGTAGCTCATATGTCAGTGGTTTATTTATTCTTATGTATTCATTAATTCTTTAGCCGCAGTAAGTGCCGCTTGTGTTATTTTATTGTCGCTGAGCATTTTTGCCAGCTCTTCCACCCGCTCTTCGCTGTTAAGCCTCTTTATATTAGAAAAGGTCATGCCGCCCTTTACCGTTTTATAGGCAAAGAGGTGTTCATCACTTTTTCCGGCTATCTGAGGAAGGTGTGTTATCGCTATCACCTGCACTGCCGAGGCCATCTTTTTCATAATAACGCCTGTTTTTCCGGCAATGTCGCCGGAAACACCACTATCAATTTCGTCAAAAATAATAGTGGGCAGCAATGTTTTCTTTGCTATCAAAGATTTTACGCTAAGCATCAGCCTCGACAGTTCACCGCCGGAGGCAATTTTTGAGATAGGTTGCGGCTCCACGCCTTTGTTTGCGCTAAAGCGGAATACAAAGCGGTCCTTGCCGTCGGGGGTCAGCGTATCGAGGGGCTGATGCTCCACCTTAAAAACAGCATCGGGCATGCCCAGCTGTTTCAGGACAGCGATAATCTCTTTTTCAATCCGCGGAAGCTGCTTTTTTCTCTTTTCGGAGATTTTCCCGGCCAGGTGGAACAATTTTTCGCTGAGCTCCCGTATTGCTTTTTCCAGGGCAGCAATTTCTTCCTCCAGGTCCGAGGCACTGAGCAGTTGCTGCTCCAGCCACTCCTTCTTTTCTGCAAGTTCGTTCACAGTGGCTACGCGATGCTTCTGCTGCAGCTCATAGATCAAACTCAGGCGGGAATTCAGGGCTTCAATTTTCTGAGGGTCGTAGCTAACCTCTTCCGACAAAGCACCTATCTCCCCGGCGATATCTTCCAGCTCTATGGCTGAGCTGTTTAGCCTGTCGGCCAGTTCTTTAACACTTTTATGATGTTCTGCCGACTTTTGCAGCTCTGCATTAAGCTCCTGTATGCGGCCTATAATACTGTTCTCATCCTCCGACAGGTTATAAACGCCATGGCTCAGGGTGGATTTTATACTCTCAGAATGGTTCTGAATATCCAGCTCCTCTTCGAGGTTTTGCTGCTCATCATTGTCGAGTGCTGCTTCATCCAGTTCGTTAAACAGGTACTGGTAATAATCCAAATCTGCTTTCGACTGCTTTTCCTGCTCCACAACCTTGTAATACTTTTCCTGCAGGTGTTTTAGCTGCTGATATTGTTTGCGGTAGCTATCCAGCATCTCTTTTTCGCCTGCAACAGTGTCTATCACCGCTAACTGCACATCAGAGTCATTCAGTGTCATGGTTTTGTTTTGCGAGTGGATATCCACCAGGCGGTTACCCAGCTCCTTCATCAGCCCAAGCTTTACAGGCGTATCGTTGATAAAGGCTCTGGATTTTCCTTGCTTGTTGATCTCGCGGCGGAGTATCAGGGTAGGATCGTAATCGAGGTCATACTCATGAAAGAAAAACTCCAGACCATATTCCCTGATGCCAAAAGTGCCCTCAACAATGCATTTTTTGTTTGCATCATACAACACCCCTGTGTCGGCCCTGTGGCCCAGGATTAAAGCCAATGCCCCCAGCAGAATGGATTTACCCGCTCCGGTTTCACCGGTTATGGCGCTAAATCCTTCTTTAAAAGGAAGCTCCAGCTTATTTATCAATGCATAATTCTCAATTGAGAGATGTTGTATCATCGAACCGTATTTTCAACAAATGTAAAAAATTATCCCGATAGAATGGAAGCGGACTTTTTCAGTTTTGCAGCAGTGGTAAAAAAAGTATCCTTTGCGGGATTTGTCAGTTTCCCTGCATTATTTTGTCATACTCCGAAGAGTTGGAAGGATCCAGCTCTTTCATAATATTGACTACTTTAGACTTTTCCATGCTGGTACCTTCTTTGAAGATCTCCACAATTTCGTCGGATTTAGCTTCGAGGAAAAGCTGAAGGATAAACAGGTTGGGCCTTTGTTCGTTAACGCGCTTAAGCAGCTCTATGGCCTCTACTATCTTGTTGCGCCCGATATCCACATTATCCTGCATTTTGTCAAGGCCCTGGCGGTGATAAACATATGAAGCTTCCCGAATGCCGGCATAGCTGTTATTGGTATAGTTTTCGGCAAGCCAGTACCTGTTTTTTTGGCTGTCGAAAGAGCTCCAGCCACGTTCTGAATCCGACTGTGCCATGTTTACGATATTCTGAGCTTTCTCAAAATAGGAGGTACCTCCGAATTTAGAGAATGAGTCGAAGTCGAGTCCTAAAGCAATATTAGCATAAAAGCTCAGTAATGCAGCCAGGTTGGTGGTATAAGCGTTTTCATTGTATTCTATGGGCTGGCTCTCCACAAAATAAAAATGCACATCCTTATCTTCCCAGTTCAGCAAAGGAGTGTTGTAGGAGGTGCCATATACCGGACGCTGCACTACCACATTTAGTTTCCCTGAAAACTCATCAGCGGCAATACGCTCGTTGATGGTAAAGAGGAAAGTACATTCAATACGTTCTTGCACCTGAAAAGTGTAATCCGTCCATTTCGTGTTATTCATAAACTCGAAAATGGCTTTTTGCATATTTGTAAAAACCTGCTTGTCGGAGCCCTCCACCTGGCGAGAGTTTACCCGCACCGAACAGTCGAGCTCCTGGGCCCAAAGGGTTCCTGAAAGCATTAACAAAAGAGAAAAAAGTGCACCTTTTATGATTTTCATCTGATAGTAACTTGTTCAGCAATATAGTTTACAATATCCCTGGCCACCTGTTGTTTGGGCTTCACCGCGTAGTTTTGCTGTGAGCCACCGGCATCAAATATCTTTATTTTGTTGGTATCCACACCACACCCCGATCCTTTTGTGGCATCGGCTTCGTTTAGAACGATCAGATCGGCATTTTTATTTTTCAGCTTAGCCCGCGCGTGCTTTTCAGCGTTTTCCGTTTCCAGGGCAAACCCTACCAGGAATTGATGTTCTTTACTTTCTCCCAGTGTTTTAAGGATATCTTTGGTGGGTACTAACCGCAGGGTCATTCCTTCTCCGGATTTCTTAATCTTTTCCGGCGCCGCCTTTTCTATAGTGAAATCGGCCACCGCGGCCGCCATCACCACAATATCACTATTGGAATAGTGTGCTAATACCTCATCATACATAGACGCTGCTGTGGTTACCGGGCTTCGTTCTATTGAGGGGTGAGTGGTTTCGGGGGTGCCGGGGCCTGCTACCAGCAAAACCTGCGCCCCTTCTGCGGCAAATTGTTCTGCAAGAGCTACCCCCATTTTACCGGAGGAGTAATTACCCAGAAAGCGAACGGGATCAATATTTTCATAAGTGGGGCCCGCGGTCACCAGCACACGCTTACCCAGGAAGCGCTTACTGGTCAAAAAAAAATCCACCACCTTTTCTACAATGTGCTCTGGTTCTTCCATTCTTCCGCAGCCGGTCAGTCCGCTGGCAAGTTCCCCCTCCTGCGGACTAATCAGGTGATTTCCCTGCTTTTGCAGGGTTTCAATATTTCTTTGCGTAAAAGGATGCTTATACATGTCGAGATCCATAGCAGGAGCAAACATCACCGGGCATGTAGCGGCGAGGTATGTTGTAAGCAAAAGATTATCGGCTTGCCCGGCAGCCATTTTTGCCAGAGTGTTTGCCGAAACCGGTGCTATAAGGAGCAGATCGGCGCTGGTACCCATATCCACGTGGCTGTCCCAACTGCCGTCATCACTGTTAAATGGTTTCCAGTGTACGGGATGGTCAGACACCGTAGAGAGAGTGAGGGGAGTTACAAAATCACGCGCAGCATCTGTCATTATCACTTCTACGTGCGCTCCCTCTTTTACGAGGTACCTTACAAGGTGCGGCGTTTTGTAGGCAGCTATGCTACCGGTAATCCCTAATATGATCTTTTTATCCTGAAGACGCATAGGAGACACATTTTATTCTTGTGCTTGCTCTTCGTTAGGATTGCGATGGTAGATTTTATCTTCCAGATATTCCTGGATAGCGATAAGTGTAGGCTTAGGCAACTGCTCGTAATAGCGGGCAATCTCTATCTGTTCCCTGTTCTCAAACACCTCTTCCAGGTTGTCGCTGGGCGTGGCAAACTCTTCAATTTTTTTGTTCAGCTCGTCTTTCATCTCCAGGCTGATTTGGTTAGCACGCTTCGAGAGTACCACTACCGTTTCATAAATATTACCCGATGTCTGCGAAAAACTATCTATATCACGGGTTATTGCTTCGTCGGGTGTTTTAATCTTTTTATAATCCATGTGCCTTAATATTTTTTGCAAAAATAATACATTTCTCAGGAATAACAGGCATTTATTGACTAATAAATGTCTGGGACTCTTCCTGATATTTCCTGGCTTTTTTCTTGTATTCTGTGTCGGGATAAAAGGAGACTAAGCGATCGTATGCTTCTATAACTTCCTGATAACGTTCGGGTTGCTTTGAAGAAACACTGTTTTTGGCATAGATATATTTTGCTTCTAAAATGTTAAACAAACTTTCTTCGCGGAATTCTGTGTCAGGATAATTTTTTAAAAGATTGTTGAAACTAACTATAGCTGCCTGGTATTCCTCCATTTTAAAATAGAGTTTTGCTTGTTCATAATTTTTCTTCTCAAGCTTAGCTCTCAGTTTATCGATGAGCTCGTTAACTTTGTCGAGGCGCTCACTGTTGGGGTGGCGATTGGCAAAGGCCTGCAACTCGTTAATGGCTTCGTGGGTGTTGGTCTGATCCAGGCTGTAGCGCGGAGACTCAAGAAACTTACAGTAGGCAGACATATACCACGCCTCCTCGGCACGACTGCTGTTGGGGTAACTCTTGGCGAAACGTTTAAAATAATAGCTGGCCATTACATTGTCGCCCTGGTTATAATAGCTGTAGGCATAATAATAGAAAAGGTCCTCAGCCCTGTCTTTTCCCCTGAAAACAGGTATTACCTGGTCAAAAAGCTGAAGTGCACGATAATAATCACCTTCTTCATAGAGGTTTACAGCCGTTTCATATTTCTTTTCGTAATCGTTGCTTTTCAGCAGTTTTTGGTAATCGCTGCATCCTGTTAATCCGATTACAGGCAACAATAAAATTAATACCCATTTTCTTATCATGGCGCAAAAATAGGATAAATACCAAAATATTAAAACAACCTTGTGTTTCAATATCGGTTTATCGGCGGTCTTTAACATTAATTAACAGCATTTCTTTTTTAACAATAATAGCCTCAAAGCGTTACAATGCATAAGGTCAGTTGCTCAATACGCAAATTATTCTATCTTTGTTTACCAAAGTAGTTAATGTTTGTTTATAAAATTTTGATATTGAAAATCAGCGGTTAATCCGGACAATATCAGGTGGAAGTAAGTTTTTCAAATGACTGCTTTATTTAGCGTCAGAGGGAGGAAGTTTTTAAAATATTTTTTAGGTCATTGTGGAATAACACTTTAAGGGAAAGGGCTGGTAACAGATTATTGAGTTACAAGCCAACCATTATCGTGCAAATATGTTATACCTGGCAAAAGAGAGAACAAATTTGATAAATGAGATAAATAGTTTTAGCCGGGGCAGGATGAGCATAATATTGATGAATCTTATCCCTATCCTCCTGTTTTTAGTTTTTAGCGGTTTCAGCTATCATTCGGAAGATGAATTGGTGCTGAGGGCTATTAAAAAAGACGATACGGCTCTGCTGCGAAAATTTCTTACCAAAGGAGTGGATATTCATCAGACATACGACGGTCATGTGCTGCTGAACTATGCCGCCCGCCGCGGTAGTGTGCAATCTGTCCTTATACTTTTAGAGGAGGGAGCAGAGGCAGACAGGTTTCACAACAACCGGAGCCCGCTAATCGAAGCCATACGCCAGGGTAACCTAAAAATAGCTGAACGACTGATAGAACATGGTGCCAATATTAACCTGGCCGACAGCAAAGGAAATACTCCTTTTATTCATGCGGCCAGAGCCGATGATTTGGATATGATAAAACTGATGTTTGAAACAGGAGCAAACTTCAAGGCAAAAAACAACAAGGGCAAACAAGCGGCTAACTATATCGATAATCTGGATGATAATCCGGTGCTGACTTACTTTAACCGGATGCTGATGCTCCATTATCATTCGGATACCCTTCCTGACTTTGTTGACGGCCCGCATGTTGCGCTGAAAAATGATGAGGCCAGGGTGACTTATTACCGGCGCGACAGCAGTAAAAACAGGACATGGAAGACATTTCGCCATTTTCCGGTAGAAGAGGGGGAAGTATCCTTCGATGGTTTTGCTGGGGATACTGCCAGCTACCAAATCACCCTGAATCCTGAGCCGGAGAAAACATACTTTAAAAATATCTACAAAATATTCTCCGTAGGTGATTTGCATGGAAATCTGGATGCTTTCCTGGTGTTGCTCAGGAGTCAGGATATTTTAGATAAAAATAACCGGTGGAATTGGGATGAGGGCCATCTGGTGGTGACCGGCGATATCTTTGACCGGGGGCATCAGGTAACCGAATCGCTTTGGTTTTTGCATAACTTAAAACAGCAGGCAAAACGTGATGGCGGTGATGTCCACATTTTATTGGGCAACCATGAAATTATGACCATGACAGGAGATTACCGCTACCTGCATGACAAATATATTCATCTATCGGTCTATTTCCGAAAACAGCAAAAAGAGTTGTATAGCACCGGAACTTTTTTAGGACAATGGCTGCGGACTAAAAATGTAACGATAAAGGTTGATAAAAAGATTTTTGTTCATGGCGGTTTTTCGCTGCATGTGGTTAACCAGGAATTAGCCCTCGACACAATTAATCATATCTTCCGGCTGCACCTTGATGGGCAGCGCTACAGGGTTGGATACATCCAGGATCTGATAGTATCGGCCAATGGCCCGGTGTGGTACCGGGGTTACCTTATGGGAAATAATGCACAAACTCCTGTAAGACAAAAAGATATTAGCAAGATGTTAGACTTTTATGATGCCGAAATAATTGTGGTGGGCCATAGCGAGCAATACACCGTCCGCAGTTTATACGACGGGTGCGTTTATGCTATTGATGTGCCTATAGGACGAGAAGGCTATGTGTCACAAGGGCTTATGATTATAGACGATAAATACTACAAATGTGGAGAATGCGGATCCAGAATACTGATGGAGAATGAGTGATATTTCTAAACAGGGTTGAACGATGTTAATCGTTTGGGATCGTCGAAAGAATGTAATCATTTAGGTAATGATCAGTGTGAATCAGTATCATCAGTTAAATCAGAGCATGTACAGATGACGCAGAGAAAACTGATTTTAACAAATTTTCTAGTCAGGTAAAGAGAAAAAAAACATTGAACGGTGGGACAGAAGAAAAAAGGCAAAAGCTAATTTCGGCAATAATATAGTTACTCAAATAATATTCAATTATGAACCGTTATGTTTATATCATTTTAATAGTACTATTACTGCCTTTGTGTGGTGCTGCTCAGCAAACAAAAGATCCGTTGCCGCTTTTTCAGGAACATTCACTTCTTGAGTTCAAACTGGTATGTAACTACAACAAACTGCTGAAGGATGTGGGAGAGAACCGAAAAGATTATCCGGCCAAATTAATATATCATACTCCCGAGGGACAGCGGCTTAATATTGAAATGGAGTTGGAGACACGCGGTAATTTCAGGAGAGATCCCAACAACTGCAGTTTTCCTCCAATCAGACTTGATTTTGACGGAGAGCGCGAAGGAACTATCTTTGAAGGCCAGGGTAAAGTAAAGCTGGTTACCCATTGCCGCGACAGCATTGCCGTATCCCATGAAAATGTTCAGAAAGAATATCTTGTATACAGGTTATACAATGTCTTAACACCTTTTAGCTTTAACGCCCGCCTTTGCCGGATCAACTATAAACAGTCGTGGTCTTTTAATAAGAACGAAAAGTATGCTGTTATCCTGGAAGACAACGACGATTTAGCCGATCGGTTTAATGGAAAGGAGCTTGATGAAGAGGACAATTACTTGCCGCTGGATACATTGGCACTGGCCAGGGTGGCCTTTTTTGCCTACATGACAGGAAATACCGACTGGTCAGTTTCTCCGCTGAAAAATATTGAAATACTGAAGGTTCCCGGAAAAGAGTGTGTTGCGGTGCCTTACGACTTTGATTTAACAGCATTTGTAAACGCCCCATACGCCCCTGAAGCACTTTATTTTGACAAGAATGAGTTTTTTGAGAGAAAATATAAGGGGCCAAAACTATCGAAAGATCAAATTGATACTGTTCTCGACCGGTTTTTTGATAAAAAGGAGGAGTTAGTTAGCACATTAGAAACGTTTCCCTATCTTTCTGACCAAAAGAAACAACGGCTTATTGATTACCTGAATTCCTTTTTTGTGGAGTTACAGCACGATCGCTATCAAACAAAATGGAGCCGGTAAGCAAGAAGGAAGTTTTCAGAGATTAGTTGAAATAGATGTTTTCTCCCAGATTTTTCGCTATCGTATTTATACGGTTGAGTTCCCTGATTTTATTCTTGATAAAAAGACCCCGGCGCTCGGGATTACAAAGACTTATGAACCTGATTTTTTCATCTTCGGTAAGCGGCAGGAATTTTACAATACTCCAGATATTATCCAGTTTATCAACGTTTTTAAAAGCGCGGAAATCTTTTTTTACATCTCCATAATAGTCTTTAAATACATCAACCAGCTCCTGACAGCTTTTTGAGTACCCATCATCAAGCCATTCAATCAGGGCAGAATCATAGGGTTTGCCCTCATAGTTGGGGAGGTGCTTGTCTAACAAAAAAGTGCGCCTGCCTTCGATGATGATACCCATTTCCCCGGTTTCAGGATTGTAGGAGGTGGTTTTTAACACCTTCACATAACTGCCGAAACGATATAATGTCCCGGCCTTTACAAAGGGAACACCAAAAGCCCATTCATTTGCCATGATATCGCGCATGAGCTGCTTATATCGTGGCTCAAAAATATATAGTTTCTGGCGCTCACCCGGGAGCACTGCTATGTTTAGCGGGAATATTTTAATTAAATCGTTTTTCAAAATTACTGTTGTCAAAAAGTTACTTGCGCATGGTTAACGCAAGCAATCGCTTATTGTTTATGCAAAGCCTTAAATAGCCCTCTTCTTAACACTTTGCTAAGTTCGGGCAGGTGAAGAGCTTGTTTTATGGTGATTTCGATGCCTTGCCGCGCTCTGCTTCCGTGATCTGAAAACCAAGGATGCTAGGGTGCAGGGTGGCAAAAAATGGAGTAAACTGTCTTTGAAAAATATTTGTAATAGCTCGTTAGGCTGAAAGGCTATGCAGAAACTGTATTTTCATTCCTTCATCGTTAATATCTGCTATCCAAAAAATAACCTCTTTAGCTGTTTAAATAACCGCCAGGAGCGGCAACTACAACATGCCTGAAAATAGTTCAGCGTCATTGCTAATGACGCTGAACACGCTTTCATAGTCTGTCAATTAAAAAAGAATCACACTAAAAACACCTTTTCCTGCTTAATACCTTTTTAGCTGGCTACTGTAATTTATAACTATTTCAGGATTTCCGTTCCACTGTGTAACAAGCCCCGAAACAATAAAGTCGCGGCCAATATAATAGCGTGGCGAGTGGCGGCGCATTTTCCGGGCTTCCCGACCTGTAACCACTACTGTGAAATCGTTCTGCGGATAAGGGGCCCCGAAATAGAGATAAAACTCATTATTGATATCATCATAATAGGTTTCATAAACCCTGCCAAATACCGCCGCCACCTCTCCGACGTGGTACTGCGCCTGACGTCCTGAAATGAGGCTAAGGCGGTGGTTTACAAGATGACCATAGTTGTATGCAGGGTATCGCGCTGCATAAAAACGGTGCCATGAGGTATGATATATCATTCTTACAGCTGGCACGCGTTTATAATTGTAATAGAGGTTCCTGACTTTTCGCTTATTGTGATAATAATGATTTATGTGACCATGACCCCCGGAGCGTGCATTTCGGCGAGTATAGCTTCTTTCAAAGTGATTTTTGGCCTTACTCCTGCTACCGGAGCGATAACCGTTTCTGTCACTATTTTGCGATCGGTAATGATTTTGATGAGTTGACCTGCTGACATTCCGATCTTCGCCCTTTTGCTTTCGCTTATCAGATTGATACAATGAACGGGCTTTCGTGCTTTTTTCAGCATTGCTGAAGTCTTTCCGCTCAACCCTGGCGTGTGAAGTCCGGCTGCGTTGCTGTTTGCTGATAGTATGATTCTTGTTTTGGCTGCGGCTTTTCGATGCGCTCCTGCGTTCTGATGACCGCTGCTGTGCCATCGATAGCTGCGCTGTAAAGATTAGGGCGGCTGCAATATACATTAGTCGTTTCATAATCCTGTTCTTTTATATGGTTTAAACATCCGGCGCGCTAAAGCACTAAAACCAATAACTATGCCGCTTTTTCTTTATAACGCATAAGCCAGTACGCAGTGTTGTATTTATCTTATTATTAACAATTTAAGAATTATTTAACACTTTAAGATGATAAAATGTTAATGTTTTGTCAAATACAGGTATCTGATTTATTTCAGGGATACACTTCACTATATTTGGTGCGAACCATAAATAAACCAGTATTATGAAGAACAAGTTTTTTATTTCTCTTTTGGCGGTGTTTCTCATCGCCGGAGTAACATCCTGCAGTAATGATGACGATGATGACACGGTAGAGCAGGAGCCGTTCACAGCTACCCAGTCCGATCTCAATGCCGCCACAACGGAAATTGATATCGGAGTAACCGGCACGCCTTATGGTGAAGATGTTACGGTTGCTCATAACGGGCAGCCTATCAGTCCCGATTCCACTATCAGGGATATTTATGCCACGCTGGGTAGTATTTCTGATGATATTGATGTGGGAACCGTATTTTCAAAACACACCTACATCAAAAACGAAGATGGCAGTAAAGGCCCGCTGGCCGTCACTTTTGCCATGATTAAGCACGAGGCCGGCGATAACCCTGACGGGGGCGATTGGGAATATGTAGTGATGCCAAATGATGGCAGCAACGACTATGACGAAAACCCCAACGGGAAGCTGCCTCCTGAATCCGCCGAGGATATGCGAGGGGCACTGGCCAACTGCATGTCGTGCCACAGTGCCGGCGGCGATGATTACCTCTTTGTTAAGTAATACCTATTGTATTTCAAAGTGCGCTTCAGCATACATTGAAATTATACCAATTGATGATGGGTATAACAGAAGAAGTACTTTTATTGCATGTTTAACTTACCTGAAAGGTGAATCCTCTGTTTGAGGCAGAAGCCTTTCAGGTTTTTTTTCGGAATTATTACCGGCATTCTCTGTATCTTTATGCCGGCAAATAATATATTATGGTAACTTTTATCAGGAAATTGTTTTCGCAGAAAAGCAATAGTTTTATCAGAAAAGTAATTGTTAATGTGCTTATGCTGGCTACGACTTTTGCCATTATAGTGACAGGCATCACTATCCATTACCGGGCAAACTCTTTCAGGAATCAGAAAAGGCAAATACGCCATTCCATCCTTTCAGTTAAAATGAATGCTATTCAGCAGGAAACAATGACGGCATACCGATACATTCAATATGCCAGAAAGCAGTATTATGATAAGATTATTGCTGATCTGAAAAAGAAGCTTAACCATGACTATAAGAGACTGGAGTATGTACACAGTAATACTTCCTCCAAACAGGAGGCTATAGCCAATCTGCAGCAATATTACACCTTTGAGCAGAAAAACCATGACCGGAATTTTTTCATCAATTCCCTTGATGGGAAAGCCCTCGTCAACTTCAGCAATCCACAGGCTGTGGGAGCGGTTGTAAGTGATTTAATCGACTATCGCGGAAACACCGTAGTAAAAAACGAACTAAGAACGCTGCAAGACCAAAAAGAAGCCCTGCTGAAGTATCAACTCGAAAACAATGACACTTCGCTGTTTTCACGTAAAGTGGTCCTGCTAAAGAAATATACGCCACTTAACCTGTATATCGGTGAAGTGATTTACCTGGAAGACTTTACCTCCGACCTAAAAAACTACATTATTGATATGCTGGCCAAGATCCGTTTCGGAGAGGAAGGGTATCTTTTTGTAAACACTACGGCAGGTTATGCATTAATAAAGGACGGAGAAATCGTTGAAGATCCTGTAAACATCTGGAACCTTACCGATCCCAACGGGGTTAAAGTTATACAACAGGAATACAAAGCGGCACAGAAACCCAACGGTGATTACATCTATTATTCGTGGCGCAAGCTAAACAGCGATAAAATCGCCAAAAAAGTCTCTTACGTAAGAGGTGTTGAAGCTTTTGACTGGATGATAGGGGCGGGGACATACCTCGATGATATCAACAACCGCATTGCGCAAGCGGAAAAGGGACTTTATAACAATATGCTCCGGGATGTTTTATTATTGGCTGGAATCTTTATTGTTCTGCTTATTGCAGGATATTACATCGTAAAAAGATACGTTGTCGCGGAGCAGGAGCAGTTGAAGCTGTTTACGGATTATTTCAAAAGAAGAGGCTTTGATAATCAGTTGCTGGATACTTCACACATCTATTACAGTGAGTTTAAGACAATGTCCGAAGCCGTGAACAGCATGATGAAAAAGAACCGGGAGATGACCGGGCAGATAAAAAACGACAGGCTGCTGCTCCGGTATCTTGTAGATGCCATTCCCGACAGTATCACCTATAAAAACACCAATTTTGAATATGTTGGATGTAATAAGGCCTTTGAAAAGACCTTTGGTATTTCGCTGGAGCGGATGAAATATAAAAAAGTAGCAGACCTGTTTGAACCGGAAGTGGTAACAGTTATCGAAGAGATGGAAGCGGAGTTGTTTCGCCAGCGGCAACCTATAAGAAGAATGGTGTGGATCAAAGACCGCGACAATACAAATATCCGCATGGAGGTGACTAAAACATTTTATTATGATCAGAATGAAAATATCCTGGGAATAATAACTATTAACAGGCCTTATTATCTGGAGAAAGAGACTGCGACATCATAATAACCCTGTACTAAAAAAAGGCCCCTGCAGCGATGTGCAGAAACCTTTATAGTTGCATTCCGGATGGCTTTTCAGGCTTTGCAGATAATTTGTTTACTCATCCAGCTTATGAATCACCAGTCCACTCCTTAGCTTAGGTTCAAACCAGGTAGTTTTCGGCGGCATGATTTCGCCCGAATCGGCAATATCAATCAGCTGTTGCATAGATACGGGATACAGCGCAAAGGCTACCGTCATATTACCACTGTCCACCCTTTTCTTCAGCTCGCCCAGTCCGCGAATTCCACCAACAAACTCGATACGTTGCGAGCGGCGCAGGTCCTGGATATCAAAATGCTTTTCGAGGACGTGCTTCGAGAGGATAGTTACATCCAGCACGCCAATAGGGTCATCATCATTATACGTATGGTTCTTAGCTTCCAGCTGATACCATTTCCCGTCGAGGTACATGCTGAACTCGTGCAGCTTCCCGGGTTTATAGATATCCTGACCTTTCTCTTTCACGTTAAAGTCTTTCTGCAACTTCTCCAGAAGATCCTCCGCGCTCATCCCGTTCAAATCCTTTATTACGCGGTTGTAATCTATAATCTGCAACTGGTTGTCAGGAAAGTGAACGGCCAGAAAATAATTGTATGATTCATCTCCGGTGTGGTCAGGATTGTTTTCGCGCTTTTCTTTGCCCACCAGGGCTGCGGCTGCAGTGCGGTGATGGCCGTCAGCCACATAGGTATAAGGCACCTTTGTTTTGATCAGGTGCTCCAGCCTTTCATTGGTGGCGTCATCATCAATCACCCAAAAATGATGACCAAAACCATCCTCTGCCGTAAAATCATATTCCGGATCTTTTGTTTCCACGATATTATTGATAATCGCATCAATTTCATCCACAGAAGGATAGGTAAAAAATACAGGCTCCATATTGGCATCGTTCACTTTTACGTGAGCCATACGGTCCTTCTCTTTATCCGGCCTTGTCAGCTCATGCTTCTTAATCACGCCATTCAGATAATCATCTACCGAAGCAGCACCCACCAGACCATATTGCGTTTTGCCGTTCATGGTCTGCGCATAGATGTAATACCTGGGTTTGTCATCCTGCTGCAGCCATCCCTTTTCCTGGAACTTTTTGAAATTCTCCACTGCTTTATCATATACCTCCTGAGCATGCGGATCTGTGCCTTCAGGGAGATCGATCTCAGAACGTGTTACATGCAGCAGGGAATACTCATTCCCTTTGGCCATCTCGCGAGCCTCTTCCGTATTCATCACATCATAAGGAAGACATGCCAGCTTACTGGCGATATTTTTAGGAGGCCTCAGGCCTTTGAATGGTTTTATGATTGCCATATCTTTTTGTTTTTAGTTTACTTTAAATGTTGTATCTCCCTTTTCGAGGTAGTTAACAATTTGATTTGCTGCCGCTATACCTGCGTTGACATTTGCCTCCTTGGTTTGGGCTCCCATCTTTTTAGGGGTGAAAAAATAACGCCCTTGATATTTTTCAGCAAAAGTGTCTTTACAATCGGGAGCAATATCCGAGAGGTATGAAAAATCACTACGTGACTCCATTACCTGCAGCAGTTCATCTTCGTTGATAACCTCTTTGCGGGCCGTATTGATCAGCACAGCGCCACCAGGCATTTTACTGAGCAGCTCTGTTCCGATAGACTTTTTGGTCTTTTCGTTAGCCGGGATATGCAACGATACGTACTGGCTATTAGTATAAAGTTCTTCGGCTGTGTCAAAGGCTTTCACACCATCGGCCTCTATCTTGTCATTATCAAGGAAAGGGTCATAAGCACATACTTTCATACCAAATCCTTTAGCGATTTCTGCCACCAAACGCCCTACATTTCCATAAGCATGAATGCCAAGGGTTTTTCCGCGCAGCTCCGTTCCCGGCTTGCCGTTGAAATGGCCGCGGGCCTGGAAAACCATCATGCCCAGGGCTAGCTCTGCCACCGCATTGGAGTTTTGTCCGGGGGTGTTCATCACCACCACATCCTTTTCTGTGGCTGCCTCCAGGTCCACATTATCATAACCGGCGCCGGCACGTACCACTATCTTAAGGTTATCAGCGGCTTCAATCACCTCGCGGGTCACTTTATCGCTGCGGATAATCAGCGCATCGGCTTTTTTGGCAGCAGCCACCAGATCCGATTGATTTTCATACTTTTCCACAAGGACAATTTCATAACCGGCATTAGATCCTATTTGCTTTATCTCAGGGATAGCTGCCGGATCAAAAGGCTTTTGCGTTGCTACTACTATTTTTTTCATGATTTTTTCTTTTTAGGTTTTGTAATGCGAAAAACAACGCCGGCAGGGCTGCATAGGTGCTGCAGTTGCCGGCGGCGTTATTCAGTGATTTATGCCTGCTCCTTCTCAAAGTCCTGCATGGCTTTTACCATCGCTTCGATGCTCTCCTTTGGAAGGGCATTGTAGTTAGAGGCACGGAATCCGCCAACAGAACGGTGTCCTTTAATACCTACCATTCCCAGCGAAGTAGCATACTCCATAAATGACTTCTCGAGGTGCTGATATTTTTCCTCCATCACAAAACAGATGTTCATTTTTGAGCGGTCTTCTTTAGCTACCGTTCCTTTAAACAACTTGTTACGGTCTATCTCGTTATACAGCATTTCCGACTTCTCATCGGCGCTTTTTTGCATCGCGGCCACACCACCCTGGGCTTTCACCCAACGCAGCGTATGCATCAGCGTAAAGATAGGCACAACAGGAGGCGTATTAAATAATGACTCTTTTTCGATATGAGTATTGTAATTCAGCATGGTGGGGATGTCGCGTTCTACCTTACCAAGCAGGTCTTCCTTTATAATAACAAAGGTTACTCCTGCCGGCGCCAGGTTCTTTTGGGCGCCCCCGTAGATAATACCGTACTTGGAAACATCAACCGGACGGCTCAAAATGTCGGACGACATATCTGCCACTACCGGCATATCGAATTCAAAATCGCGGTGAATTTCAGTACCATATATGGTATTATTCGTGGTGATATGTACGTAATCTGCATCTGAAGGCACTTCTTCCTCCCATCCTTTCGGAATGGAGTAAAAGTCTTCATTTTTATACTCAATCACTTCTCCGAAAAGCCTGGCTTCCTTAATGGCTTTTTTAGCCCACGACCCGGTGTTCAGGTAAGCTGCCTTCGAAATCATCAGGTTGTAAGGAACCATGGCAAACTGGGTGCTGGCACCACCGCCTAAAAAGAGCACATGGTATCCTTCAGGGATACCCAGCAACTCTTTCATCAGGGCCTGTGCCTCTTTAATGACTGCATCAAACTGCTTGCTGCGGTGCGAGATGGAGGCCAGGGAAATCCCGGTGCCCTCAAAATCCTTTAAAGCCTGCGCTGTGGCTTCAATTGCTTCATCAGGCAATATGGAAGGGCCTGCATAAAAATTGTGTTTTTTCATATCGTAATACTTTTTTGTTTATATCTGGTGTTTACTAACTAACAAGCAAAGGTAGGATAATTTAAGAAATTAACCGGTAAAGGGAATAAGATTTTTACCATAATCTATTTGTCTTGCGGAAAAAGGTTTAGCTCCGGTCTTGCTTCATCCACCACAGGGGCTTGCTCCGAAAGTATCTTCACATCCTCCAGCAAAATCCATTGCCCTTTATCATATGAAAACCCTAACAGTTTTTCTGACAAAGGCACATAATATTTAAAATCGCCTTCAAACATCGGCTGTATCGGCTCCAGCTTGTTAAATACAATCAGGTTCTGACGCTTCTTCACCCGCTTAACGCCTCCAATCATCCGGTTTTCCCGTGGCTCCTCAACTTCATGCAGCACTTCCGCATAGCGCAAGGCCATGGTTGCTTCATTGGCATACTGAAAGATCACGCGGCTGACGTTTTCCTCATAATTCGAGCGATATTCCGGGAAAACCTTTTTGCCGAAAACGGGTTCACTATCTTCATCAAACCAGAGCGTCTCAATGATTTTTTCCTTTTTCTGACGGTGATAGCCATTCCAGCCGAGTAAGGTTATCAGGCTGTCGTGCACAATGATATCGTAATACAGTGCGCCATACCATTTCCCGGGCGAAAGCCTTTTTTTCTGGGGTTCTTTTATGGATTTGTGCTTGTCTTTCAGCTCCACCAGATTCCAATTGTTGTTTCCGGACTTGTAATGAAGGAACCCAAAAAACTGATAAGCTCCGTTGTCATAAGGAAACATCCATGTGATGACGCGCAAGCTTGAATCCGGGGCATATAACACCGAAAGGTTTGATAAAGAATCCAGCGGCAGCAAACTATCTTTTGTAGCCCTCAGCAGCGAGTCTAATCCTGTTCTGAACTCTGCGTGCACCGGCAGCCGCGCACTGTCCGGCTCCCGCGATAAAACAATACGGCCTTGTTCCTTCAGCTCCTGCAGCGTGCTGTCTTGAGATTGTACCGATACCATCCCCATCAAAAGAAAAAGAAATATCCAAATGAATTTCATAATTACTATTTAAACAAAAAGAGAGATTTATTCTTATCCTTGGCGAAAATAATGAAAAATGAATTCTGATTTTTGATTCAAGGATTTGGGATAGGCTTATTTAGTTTCTGTCTATAAACTCAAGTGTCTGATCTATAATGTTCGAGTTCAAAGCCTGCCCCGCATTTTATCGGGGGCGTGCGAAAATTTTAAACCGCAGTATCCGATTAGGCGGATGACTGTTTTCAAAACAAGCATAACAGTTTACCCCGAACCATCAGGGCAGAAATCGGACATTATAGACAAATTGCGCCAAGCTAAGCCCGTGGAAAAGGGGATTAGTATCGTTCTTTGAAACTTTTCATAGGAAACCAATAGGTACCCAATCCTATCCGGGAAAGCCTAACCAGCGCCCGGAACCGCGTGTTGCGTAGTCGTTAGAGATGGTGGCACGAAGCGTACACAGGGAATGCAAAAGCCGTGTGATTGAGCCTCGAAATTAAAGCTAATGTCAGGGTTTTCATATTTCTGTCTGTGGG
>Ga0307943_1000434_pt1 | contig 24965 bp, 37 predicted proteins | sample OrgLakmetagen177_FD_203149 | JGI IMG/M metagenome (GOLD analysis project Ga0307943, IMG submission 203149) | Saline water microbial communities from Organic Lake, Antarctica - #177 | ecosystem: Environmental > Aquatic > Non-marine Saline and Alkaline > Saline | place: Antarctica: Organic Lake... | reverse complement strand
TTGTAGATATAGGAGTAATGCAACTAGGAGCGCAAGACGTGCCTGTTTATCCAACAATTTCAGAAGAAGATTATCAATATGTATTGAACCATAGCGAATCTAAATATTGCTTTGTTTCAGACCAAGGTGTTTATGATAAGGTAATGGCTATAAAAAGTCAGGTTCCAACTCTACAAGATGTATTTACTTTTGATTCCATTAAAGGGGCTAAAAGTTGGGAAGAAGTTCTAAAATTAGGAGAGAGCGAAGAAAAACAACCTGAAGTAGAAAGCTTAATGAGCAAAGTAAACGAAAACGATTTAGCAACCCTTATTTATACTTCTGGGACAACGGGTCGACCAAAAGGAGTAATGCTTTCTCATAAAAACATAAGTAGTAATGCTATACATAGTTCAACTCGATTACCCTTACATGAAGGCCAAGCGATAGCCTTAAGCTTCTTACCGATTTGTCATATTTATGAGCGTATGTTACACTATATGTATATGTATAATGGGGTAAGTATACATTTTGCTGAAAGCCTAGAAACCATAAGTGAAAACTTAAAAGAAGTGAAACCTGATGTGATGTCTGCTGTACCTCGTCTCTTAGAAAAAGTGTATGACAAAATTATTGCCAAAGGAGCAGATTTGACTGGTATTAAAAAGAATTTATTTTTCTGGGCAGTAGAGCTTGGATTGAAATATGAACCATATGGTCAAAACGGGGGATGGTATGAATTTAAATTAAAAATTGCTAGAAAATTGATTTTCAGCAAATGGCAGGAAGCTCTAGGTGGAAACTTAAAAGTAATTGCATCAGGTAGTGCAGCGCTTCAATCCAGATTAGCTCGGGTATACAATGCAGCAGATATAAAAGTTATGGAAGGTTACGGGTTAACTGAAACATCTCCTGTTGTTGCGGTAAACGATGAGCGCAATGGTGGTTTTAAAATTGGAACAGTAGGAAAGCCAATACCAGAAACTGAGGTTAAGATTGCAGAAGATGGAGAAATATTAGTGAAAGGCCCACAAGTAATGATGGGCTACTATAAAGACAAGGAAAAAACAGATGAAGTGCTTCAAAACGAATATTTCCACACTGGAGATATTGGCGAAATCTGTAAAGATGGCTTTTTGAAAATAACTGACCGCAAGAAAGAGATGTTTAAAACTTCTGGAGGAAAATACATTGCACCTCAGGTTATTGAAAACATGATGAAACAATCCCGATTTATAGAACAAATTATGGTTATTGGCGATGGAGAGAAAATGCCAGCTGCTTTTATTCAACCTAATTTCGAATTTGTAGAGGAATGGGCTAAACGAAAAAATATAACTTTTACAAATCATGCAGATTTAGTTTCTAATCAGGATTTAATAGAACGCATTCAAGAAGAAGTTAGTCACTTTAATGAAAAATTTGGGAATTGGGAGAAGATAAAAAGATTTGAACTTACACGAGATGTCTGGTCTATTGAGGAAGGACACCTCACTCCTACTATGAAAATCAAGCGCCGTGAGATCAAAGCTAAATACAAAAATCTCTATGATAAAATATATGGGAATTAATTAGTTTCACAAGTTTACATAATTACAAAATGGAAATTGTATCTTAAATAAACTAAAAATTTTAGTAAAACAGAAAATCCTGAATTCTTTTCAGGATTTTTTTTTAAATAAAGCTCACATTTTTGGGAAGCAAAGTATTTTAAACGAAATTTGTTGCTTAAAGAAGTTTACTGGAGTAAAGAATTTTTCACAAATAATCTTTTAGAGATTAATTTAAATTAATTTTCAAAAAGATCACAAATCTCCACCAATTATTTAAACGATAGTATATGAAAGAAACTATAGTTCAATATGATCAAGTTATGCAAACTTGTCACTCGCTTTTTTCCAAAAAATTAAAAGATTATGGTTGTGCTTGGAGAATTTTGAGACTGCCGTCTTTAACCGATCAAATTTTTATAAAAGCGCAACGGCTTAGAAGCATACAAGAAAAGCAAGAACAAAAAATAGTTGATGATGCCAACGGAGAATTTATAGGAATTATCAATTATTCTTTGATGGCGCTTATTCAACTTGAACTTGGAGTAGCTGAACAACCTGACCTGAGTGTTGAAAAAGCAATTGAATTTTATAACAAACATAGCCAGCAAACCAAGGAGTTAATGTTGGACAAAAATCATGACTATGGTGAAGCTTGGCGTGATATGCGCATAAATTCTTTAACCGATTTAATTTTACAAAAACTATTGCGCGTAAAACAAATTGAAGACAATCAAGGTAAAACAGAAGTAAGTGAAGGAGTAAGTGCAAATTACCAAGATATGGTGAATTATGCTGTCTTCGCTTTAATTTTAATCGAAGAAAATAAGTCTTAACATGAAAAATATCAGTGTACAATTTGCAAGAATAGGTGTTGGAATTCTCTTTATCTTTAGTGGTTTTATTAAGCTAAATGATCCTATCGGTTTTTCATATAAACTAGAAGAATACTTTGGTGAAGGAGTTCTCAATCTAGAATTTTTAATTCCGTATGCTTTATTCTTAGCAGTATTCATCGTGATTTTTGAAATGCTCTTAGGAGTTACTTTACTTTTAGGAATAGCTAAAAAAGTGACCAATTGGAGTTTATTGCTAATGATTTTATTTTTCACCTTTCTTACCTTTTATTCTGCTTATTTCAATAAAGTTACAGACTGTGGTTGTTTTGGAGATGCTATTCCATTAACCCCTTGGCAGTCTTTTTATAAAGACGTTGTATTATTGATTCTTATCCTTATTTTATTCTTCAATCAGAAACTCATCAAACCTATTTTTTCAGAAAAAGTGAATTGGAGCCTTTTCTTATTGAGTTTAATTTTTAGTGTTTGGTTTGGAAATCATGTATTGAATCATTTGCCATATTTCGATTTTAGAGCATATCAAGTAGGGACCAATATCATAGAAGGTAGTAAGATTCCTGATGGAGCTCCTCAAGCTGTATATAGATACGATTGGAAATTCAAAATAGATGGAGAAGAACAAATTATCAGTAATGAAGGAAGCTATCCAGAAGTCGCAGGCGAATTTATTGAAGTAAATACCGTTTTAATAAATGAAGGATACGTTCCAAAAATTAAAGATTTTGGCTTTTATAAAGATGGAGAAGAATATACCAAAGAAATTTTAAACGAACCTAAACTGATGGTCATCTCTGCATACAATTTATCCAAAAGCGAAAATAAAGCCTGGTCTTCTATTAAAGATGTCATTGACAGAGCAGAAAAGGAAAATTACAAAGTAGTAGGTCTATCTGCTTCAGGCAATGAGGCAATTGAAAAGCTTAAGGATGAATATGGTTTTGACATACCATTCTATTTTACAGATGAAACAGCCATCAAAACCATTGTCCGTTCTAATCCGGGAATTTTGGTGATAGAAGATGCTGTAATTCTACAGAAGCTGCATTGGAATGATGCCGAGGAAACACAATTTTAAATCAGTTTATGCCTATCTTACAAAAAATAGCCTATGCTTTTCTTACCTTATTTGGGGTAGTAACAGTCATCTTTTTTTTGTTTACTATTTTACCTGGAGACCCTGCTAAAATGATGTTAGGGCAAAATCAAACCCAAGCGCAAATTAAAAACATCAATGCGAAATATGGGTTTGATCAATCCTTAGGAAAGCAATACATACTGTACCTAAATGACCTTTCTCCCCTATCATTTCATAGCACAAATCCTACTGATTTTAGTTCACTGGAATCTGAAAAATATACTGCTACATCCTTGTTTTGTACCGCTTCATTTTGTGTAGCTATCAAGTATCCTCATTTGCGAGAGTCTTTTCAAAAAAACGGAAAGTTAGTAAATAGTGTCATTTCAGAAACACTTCCAAACACAGCAATATTAGCTATTTCAGCAATTAGCATAGCGCTTCTATTTGGTGTTTTTTTGGGTATCATATCTGCCATTCATAAAGATAGTTTGTTAGATAAAAGCATTCAATTGTTATCCACTCTGGGCATGAGTGTACCTTCTTTTTTTAGTGCAATACTATTTGCTTGGTTTTTTGCTTTTGTTTTAAATGAATACACGCACCTTAACATGAGTGGAAATTTATATGAACTAGACGATTACGGCGAGAAGAATCATTTGGTACTTAAAAACTTAATTCTACCAGCCGTAGTTTTAGGCATTCGTCCTTTGGCTGTTATTTCCCAACTAATGCGAAATGCATTACTAGACGTTTTGCATCAAAATTACATTCGTACTGCCAAAGCAAAAGGGATGAACAATTATCAAATCATAAAAAACCATGCTTTAAAAAACGCACTCAATCCAGTTATTACTGCCATATCAGGTTGGTTTGCTTCCATGCTCGCAGGTGCGGTTTTTGTAGAATACATTTTTGGATGGAATGGTTTGGGAAAAGAAATTGTAGATGCATTAAATGCCTTAGATTTGCCTGTGATTATGGGCGCTGTGTTAGTCATTGCTTTGATGTTTATTTGCATCAATATATTGGTAGATGTAATCCATTCTTACCTTGACCCTAAATTGAAATTAAACTAAAAACAAATTGATATGAGAACAAAAATTGTAGCAGGCAACTGGAAAATGAATTGCAATCTTTCTGAAACCAAATTACTTTTAGAAGGACTTGCAGGAAAAGTTGAAGCAAATGAAAATCAAAAAGTAATTGTTGCGCCACCGTTTACAAATTTACACTACGCCTTTGAGTGTTTAAAAGATAGCCCAATTGAAGTGGCAGCACAGAACATTAACGAGAATGAATCTGGAGCACACACTGGAGAAATTTCAGCAAAAATGTTGAAAGGTGTAGGCGCAACTTACGTAATTATAGGACATAGCGAAAGAAGAGCCATTTATAAAGAAACAGATGCAACTTTAGCTGCTAAAACCAATCAAGCCATTAAGGAAAATTTTAAAGTAATGTTTTGCGTGGGTGAAGAGTTGGAAAGTAGAAAAGCTGAAACACATTTTGAGGTTGTAAAATCACAATTAGAGAAAGGCTTATTTCAACTAAGTGAATTGGAAATGAAAAACGTAGTGATTGCTTACGAACCGGTTTGGGCAATTGGGACTGGGGAAACCGCAAGTCCAGAACAAGCACAAGAAATGCACGCATACATCCGCAAATTGTTAGCGAACAAATACAATGCTGAAACGGCAGAAAACACTAGTATTCTTTACGGAGGAAGTGTAAAACCCAATAACGCAAAAGAGATTTTTGGTAAAGCCGATGTAGATGGTGGTTTAATTGGAGGTGCTTCTTTAAAAGCAGAGGACTTTTTAGCTATTGTGAATAGTTTATAAAATGAATTATATAGCCTATCATTTTCAGCTTAAACCAAAAGAAAAGTTTACAGACATTTTACTAGCTGAACTAAGCCTGTTTAATTTTGAATCTTTTGAAGAAACTGAAAAAGGCCTGTCTGCTTACATCCAGGAACATTTAGATGAAGAAGACTTAGTTTCACAAATAAACTTGTTTCAAAACGAGGCCGTAAACATCAATTACCAAAGAGAAAAATTTGAAACCATAAATTGGAATGAAGAATGGGAGAAAAACTTTTCTCCTATTCTTGTTGGTTCTAAATGCATGGTGAGAGCTCCATTTCACGAAAAGATAAAAGTTGACTATGATGTAATTATTGAACCAAAAATGTCTTTTGGAACGGGTCATCATGCAACCACTTTTCAAATGATAGAACTGATTTTAGAAGAAAAATGGAATACTAAAAAAGTATTGGATATGGGTTGTGGTTCTGGAGTACTTGGTATACTAGCTAGCATGATGGGTGCAAAACAAGTTACTTATATAGATATCGACGATTGGTGTGTAGAAAACACCAATGAAAATACAGAACGAAACAAGGTAAAAGGAGAAGTTATTTTAGGTGGTGCTGAAAAAATAAACACGAATTTCGATGTTATTTTAGCCAACATCAACCGAAATATTTTATTGAAGGATTTAGCTAAGTACGCAGCACACCTAAATGAAAATGGGCAAGTCTACTTAAGTGGTTTTTATAAAAAAGACTTGAACATGATTAAGGATGAAGCTGATAAACAACACCTTACATTTGTTAAAAATCTAGAAAAAGAAAACTGGATTGCTGCTAAATTTGTTAAATCTAAGCATTAAAGAATAAGATTTTATATTTTTGAAAAAAAAAGTATGGGCTATAAAGAGCAAGTTTTAGAGCAGGTAGAAGTTGCAGAAAAGATTAGTGAAGAACATGAAATCATTGTTCATAATGATGAATTCAACACTTTTGACCACGTCATTGAAACGCTTATCGAATATTGTGACCACACACCTACACAAGCTGAGCAGTGCACAATTTTAATTCATTACAAAGGCAAATGTGGAGTGAAAACAGGTGAATTAGAAGATTTAAAGAATAGATGCTCCAAAATTTTAGAGGCAGGAATTTCTGCGGAAGTAATCTAAGTGAATTGTTTATGCATCAATAGGAAGAGTTCAAAATCCTATTTTGATTTATTTTTAGAATTTTCCTTCGCTTTCTGCTGACGCATTTTCTTTTGTTTTAATAAAAGAGCTTTGTTGAAATGTACTCCATCATCATGCATATCTGCTAAAACTACCTCTCTTTCTTCTGATTTTTGCGGCTTCATATTTATTTTTTGTATAAATATAAAAGGAAAACTTTATGCTTGTTGTAAATATTTGGTTAAAAAAAAAAGGTTGGCGAAATGCCAACCTTTTTTTGTATCCTAGTGAAAAATTAGTTCACTATAAACTTTCCCTTCATTAAGGAAACATGTCCTGGAAAAGAACACACAAAATCATATTCTCCTTTTTCTGTTGGAGCCGTGAATTTTAGCACTGTTGTTTCTCCACCACCTAACATCTCACTATGCGCAATAATGTTACTAGAATCCTCAGGAATATAGTCATTATCAACTGCTCCAGCTGCGTTTGCTGCAAATTCCATAATGTCTGTCCCTTTTTTCAAAAGCACGAAATTATGTCCCATCGCTTGTTTAGACATTTCTCCAACGTGTTTAAAAGTCAATTCAACTTCAGCACCTGCTTGGGCTCTAAGTCTCTTTTTGTTGTACTTCATTTGGTCATTCCCTTCTAAAGAAAGCTCTATCACTCCATTTTCATCTTGAGTAGAAGTTTCTTCTTCAGATTCGCTGGATGTAGTTTCCTCCGTAGATTTCCCTACTGTTATACTCGAATCTTCTTTTTTCTCAGCTTCTCCTCCACATGCTACTAACAGTATTGATAAAGCGCTAATTGCAAATAATTTTTTCATTTTCATTTTCATTTTCATTTTTAATTCAATTGTATTTATCGTTTAGCTATATCCACAAATGCTCTGTGTTTTTCACCTGTGTATACTTGTCTTGGTCTTCCAATAGGTTCTTTTTGTAGACGCATTTCTCTCCACTGAGAAATCCAACCTGGTAGTCTTCCTAGGGCAAACATTACTGTAAACATTTCTGTTGGAATACCCAAAGCTCTATAAATTATTCCGGAGTAAAAATCAACATTTGGGTATAATTTTCTTTCCACAAAATATTGATCTTCTAAGGCTTCTTTTTCTAGACCCTTGGCAATATCTAAAACAGGATCTTCAACACCTAGGCTTGATAACACATCATCAGCTGACTTTTTAATAATTTTTGCTCTAGGGTCAAAGTTTTTATAAACTCTATGTCCAAAGCCCATTAATCTAAAACTATCGTCTTTATCTTTTGCTTTGGCCATGTATTTTTTGGTATCTCCACCGTCTTCTTTAATTTTCTCCAGCATTTCAATAACAGCTTGATTAGCTCCACCATGAAGTGGTCCCCATAAAGCTGACATCCCTGCTGAAATAGAAGCGAATAAACCAGCATGTGAGGAACCTACTATTCGTACGGTTGAAGCTGAACAATTTTGCTCATGGTCAGCATGAAGAATCAGCAACTTGTTTAAAGCAGAAGCAATAACAGGATCTATTTTATATTCTGTGTTTGCTTTCTTAAACATCATCTTCAACACGTTTTCAACATAATTTAATGATGAGTCGCCGTAATCTAATGGTTGACCAGTTCTTTTTCTCATCGCCCAAGCACACAGCACAGGAAATTTAGCTAGTATTTTAATGATGGCTTTGTACATTTCTTCGTCAGACTCAACATTTACAGAAGAAGGATTGAAAGCAATCAATGCGTTGGTTAAAGAAGAAACTACACCCATAGGATGTGCAGACTTCGGAAAACCATCTAAGATTTTCTTCATCTCTTCGTCTACATAAGATTCCTCTTTTATATCATTATAAAATTTTTCAAGCTGAGTTTGATTAGGGAGTTCTCCAAAAATAAGAAGATAAGCAACTTCTAAAAAACTAGCATTCTCGGCAAGTTCTTCTATAGCATAACCGCGGTAACGTAATATTCCCTTCTCACCATCTAAGAAAGTAATTGCGCTTTCACAAGAGCCTGTATTTTTAAAACCTCTATCTAAGGTAATTAACCCTCCCGTAGAAGCACGTAATTTAGAAATGTCTATTGCGTTTTCGTTTTCTGTTCCAGTGACCACCGGAAACTCATATTTGTTACCCTTAAACTCGATTGATGCTTTCATATATATCTTGACTTTTTACTTATTGTTAGTTTACAAATTTACAAAAAGCATTATAAATTTCAGCTTAATACATCAATAACAAAAGCGATAAGATGTATAACTTTATGTTAATTTCATCTTACCGCTCTTTAAAATATAGAAGTGATTTAAACTTACTTCATTTGTTTAAACTTTTACTCTTTATCACCCCTTTTTCAAATTTTTTTCATTCCGTCCGACTAAGGCGAATGCAACTCAAAAAAACTTTCAACTGGACAAAATATAGCTGATTTTGCTGTAAGAATAATAGCTTAAATCTCTTCACAACTATACACCTATTGGTCTAGAACTTTATTTTGAAAGCCTTTTTACCAAGAAAAATGGCTTGGTTACCAAGTTCTTCTTCAATTCTTAATAATTGATTGTACTTTGCCATACGATCACTTCTAGATGCTGACCCAGTTTTAATTTGTCCTGTTTCTAAAGCAACGGCTAAATCCGCAATGGTATTGTCTTCGGTTTCTCCAGAACGGTGAGAAATTACTGCCGTAAAACCAGCATTATGCGCCATATTTACTGCGTTTATCGTTTCTGTTAAGGTGCCAATTTGGTTTACCTTAATTAAAATTGAATTGGAAATACCTTCATTTACTCCACGAGCTAAACGCTCCACATTAGTCACAAATAAATCATCACCTACTAATTGTACCTTATCGCCAATTTTATCAGTTAAGATTTTCCAACCATCCCAATCGTTTTCATCCATTCCATCTTCAATAGAAATAATAGGATATTTGGCAGCTAATTCAGCTAAGTATTCTGCTTGTTCTGCTGAAGATCTTACTTTTCCATTTTCACCTTCAAATTTCGCATAATTATACTTTCCATTTTCATAGAATTCTGCTGCAGCACAATCTAAAGCGATAAAAATATCTTCTCCAAAAACGTATCCAGCATTCTCTACTGCTTTTTGAATAGATTCAATTGCATCTTCGGTTCCATCTAATTTAGGTGCAAATCCGCCTTCATCTCCAACAGATGTGGTAAGACCTCTTTTATGAAGTACTTTCTTTAAATGATGAAATATTTCCGTTCCCATTTTCAAAGCTTCGGAAAAACTAGTAGCTGAAACGGGCATGATCATGAACTCTTGAAAAGCAATAGGTGCATCACTGTGTGAGCCACCATTAATGATGTTCATCATTGGTAATGGAAGAACATTAGAACTTACACCACCAATGTAACGGTATAGTGGTAAACCTAATTCTACAGCCGCAGCTTTTGCACAGGCTATAGAAACTCCTAATATAGCATTAGCTCCTAATTTTGCTTTATTTGGAGTGCCATCTAAATCAATAAGTAAATGATCGATTTCTGATTGTTCAAAAATTGAATAGCCTAGTAGCTTATCAGCAATTAAATTATTTACATTGTCTACAGCTTTCAAAACTCCTTTTCCATGATAATCGTCTCCTCCATCACGTAATTCTACTGCTTCATGTTCACCAGTTGAAGCTCCAGAAGGAACTGCAAATCTGCCTAAAGCTCCTGAATCTGTTACTACATCTACCTCTATTGTAGGATTCCCTCTAGAATCAAATATTTGTCTTGCGTGGACGTCTAAAATTGAACTCATCTTTTTTATTTAAGTTATTATTGATACTGCAAAATAACTTAATATAATGAGAATTAAAAAATTAGTATTGATAAAATAATAACTATAACGATTTAGAATCTTAATGTATTTAGGAATCGACATTATTCAATTGAAATTATCAAGTATTGTCAGAAAAACACAAAAATAGAATAGCAGTTATTGACTGTAATCAATTTGAAATAGAAAAAATTTGTATATCCGTAAGTAGTCAAGTTGCTAAAATCTGAGCGTTTTAAAATATACTACACAGATAAACCCCATCCAGAGAAAGGAGTTAAAGGTCTCGCATTGAGGGGAGATTTAGAGGGGTGTAACATATGGTTTTCAATAAAAGAATCATTTTGAACTAAAAGCGGACATAAATAAGAAATTACTAAACAATTCAATTTGCTTAGTTAAAAAAGTTAATTATCTACTAATTTGATAATTTGAACCCCTCTTATTTAGAAATTTGTCAAGAACAAAAAAAACAATATTATGAAAGTTAAAAATTTATTATTCGCTGCATTATTCTTATTCACAAGTTTAGGATTCAGCCAAAATTCAGATGTAGTAGACATTGCCATTGGTTCTGAAGACCACACTACTTTGGTAGCCGCAGCAAAGGCTGCTAATTTAGTAAAAGCATTAAAATCAGAAGGTCCTTTTACTGTATTTGCTCCAACAAATAGTGCATTTGATGCATTGCCAGAAGGTGTTGTAGCAAACTTACTGAAACCAGAAAATCAAGGTAAATTGAAAGAGGTTTTAGTATTTCATGTCATTGCCGGAGATTTAAAAGCGGCAGATGTGATTAAAGCAATTAAAGATGGTGGTGGTAAAGCTGAAGTTAAAACCTTAGGTGGAGCTCCATTAACCTTAAGCCTTAAAGGTGGTAATGTAGTAATTACTGACGGTCAAGGAAGAATGGCTACAGTTGTAGCTGCAGATTTAAAAGCTTCTAATGGTGTAGTACATGTATTAGACACTGTTTTATTACCATAAAACTTTAGAATGCAAATCAAAAAAAAAGCTGTTTTTGTAATAAACAGCTTTTTTTTTGATTAGACTTTTCTGATTATGCTTTTTTGATCATCTCTATAAAATCATCAAATAAGTAGTTTGCATCATTTGGTCCGGGACCTGCTTCTGGATGATATTGTACACAAAAACACTTTTTACCATTTACGCTAAACCCCGCAATAGAATCATCATTTAAATGTTTGTGAGTAATGCTTATTAAATCACTTTTTTCAGCAGCTCCTTTTTCCACTACAAAGCCATGATTTTGAGAGGTAATTTCGCCTTTACCTGTTTCTAAGTTTAATATAGGATGATTAATACCGCGGTGTCCGTGGTGCATTTTTTGTGTTGGAATTCCTAAAGCCAAGGAGATAATTTGCTGTCCCAAACAAATACCAAATAGTGGAACATCTTTTTCAATTGCCTTTTTTGCAACTTCAATTGCATTAGTTAGTGGTTCAGGATCACCAGGTCCATTAGAAATAAATAAGGCATCTGGACTCCATGACATTACTTCTTCAAAAGAAGAGTCCCACGGAAAAACCTTTAAACTACATTTGCGATTCTGCAAATGCTTTAAAATATTTTGTTTTACACCTAAATCTAAAACGGCAACTTTAAACTGGTCTTCATCATTAAATAAGTCGTAAATTTCTTTAGTAGAAACTTTGCTAGACAAAGCTAATCCTTTCATAGAAGGTTGCTTAGCTAATTGAGAACGAAGGTCTTCCACATCATCAACCTTTGTTGATATTACTGCATTCATAGCTCCGTGCTCACGTATATATGAGACCAAAGCGCGGGTGTCGACATCAGACACAACTAACAACTTATTTTCTAATAAAAACTCATCTAAACTCTTATCCATATTTACACGAGAAGGAAACATAGAGAAGTTTTTACAAACTAAACCTGCAATTTTAGCTGAATTGGATTCCGATTCAGCTGCATTTGTCCCGTAGTTTCCAATATGTGCATTGGTGGTCACCATGATTTGCCCATAATAAGATGGATCTGTAAATATTTCTTGGTAACCTGTCATTCCTGTATTGAAACAAATTTCACCAAAACTAGTATGAATTTCTGCTGAATTGGTGTTGGGTGTTTTACCATAGAATACACTCCCGTCTTCTAAAAGTATTATTGCGTCTTTTTTTTGTTGATATTTCATGAATATAGGGTTAAAAAAAAGGGATAAGCTTAAAGCCAATCCCTTAAAAATTAAGTTATATCAAAAAGATTTTAGTCTTCTTTTGTATCATCTTCTTTAGATTCAGTAGCCTCAGATGGAGTACTTGTAGTTGTGGCTTTTTTACCAGCACGACGAGTAGATTTTTTCTTCTTACTTTGTCCAGCTTTTGGATCGTAAATTTCATTAAAATCAACTAACTCTACCATTGCCATTTCAGCATTATCTCCTAATCGGTTACCTAATTTAATAATTCTTAAGTATCCTCCAGGTCTATCCCCAACTTTAGGAGCTACGTCTCTAAACAGAGTTATAATTGCTTCTTTGCTTCTCAACTTAGCAAATACCAAACGTCTGTTGTGCGTAGTATCTACTTTTGACTTTGTGATTAGCGGCTCTGCAAAAACACGAAGTGCTTTTGCTTTTGCTAAAGTTGTGTTTATTCTTTTATGTTCAATTAAGGAACAAGCCATGTTAGCAAGCATAGACTTACGATGTGCAGTCTTGCGTCCTAAATGATTAAATTTCTTTCCGTGTCTCATTATTCTTTATTTTAAGACTTCAAATTAGTCTTTGTCTAATTTATATTTTGTCAAATCCATTCCAAAGTCTAGTCCTTTGTTAGCTACAAGTTCTTCAAGCTCTGTTAAGGATTTCTTACCAAAGTTTCTAAACTTCATCAAGTCATTTTTGTTATACGAAACTAAATCACCTAATGTTTCTACTTCTGCTGCTTTTAAACAATTCAAAGCACGAACAGATAAATCTAAATCTACCAATTTCGTTTTCAGAAGCTGACGCATGTGTAATGACTCTTCATCATAAGTTTCAACTTGCGAAAGCTCGTCTGTTTCAAGCGTAATACGCTCATCAGAGAATAACATAAAGTGATGAATAAGCGTTTTAGCTGCTTCAGTTAAAGCATCTTTAGGATGTATTGAACCATCAGATTGAATTTCGAAAATTAATTTTTCGTAATCTGTTTTTTGTTCAACTCTAAAATTCTCAATACTGTATTTTACATTTTTGATTGGTGTAAAAACAGAATCAGTAAAAATAGTACCAAGTGGTGCTTTGTCTGTTTTGTTCTCTTCAGCAGGAACGTACCCTCTACCTTTTTCAATAGAAAGCTCCATATTAATGGAAACGTCTTTGTTCATGTTGCATATTACTAAATCTGGATTTAGTACTTCAAAACCGTTGATGAATTTTTGAAAATCACCAGCTTTCAATTGGTTAGTACCAGAAACTGAAACAGAAACTGCTTCATTGTCTAAGTCTTCCAATTGCTTTTTAAAGCGAATTTGCTTCAAGTTCAATATAATTTCGGTAACGTCTTCAACAACACCTGGAATGGTAGAAAACTCATGTTCTACGCCTTCAAAACGAACTGAAGTAATTGCGAATCCTTCTAAAGCAGATAACAGCACTCTACGTAAGGCGTTACCGACGGTTAAACCGTAACCCGGCTCTAAAGGTCTAAATTCGAAAATTCCTTCGAACTCAGTTGATTCGATCATAATTACCTTATCCGGTCTCTGAAAATTAAATAATGCCATAATTTGAATTCTGTCTGTTAATTATTTAGAATACAATTCTACGATGTACTGCTCGTTAATGTTTTCTGGAATTTGCGTACGTTCTGGTGTATTCACAAAAGTACCTTCCTTTTTTTCTGAATTCCAAGACACCCATTCATAAACAGAATTATTATTCTGTAAAGATTCTTGAATAACTAGTAATGATTTAGATTTTTCTCTAACACCAATTACATCTCCAGGTTTAACTTGAAAAGAAGGAATATTTACCAATTCTCCATTTACTGTGATGTGTTTGTGAGAGACCAATTGTCTGGCTGCACTTCTTGTTGGTGCAACACCAAATCTATACACTACATTGTCTAACCTAGATTCACATAGTTGAAGTAGAACTTCACCAGTAATACCAGTAGCGCCAGTAGCTTTCTTAAACATGTTTCTGAATTGACGCTCAAGAATACCGTAGGTATACTTCGCTTTTTGCTTTTCCATCAATTGGACAGCATATTCAGATTTTTTACCTCTTCTACGGTTATTACCGTGTTGTCCAGGAGGGTAGTTCCTTTTTTCGAAAGACTTATCGTCTCCGAAGATAGCTTCACCGAATTTTCGGGCTATTTTTGTTTTAGGACCAGTATATCTTGCCATTTCTTATTATTTGTGATTATGAATTAAGGTCTATTCCTTCGATAATCGTATTATTAAACTCTTCTTCTTTTTGGAGGTCTGCATCCATTGTGTGGCAATGGTGTTACATCTATGATTTCAGTAACATCAATACCTGCATTGTGTATTGCTCGTATTGCAGATTCTCTTCCGTTACCAGGTCCTTTCACGTAAACTTTTACCTTCTTAAGACCTAATTCTGAAGCAACCTTACAAGCATCTTCAGCAGCAAGTTGAGCAGCATAAGGAGTATTTTTCTTACTTCCTCTAAAACCCATTTTACCAGCAGAAGACCATGAAATTACATCTCCATTTTTATTTGATAAAGATACAATGATGTTATTGAAAGATGCTGAAACATGAGCTTCTCCAAAAGCATCAATAGATACTTTACGTTTTTTGTTAGTTGACTTAGCCATACTTAATATTATTTAGTTACCTTTTTCTTGTTGGCAACAGTTTTACGTCTTCCCTTACGTGTTCTAGAATTATTCTTAGTACGTTGTCCACGAAGTGGCAAACTAGATCTATGACGTATACCACGGTAACAGCCAATATCCATTAATCGTTTAATATTCATCGATACTTCAGAACGTAACTCACCTTCTATGGTAAATTTTCCTACAGCATCTCTAATATTACCGATTTCTTCATCAGTCCAATCAGATACTTTGGTACTTTCGTCTACTTTGGCAGTGGCTAAAATCTTTTTAGCTGAACTTCTACCAATTCCGAAGATATAGGTTAACGCTATAACTCCTCGCTTTTTTTTGGGTATATCTACACCTGCAATTCTTGCCATAATTAGCCTTGTCTTTGTTTGAATTTAGGATTCTTTTTATTGATTACATAAAGTCTGCCTTTACGGCGAACGATTTTGCAATCAGCACTTCTCTTCTTTATTGATGCTCTAACTTTCATAACATTAATATCTATAGGTTATTCGAGCCTTAGTCAAGTCGTAAGGACTCATTTCTAATTTAACTTTATCTCCAGGTAATAATTTGATGTAATGCATTCTCATCTTACCTGAAATATGTGCGGTCACAATATGACCATTTTCTAGTTCTACACGAAACATAGCATTTGATAATGCTTCAATTATAGTTCCGTCTTGCTCTATTGATGCTTGTTTTGCCATAATTATGCTACTGCTTTTCTATTTTTACCAGACTTCATCAAACCATCATAGTGTCTATTCAATAAATATGAATTCACTTGCTGTATAGTATCTATTGCAACCCCTACCATAATAAGTAGTGATGTTCCTCCAAAAAACAATCCCCAACCTTGCTGAACTCCTAATAAAGAAACTACAATTGCTGGTGTAATTGCTATTAAAGCAAGAAATATAGATCCAGGTAATGTAATCTGTGACATTATTTTATCTAAATATTCAGATGTTTCCGTTCCTGGTCTAATGCCAGGTATAAAACCTCCGCTACGTTTTAAATCATCTGCCATTTTGTTCGTTGGTACCGTAATGGCAGTATAGAAATAAGTAAACACAATGATTAATAAAGCGAATACCACATTATACCACAAGCCAAACATATCGCTAAATGCAGCTGTTACTCCTTGCGCAGCTTCTGAGTCTGAAAGACCAGCGACAGCAGCAGGAACAAACATAATAGCTTGAGCAAAGATAATTGGCATTACACCAGAGGCATTTAAGCGCAATGGAATAAATTGTCTAGCACCTGCAAAATTACTCTTCTCAAATTTACCTGATGCATTTTTACGTGCATATTGTACAGGAATCTTTCGAACAGCCATAACCAACATTACTGCAGCTAAAATAATCAAGAACCAAATAACTAGTTCAATTAAAATCATGATTAAACCTCCATTAGATTGAAAAACTCTAGATGCAAATTCTTGTACAAAAGACTGAGGTAAAGTGGCTATAATACCCACCATAATTAATAATGAAATACCATTTCCAATCCCACGGTCTGTTATTTTTTCACCTAACCACATTGCAAAAATACAACCTGTTGTTAAGATAATTACAGAAGAAGCAACAAATGTAAATGAGTCTGCCATTACAAATGCGGTACTAGGTAATATACTATATAGATTGTATATGTAACCAGGACCTTGAACCAAGGTAATCCCAATGGTTAACCATCGAGTTATTTGAGTGATTTTTTTTCTTCCACTTTCGCCTTCCTTTTGAAGTTTTTGCAAATATGGAATAGCAATAGTCATTAATTGAACAACAATAGAAGCTGAAATGTATGGCATAATTCCTAAAGCAAATACAGATGCATTCGAAAACGCACCTCCTGTAAAAGCATTAAGCAATCCCAACAAACCTCCATCAGTTTGATTGGACAAGTTAGCCAATTGCGCAGCATCAATACCTGGTAAAACAACTTGCGCTCCAAAACGGTATACCAATAACAAACCTAATGTTAATAATATACGGTTTTTAAGGTCATCTATTTTCCAAATATTCTGTAAGGTTTCAAAAAACTTCATGCTAAAAAATTAAAGAGTTATTGCTTCTCCACCAGCAGCTTCAATAGCAGCTTTTGCAGTTTTAGTAAATTTGTGCGCGCTTACTTTAATCTTAGCCTTTAGTTCTCCGCGACCCATAATTTTTAAGAGATCATTCTTTTTAATAACCCCTAATTCTACTAATTGAGTATGAGTTAAAGTATCTTTAACTCCCTTTTCATCAACTAGAATTTGTAAAGTATCAAGATTTAAACCTTGATATTCAACACGATTAGGATTAGTAAAACCAAATTTAGGAACTCTACGTTGTAAAGGCATTTGACCACCTTCAAAACCAATTTTCCTAGAGTAACCTGAGCGCGATTTTGCACCTTTATGACCTCTTCCAGCAGTACCGCCAGAGCCAGAAGCTTCACCACGACCTAATCGCTTGCTTTGTGACTTTACCGAACCTGCAGCAGGTTTTAAGTTATGTAATTCCATTTTAGTTGTATTTTAAATTTCTTCTACAGAAACTAAGTGTTTAACTTTTGCTATCATCCCTAATATAGTTGGTGAATCTGTATGTTCAACAGATTGACCAATCTTTTTCAAACCTAAGGCTTCTAATGTCTTTTTTTGACGACCTGGTTTCTTGATAGCACTTTTTCTTTTTGTAACTTTAATATTTGCCATAATAATTGGTTTATCCGTTAAAAAGTTTATCAAGGCTAATACCACGTTGTTGCGCAACAGTTTGTGCGCTTCTTAATTGAAGCAAAGCATCGAAAGTAGCTTTTACAACATTATGTGGATTAGATGATCCTTGGTTTTTAGAAAGTACATCATGAACTCCTACAGACTCAAGTACTACACGAGCAGGTCCACCAGCAATAACTCCTGTACCTGGAGAAGCAGGTAATAACAATACTCTTGCTCCACCGTATTTTCCTAATTGTTCATGCGGCAGTGTTCCTTTATGTAATGGGATACGAACTAAGTTTTTCTTACCGTCTTCAACAGCTTTAGAAATAGCATCTGCAACTTCTTTTGATTTACCTAATCCATGTCCTACTATACCATTTTCATCACCTACAACAACAATAGCAGAAAATCCAAAGGCTCTACCACCTTTTGTAACTTTAGTAACACGTTGAACGCCTACCAAACGATCTTTAAGATCGAGTCCGCTAGGTTTTACTATCTCTACGTTTTTATAATCTTGATACATAATTAAAATTTTAAACCGCCCTCACGAGCTCCTTCTGCTAATGATTTAACTCTTCCGTGATATAAGTAACCGCCTCGGTCGAAAGAAACTTTTTCAACTCCAAGTTTCAAAGCTTTTTCGGCTAAAGTTTTACCAACCAAATTAGATTGTTCCACCTTGCTTAATCCTTCTGCTTCTTTCCCTAAATGGAATGAAGAAACCGATGCTAGGGTTTTACCATTTACGTCGTCAATTAGTTGAGCGTAAACAGACTTATTGCTTCTATATACCGAAAGTCTCGGTCTTGTAGCGTCTCCAGAAATTGTTTTTCTGATACGCTTTCTTATTTTTAGTCTTCTTTTTTGTTTAGAAAATGCCATAATTATTCTTTATTAAGCTGATTTACCTGCTTTTCTTCTAATGTATTCCCCTACATATTTAATCCCTTTTCCTTTGTATGGTTCAGGTTTTCTATATGAACGAATTTTTGCAGCTACTTGGGTAACAAGTTGCTTGTCAAAAGATGAAAGTTTGATGATTGGATTTTTACCTTTTTCTGATACCGTTTCGATTTTAACTTCTGAAGCTAATTCCATAACAATATTGTGCGAATAACCAATTGCAATTTCTAATTTCTGACCTTGATTTGAAGCTCTGTAACCAACTCCTACAAGTTCTAATTCTTTGGTAAAGCCGTTTGTAACTCCTTCAACCATATTGTTAATCAAAGCACGGTACAAACCATGTTTAGATTTAATATTTTTCTTGTCTGATTGACGCTCAAGTATGACTTCATTTTCTTCTAAGCGAATATCTATTTCGCTAAATTCTTGTTGAAGCTCCCCTAATTTACCCTTCACTGTAACCGTGTTGTCTTTCACTGTTACGGTTACTCCTTCGGGAATGCTTACTGGACTATTTCCTATTCTTGACATTTTATTAGCCTTTAATTTTTAGTAAATATAACAAAGCACTTCACCGCCTACTTTCTCCTTACGAGCTTGTTTGTCGGTCATCACTCCTTTTGAAGTGGAAACAATAGCAACACCAAGTCCATTTAAGATTCTTGGTAACTCATCAGTTGGAGCGTATTTTCTTAAACCAGGCTTACTGATTCTTTGAAGCGCTTTGATAACTGGGTCGTTATTATGCTTATCGTATTTAAGTGCAATTTTTATGGTTCCTTGTTTATTGTCATCAATAAACTTATAACTTAAGATGTAACCTTGATCAAATAAAATCTTAGTCATCTCCTTTTTAAGATTAGAAGCTGGTATTTCAACTACTCTATGAGAAGCAGCAACCGCATTTCTAATTCTTGTTAAATAATCTGCAACAGGATCTATATTCATTTTGTAATTCCTTTACGTTAATGTATTACCAACTTGCTTTTTTAACTCCAGGAATAAGTCCTTTGTTAGCCATTTCTCTAAACATTACTCTAGAAAGGCCAAATTGGCGCATGTATCCTTTTGGTCTTCCAGTTAACTTGCATCTGTTGTGCAATCTAACTGGTGAAGCATTTTTAGGCAACTTTTGAAGGGCTTCATAATCACCCGCTTCTTTAAGCGCCTTTCTCTTCTCAGCGTATTTATCTACCGTTTTTTCTCGTTTTACTTCACGAGCTTTCATTGATTCTTTAGCCATCTTATTTCTTTTTAAAAGGTAAACCTAGTTCTGTCAATAATGATTTCGCTTCCTTATCTGTCTCAGCAGTAGTTACAAATGTAATATCCATCCCTGTGATTCTATTCACTCTATCAATGTTGATTTCAGGAAAGATAATTTGTTCTTTTACACCTAAATTGTAATTTCCTCTACCGTCAAAACCCGTAGCTTTGATACCATTAAAGTCTCTTACTCGTGGCAAAGCTGATGTTACTAAACGGTCTAAGAATTCATACATGCGCTCTCCACGAAGAGTTACCATCGCACCGATTGGCATGCCTTTTCTCAGTTTAAAAGATGCAACATCTTTTTTAGATTTAGTAGATATCGCTTTTTGACCAGTAATCATTGTTAACTCATCAACTGCATGATCAATTAATTTCTTATCAGCAATAGCTTCACCTACCCCTTTACTAATTACAATTTTCTGAAGCTTAGGAGCTTGCAAATTGTTCTTATAACCAAACTCCTCTACTAATGCAGGAAGCACTTTTTGGCTATACTCTTCTTTAAGTCTTGGTACGTAACTCATAATTAAATTACTTCTTTCGTTTTTTTAGAAAATCTAAGCTTTTTCCCATCTTCAAATTTATATCCTACACGTGTAGTTTCTCCGTCTTTGGTTAACAAAGATAAATTTGAAATATGAATTGCAGCTTCTTTTTCTTTAATACCACCTTGAGGATTTGAGGCACTTGGCTTTTCGTGTTTTTTGACAAGGTTTACACCTTCCACGATTGCCTTACCTTTTTCTCTCAAAATTTTCTGAACAGATCCTTGCTGACCTTTATGCTCTCCAGCTAATACCTGAACTTTATCGCCTACTTTAAGTTTTACTTTTTTCATGTTAAAGATAGTTTTAAAGCACTTCTGGTGCTAGTGAAACAATTTTCATAAATTGATTATCACGTAATTCTTTAGCAACTGGGCCAAATACACGTGTTCCTCTCATTTCACCTGTTGGATTTAACAAAACACAGGCGTTATCATCAAAGCGAATGTAAGATCCATCTGGTCTTCTTACTTCTTTGCTTGTTCTTACAACTACGGCAGTTGAAACAGCTCCTTTTTTAATATTTCCATTAGGAGTAGCTTCCTTAACACTTACCACAACTTTATCACCAACTGAAGCATAACGCTTTTTTGTACCACCCAATACTCTGATTACCAACACTCGTTTGGCTCCTGTATTATCGGCTACTCTTAATCTTGATTCTTGCTGTACCATAATTATTTAGCTCTTTCTATTACGTCTACCAATCTCCAACATTTGTTTTTGCTTAGAGGTCTAGTTTCCATAATTCTAACGGTATCACCTTCGTTGCAAGTATCCTCTTCATCATGCGCTACGTACTTTTTGGTCTTTAGTACGAACTTCCCGTATTTAGGGTGCTTGATTTTTTTAGTTTCAGAGACTACTATAGACTTTTGCATTTTATTGCTTGTTACAATACCGATGCGTTCTTTTCTTAAGTTTCTTTTTTCCATTTGAAGTAGAATTATTGTAATTCTCTTTTTGTAATTTCTGTATAGATTCGTGCAATATCTCTTCTAACACTTTTCAATTGAGAAGGGTTTTCTAGAGGGCTTATTGCATGTGTCATCTTCAAAGTACTAATTTCTTTTGAAAATGCACTTAATTTTTCGTTAAGCTCTTCTACAGATAATTCTTTAATTTCAGATTGTTTCATATCTAATACAATTATTCTTGATAATCTCTAGCCACAACAAATTTGGTTTTCACCGGTAATTTTTGAGCTGCTAAACGCAAAGCTTCCTTTGCAAGAGCTAGTGATACTCCACCAATCTCAAAAATAAGTCTACCTGGCTTAACAACAGCTGCGTAATATTCTACTGCACCTTTCCCTTTACCCATACGCACTTCAAGTGGTTTTTTAGTAATTGGCTTGTCTGGAAAGATTTTGATCCATAAAGATCCTTCTCTTTTCATGTGTCGTGTAGCAGCAATACGTGCGGCTTCAATTTGTCTAGCTGTTAAAAAAGCAGAATCTAAAGATTTAATCCCAAAGGTACCATTTGATAAACGGTGTCCTCTTTGAGAAATTCCTTTCATTCTCCCTTTCTGCTGTTTACGATGCTTCGTTCTTTTAGGCTGTAACATTGTTTATCCTTTAAAATTACTTTTTGCGACGTGGTTTAGTACGTCTTCCTTTTCCTTTACTATCTGTTTTAGACAGTCCAACGAGAGGAGAGAGCTCTCTTTTTCCGTAAACTTCACCTTTCATAATCCACACTTTAATGCCCAATCTACCATAAGTAGTATGTGCTTCAACTAAAGCGTAGTCAATATCTGCTCTGAATGTTGAAAGTGGAATTCTTCCATCTTTGTAAGATTCAACCCTTGCCATTTCAGCACCATTCAATCTTCCTGCTATTTGAATTTTAATTCCTTCAGCATTCATTCTCATGGTTGCAGCAATTGCCATCTTAATTGCTCTACGGTAAGAAATTCTGTTTTCAACTTGGCGAGCTACACTAGAAGCCACCAAATGAGCATCCAATTCAGGTCTTTTAATTTCAAAAATATTAACCTGAACTTCCTTGTTTGTAATTTGTTTAAGCTCTTCTTTCAACTTGTCTACTTCCTGACCACCTTTCCCAATAATAATACCAGGCCTTGCAGTAGTAATAGTAACGGTTACAAGTTTAAGCGTGCGCTCAATAATTACTCTAGAAACACTAGCTTTAGATAAACGAGCATGGATATACTTTCTTATCTTATCGTCTTCAGCTAGGTTATCTCCATAATTTCTACCACCATACCAATTGGATTCCCAACCTCTGATGATACCTAATCTGTTTCCGATTGGATTTGTTTTTTGTCCCATAGTCTATCTTAGCTTTCTGTGTTAATTCTTCCTCCAAGTACTACTGTAACATGATTAGAACGTTTTCTAATGCGATGCGCTCTTCCTTGAGGAGCTGGACGAAGTCTCTTTAACATACTTCCTCCATCAACTTTAATTTCGTGTATATATAAATTAGCCTGTTCTACATCTTCACCTTCGTTTTTGTTCTGCCAGTTTGCAACCGCAGATAAAACCAATTTTTCTACTCTTCTAGATGCTTCTTTAGTACTAAAACGCAAGATCTGCAAGGCAATTGCAACATCTTTGCCACGAACTAAATCTGCAACTAAACGCATTTTTCTTGGCGAAGTTGGACAGTTATTCAATTTAGCAAATGCAACATCTTGCTTTGCTTCTTTTATTTCTTCTGCTCTGTTTCTTTTACGTACACCCATTGCTTCTTATTTTTTACCTTTATTTTTAGCACCTTGATGCCCTCTAAAAGAACGGGTTGGAGAAAACTCACCTAATTTATGCCCTACCATGTTTTCAGTTACAAAAACAGGTACAAATTGCTTCCCGTTATGTACTCCTATAGTTTGACCTACGAAATCTGGAGTTATCATAGAAGCTCTTGACCAGGTCTTAATCACCGATTTTTTTCCTGATTCTACGTTTTGAGCAACTTTTCGCTCTAGTTTAAAATGAACGAAAGGTCCTTTTTTTAATGAACGTGCCATAGTTTATTTCTTTTTACGTTCTACAATATGTTTATTACTCGATTTCTTTTTAGATCTGGTCTTGAATCCTTTTGCAGGTATTCCTTTTCTAGATCTTGGATGACCTCCAGAAGCACGTCCTTCTCCACCACCCATTGGGTGATCGACAGGGTTCATTACTACCGGTCTTGTTCTTGGTCTTCTACCTAACCAACGACTGCGTCCAGCTTTACCTGAAACCAATAATTGATGGTCACTATTAGAAACTGCTCCAATGGTTGCAAAACAATCAGCTAATACCATTCTAGTTTCACCAGAAGGCAACTTGATTGTAGCATATTTACCATCACGTGCCATTAACTGCGCGAAAGTTCCTGCTGAACGTGCCATTACTGCACCTTGTTCAGGCCTTAACTCTACGCATGATATAATGGTACCGAAAGGAATTCCTGATAAAGGCATTGCATTTCCTATTTCAGCGACAAAGGATTGTTTTGAAGACATCAAATAGTCACCAACTTTTAATCCTGTTGGAGCGATAATGTATCGTTTTTCTCCATCTTCGTATTTTAACAAAGCGATAAAAGCAGTTCTATTTGGATCGTACTCAATACTAACAACTTCAGCCTTAACATCTAATTTGTTACGCTTGAAGTCAATAATACGGTACTTTCTTTTATGGCCACCACCTTTGTAGCGCATGGTCATCTTACCTTGATTGTTTCTACCACCAGACTTTTTAATCGGAGCAAGTAAAGACTTCTCCGGCTTATCAGTTGTAATGGCGTCGAAACCATTTACAACTCTAAAACGCTGCCCTGGGGTAATGGGTTTTAATTTTCTAACCGACATTTTTTAAATCTTAAAGATTACTATATAAATCTATCATTTCTCCTTCCGTCACTTTTACAACTGCTTTCTTGGTAAATTTCTTTCTACCTGAAACCACACCTGCTTTAGTGAAACGGCTCTTCACCTTCGGAAATACATTCATCGTACGCACAGACTCAACACTTACTCCATAAGTAGCTTCTACAGCTTCCTTGATTTGAATTTTATTGGAATGAACATCCACTTCAAACCAGTATGCATTTTGCAACTCACTATCAGCGGTTGCTTTCTCTGTAATTATAGGTTTTTGTAATACACTCATAATACTTATTTCGTAAAGTTAGATTCTACATCCGTTAAAGCTGACTCTGAAAAAACTAACTTATTTGAATTTAAAATTCTATAAGTGTTTAATCCTGAGAAAGTTAAAACTCTGGATCTCTCCAAATTACGGGACGACAAATATACATTTTTATTTAAATCAGCCAATACAAAAGTGGATTTTTTATTATCCAATTCTAAGCTCTTCAAAACTTTCTTGAATTCCTTTGTCTTTGGGGTATCAAAGCTGAAATCTTCTATTACAACTATCTCTTTGTTGTTCATCTTTTGAGACAATGCAGACATACGAGCTAAACGTTTTACTTTCTTGTTTAA
>Ga0307943_1000406_pt1 | contig 25648 bp, 23 predicted proteins | sample OrgLakmetagen177_FD_203149 | JGI IMG/M metagenome (GOLD analysis project Ga0307943, IMG submission 203149) | Saline water microbial communities from Organic Lake, Antarctica - #177 | ecosystem: Environmental > Aquatic > Non-marine Saline and Alkaline > Saline | place: Antarctica: Organic Lake... | reverse complement strand
TCGACGGCCAGAAAACACGGGCTCAACATCCTGGAAACCCTGACCCTGCCACCATCTCAGATCATCGCACGGCTCTGACGGCACAAACCCCCGCACCCCGTATCGGAGAGGGTGCTTGGGAGTTACCTTTTCTTTTGTCTCTGTGCGGGGCCGGCCCTGGCCGACATCCCGATCGTCGAAGATGTCGAAGTTCACAAACAGGGCGACACTTGGCGCGTATCCGTGACACTGTCGCATCCCGATACGGGCTGGGACCACTATGCCGACGGCTGGGGTGTCTTCGATGCGAATGGACACGAGATCGGCGTCCGTGTTCTGGCGCATCCCCACGTGAACAAGCAACCTTTCACGCGGTCGCTGTCCGGTATCGCACTTCCCGACGGTCTGGACGAAATCTTCATCCGCGCCCGCTGCAACGTCGATGGGTGGGGCAAGGAGGCCTTTCCCGTGCAGCTTCGGTAGGGCGGGCTATGTGCGACGGCCTTCGCGCAGCCATGCGCCGACGGTCAGCAGAGCGGCCAGCAAGAGCCATGCCCATGCGGGCAGGATCGAGGCGACGCTGATATCGGCGGTGCGGTAGGCCTCACGCGGGGTTATCCCGATCCAGCCGCGCCCGGCGGCGGGACGGCCTTCGCGCACGGTGCGGATATCCGGCAGACCTTCGCTGACAGGCTGTGTGCCGCCACGCGTGCTGTCGACGAAGGGCTGCAAGGCCTCGCCGCTGGCGATGGTCTGCACGAATTCGCGGGGGGCTGCCGGGCCTAGTGCAATGACCGTGTCCTGTTCCCCGTCCGACAGGCGGTAAAGCCCGACTTCGGGCGCCTCCCACAGCAGTTCGAAGCGTCCGGGCGAGACCTGTTCCGGGGTCACGACGCTTTCGGTCCCATCAGGGTGGGTGATCGTCAGGTCGGGCACCGTATCGTCCAGCGTCCGACGGATGATCCGCATGGTCTGGCCTGCGGGTTCGACCCAAAGCGCCTCTTCCTCGAGCTCGGGTTCCTTCATCAGCCAGTGGGACAGCCGCCGCAGCAATTCGGCCTGTGGGCCGCCACCCTCGTAGCCGCGATCCCACAGCCAGCTTTGGTCCGACGCGATCAGTGCGACGCGGCCCTCGCCAATCCGTTCCAGCGACAGAAGCGGGCGGTCGTCAAAAGCTGACATGACCGTCGTGGCGGTGGGCGGGACGACCACGTCGACCAACCTCAGCCAGCGGCCCCAGCCCGGGCCTTCGCCCCCGTCAGCCGGGGGAAACAGCGCTTCCAGCCCCTCGGTGACGGGGTGCTTGTCACCGATGTCCGTGATCTGCGGCACGTATCCCCGGTCATAGACGCTGGCGGTCGGCGAGCCCGGAAGGATATCGCCCAACGGAGACCGGAAAATGGATTCCGCACCGCCGTACTCCGGCCCCGACGACACCAGAACGGCACCACCTTCGCGCACGTAATTCACGACATTTTCGAGATAGGAGGACGGCAGAATGCCACGCCTGCGATAGCGGTCGAAGACGATCAGGTCGAAATCGTCGATCTTTTCCAGAAACAGCTCGCGCGTTGGAAAGGCGATCAGTGACAGTTCGGTGACCGGCACGCCGTCCTGCTTTTCGGGTGGCCTCAGGATGGTGAAATGCACGAGGTCGACCGACGCATCGGCCTTGAGAAGGTTGCGCCAGGTGCGTTCGCCTGCATGCGGCTCGCCGGACACGAGCAGGACACGCAGCCGGTCACGCACGCCGTTGATTTGGATGACCGCGGCATTGTTGCGGTCGGTCAGTTCGCCATCCATGACCGGCGTGTCGAACTGCAATACGTTCATGCCGCCGTGCGGCAGCGTGATGGGGAGGTCCACGTCCTGTCCCAGCGGGATCTGGAACTCTTGCGGTTGATCTCCGTCGATACTGATGTTGACGGGGGCGAAGGTCTGATCTGCAGGTGCTTGCCCCTGGTCTTCGATCCGCAGCGTCAGCGTCACCGGTTCGCCAAGAATCGCGAAAGACGGCGCGTTGGCGACGATCAGGCGGCGGTCCCAGTCCTCGGGTTCGCCCGTCAGCAGCGTGTGCAGTGGCGCGGGCAGGTCGGGCGCACGTTCGACATCGTGAAGCCTTCCGTCGGTCAGCAGGATCATGCCCGCTATCCGCGCCAAGGGCTCTTCGGCAAGGGTCTGGCCCAGCGTGGTCATCAGTTCGGTGCCCGTGTCGCCATCGCCGTCGCCGACGGACACGATCCGCAACTCGGTGTTGTCGATCCGCGCGATTTCGGACTGCACCGCCGCAATGGCCTCGGACGTCTGGTCCGGGCGCGTGGCGATCCGCTGGCTGGCGCTTTCGTCAACGACCAGCACGACGATGTCGGACAACGGATCGCGGTTTTCGCGTTGCAATGCGGGATTGGCCAAGGCGGCCAGAACGGCCAGTCCGGCAAGACCGCGCAGCCACCAGCCGCCCAGTCCGCGATAGATCGCAAGCGCCACGGCCACGCCGGCAAGCGCTGCCACCATCGCGATGATGACCCAGGGCAGCAGCGGGTCGAAAATGACGGTGCCGGTCATTGGCCAAGCCTTTCCAGCAGGTCGGGAACGTGCACCTGATCGGACTTATAGTTGCCGGTCAGCACATGCATGATGAGGTTCACGCCGAAGCGGTAGGCGAATTCCCGTTGCCGCTCTCCGGCCTGACCGCGCCCGACGGGAAACATGCGGTCGCCGTATTGGTCGACTGCCCATGCCCGCGCCCAGTCGTTGCCGCCGATGACCACAGGTGTCACCCCGTCATTGAGGTTGCGAAACGGCATCCCTTCGGCCAGTTCGGCATCGACGGGCGACGCTTCGACCCAGATGTCGCGGCTGTTGTAGCGTCCCGGATAACTTTGCAGCAGATAGAAGGTGCGCGTCAGGACGTGATCGTCGGGAATGGGCTCGATTGCCGGAATGTCGAGACCGGCGGCGATGGTCTGCAGGCGACGGCCTTCGGGGCTGGCCCCCCCGAAGCCCACGGTGTCGGCGTCCTGCGTATCGAAAAGGATCATGCCACCGCCGCGTAGGTAGCGGTTCAACTTGCCGTAGGCATCGCTGCTGGGCATGGGCTGATCTGCGATCACGGGCCAGTAGAGAAACGGGAAAAGCGAAAGATCGTCCCGTTCGATGTCGATGCCCATGGGTGGGCCGGGTTCGATGGACGTGCGCCGGAAGAGAGTGTTCGAAAGCCCCTGCAAGCCGGCACTTGATATGTCATCGGTCTGCTGGTCGCCGGTCAGCACATAGCCCAGAGTGACCTCGGAGGTCGCGGCGATGGCAAAGTCGTCGTCCTGCGCATTTGCGCCCTGCGGGGTCAGCAGGGCCGCTGCCAGCAGGACGGTCGCTGCGGTCGCACGTGGACCCTTGAGACGGCCCCCGACGGCAAGGGATGCGATGATATCCACTGCCAAAAGCGCAAGCGCTGCGGCAAGCAGCCAGCCTTTCAACGGGGTTTCAGTTGCCACGACCAGTCCTTCGACCGGAATGCGGGCGGGCCATTGCTGGGTGGCAAGGGTCGTGTCGGCGTTGATGGCATTGATGGCGATGCTCTGATCCTCTGATGCGTAAAGACCCGGTTGCAGGTCGGCACCCGGTGTGTTCCCGGCGATGATCTCGCCCGCGATGCCGGGCAGTGCGGTGCCGTCGTCGAGATTGCCAAAGGCGTCGAGCACCTGTTGTGGCAGCCACGTGGTGCCCTCAAGGTCGCCCGCGTCAAGACTGGCGGGGCGTGTCGAGACAGCGAGCCGTTCGAGCATCTGCACGAAAAGCCCCGACAGCGGCAGACTGGACCATTCGGCATTTGCCGTCACATGGACCAGAACAACCTGTCCTTCCCCCTGCGCCTTGCGAGTGACCAGGGGCGTGCCGTCGGCCAGTTGCGCGATTACCCGGTCGGACAGCGTCGGGTCGGGTTGTGCCATGACCTGAGCGGTCACTGTGACGTCTTCGGGCACTGGCAGACCGAAAAAGGGCGAGGTGTCGTCAAAGGAAGCCAGGGCCTTGGGCTCGCCCCAGCTCATTGCGCCACCGACGGTGCGGCCACCATCGCGCAGGCGCACCGGCAAGAGCGGGTCTTCGGCGTCCCGTCCGACATCGGACGCGGCAAGACGCGGACCGGCAAAGCGCAGCAAAAGGCCACCCGACTCGACCCAATCCAGCACGTCACCGCTTTCGGTGCCGGACAGCCGGGCGACATCGGCCAGAACGATCACGTCGGGATTGGCCAGCAGGATATCCGGGATGCTGCCGTCGATGATATCGGCGGTCGGTTCCAGCGCCTCGCGCAGGTAGTAGAGCGGTGAAAGCAGGTCGACTTCTTCTGCCGTTCCGCTGCCAGAAATCAGCGCGACCTCACGCCTGCGCAAGCCGTCATCGGTCAGCGAAACGGCCCCCGCCGATCGGACGCCCGCCACTTCGAAGCGGGTCACGCGGTTGCGCAGTTCGGGGGGCAGGGACAGGGCCACGTCGGCAGTGGCCGAACCGGGCTCGAAGAGCAAGGGGGCGGTGGCAAGTTGGCGTTCCACGCCTGCGGGGTCGCGGCCGATGGCATTCAACTGCAATTCCGACCCCGGGCCAGAGGGCGTGCGCACGGCCGTGAGGGAGATTTCACCGTCCTCGAAGGTGGCGGGGCGCAGGGCCGTCACTTGCCTTGGCGACTGAAAGGCCGTGACCTGACCCGCGGCCTCGAAGGTCGCGAGCAGTCTGTCGCGCCCGTCGCGCGCCAAGCCGTCGGAGAGCCAGAAGGTGTCGAAACGGGCGGGAAGGGTATCTGCCCAGTCGGTGACCGCCTGTGCATCCGGTTGCCAGGGCTTCGGCTGCAGATTGGGCAGGGTCTGGCGCACGGCTGCGGCGTCCTGAAATACCAGCTCGGCAGGTGGGTCTGTCAGGGTTGCAAGCGCGACCTGACGACCCTGGCGGGCTGCGTCGTCCAGCAGTGTCTCGATCCGGGCGCTGCGTTGCGACCAGTCACGGGCGTCGGCCCACGTGCCGTCCGCGACGATCAGCAACGGACCCGTGCCTTCGCGCTGCGGCTGTGGGTTCAGCACCGGTCCGGCGAAACCGATGATCAAGGCGGCCACGACAAGAAGACGCAGAAGCAGAAGCCACCAGGGCGTGCGGTCGGTCTGGCTTTCGTCGTCGGTCAGTCCCAACAGCAAGGCCACACCGGGGAAACGCCGGCGGATGGGGGCGGGCGGGACGGCCCGAAGCAGGAACCACAGGACCGGCAGGGTCGCCAGGCCGACGAGAAGCCAGGGCGCGATGAAGCCGATGGGGCCGAGTGCGAACATCTAGGCGCCCCCCTGGCGGAGAGTGCAGGACCGGGGGCCAGCCCCCGGAGCCCCCGGGATATTTTCGGCAAGATGATGAGGGGGGCGGCGGGTCACGTGCGACGCTCCAGCGACTGGTAGAGCCAGAGAAGGGCGGTGGTTGCGGGGGTGTCCGTGTGATGGGTCGTGAACTGCCAGCCGGTCATGCGGGCGAGGCTGGACAGCCGGTCCTTGCGCGCGGCCAGACGGTCGAGATAGCGATTGCGCAGGTCCGAGGCCTTGAGTGTTTCGTGTTTGAGGCTTCCGGTCATCGATTCGAAGACGGTGCGCCCGTCGAAGGGGAAGGCTTCTTCCTGCGGATCGAGCACCTGCAGGAGCGCCCCGCGCACGCCCCGGTCGGCTGCACGTGTCAGGGCTGTCTCGACCGGGCCGAGATCGCCGAGGAAGTCCGAGACGAACAGCGCGCGGGAATGGGGCAGCATCCCCTGCGCTTCGGGCGTGCCGTAGTCGGTCGTGTCGTCTTCGGACAGGATGGTAGCCATCTGATCGAGTTGCGCGGCCCCGCGGCGGGGCGGCAGACGCAGGCCCGTCAGACCGACCCGTTCGCCACCGCGCGACAACAGGATCGCCACAGCCATCGCAAGGGTGCGGGCGCGGTGGGCCTTGGTCGGCAGGCCATCGGACGAGGCAAATCGCATGGCGGCTGCGCTGTCGATCCAGAGCACGACGGATTGCGCGATCTGCCATTCCTTGTCCTGCACATAGGCGGCATCGGTGCGGGCCGAGCGCCGCCAGTCGATCATCCGGGTCGCGTCATAGGGTTGCGCGGGACGGTATTGCCAGAAGGTATCGCCCAAGCCCGGCCGGCGTCGCCCGTGGTCGCCCAGAAGCACGGTGCTTGCCAGTTGTTCGGCTTCGGCCAGAAGCGGCGGAAGCGGCGCCGACAGATGCTCGGCGTCCGCGCGGAGGGCGAGGGGGGTGGTCATGCCGCGGCTTGCGCCTGCGTGATCTCGGCGGTGGTGCGGTCGATGAGGCCGGTGAGGCTTTCGCCCCGTGCCCGTGCGGCAAATGTAAGGGCCATGCGGTGTTCGAGCACCGGCACCGCCATGTTGCGCACGTCCTCGACAGACGGAGCGAGACGCCCGTCGAGAAGCGCCGCGGCGCGCACAGTCAGCATCAGCGCTTGCGCGGCCCGCGGACCGGGGCCCCAAGCGACCGACCCGTTCACCGCGTCTGATGCGTCAGCACCGGGGCGGAAGGCACGGACTAGATCAAGGATGATGTCAACGATGGTTTCGCCCACCGGCATCCGGCGCAGCAGGGTCTGCGCGGCCAGCAACTCGTCCGCCCGGAAGACGGCGGTAGCATCCTCTTCGGTCGCACCGGTCGTGGCAATCAGGATGTCACGTTCTGTCGCGCGGTCGGGGTAGGGCACGTCGATCTGCACGAGAAAGCGGTCAAGCTGTGCTTCGGGCAGGGGATAGGTGCCTTCCTGCTCGATCGGGTTCTGGGTCGCGAGGACGTGGAAAGGAACGCCCAGCTTGTGATGCTGGCCCGCGATCGTGACTTCGCGTTCCTGCATGGCCTGCAGCAGCGCGGACTGGGTGCGGGGGGAGGCGCGGTTGATCTCGTCCGCCATCAGAAGCTGGCAGAACACGGGACCCTGGACAAAGCGGAACGACCGGCTGCCGTCGGCGGCCTGATCCAGCACCTCGGAGCCGAGAATATCGGCGGGCATCAGGTCGGGCGTGAACTGGATGCGATTACCGTCGAGACCCATGACGGTCGAGAGCGTATCGACAAGGCGGGTCTTGCCCAGACCGGGCAGACCGATCAGCACTGCATGGCCACCGCAGATCAGCGCGGTCAGGGTCAGGTCGACAACGCGATCCTGCCCGATAAAGCGCCGTGCGATGGAGGCACGCGCCTGACGCAGTTTGTCACCCAGTTCCTCGATCTCGGTCACGAGGTCGGCTTGGTCAGTCATGGCAATCATTCCCTGTCGCGCTAAAGTTCTACCCAAGCATCTATCCCACAATGGCCCAAGGGCAAAAACAATGAGCGGACAAAAGATCGTGACCCCATCGGCAGAGAGCATCGCCGCTGCCGCAAGAGAGACCTCAAAGCGCGGTTTGCCGCCGGTCGACGAATGGGATCCGCCGTTCTGCGGCGATCTGGACATGCAGATCAGGAAAGACGGCACTTGGTTCTACCAGGGCACGCCGATCGGGCGGCCCGCCCTCGTGCGTCTGTTCTCGACGATCCTGCGCAAGGATGGCGATGCCTACTTTCTGGTCACGCCCGTTGAAAAGGTGGGGATCACGGTCGAGGATGCGCCTTTCGTTGCCATCGACTTCGAGCAGCAGGGCGATGTTCTGGTTTTCGAAACGAACGTGGGCGACATGGTCACCGCAGGCCCGGACCACCCGATCCGGGTGGAAAGGGATGATGTGACGGATGAACCCCGTCCCTATCTGCGGGTGAGGCGCAATCTGGAGGCGCTGATCGACCGCAAGAGTTTTTACCGGCTGGTCGAGATCGGCGTCACGCAAAAGCACAACGGGGCCGACTGGTTCGGTCTGCGGTCGGGCGATGCGTTCTTTCCGGTTATTCCGCAGGCTGCGCTGTGAAGACCTTGGTCACCGGCATAAATCGCAGAGTGCAGCGGTAGCCGGGCGGCGTGTCGTCGATCTCGAGCTGACCGCCGATCTGGGCGGCCGAGGCTTCCATGATCTTCTGACCGAGGCTGACGATCTCGTCGTTCTCTGCCGGTGCATCGACGGACATACCCTTTCCATCGTCTTCGCAGACCAGAACCACGTGGTCCTCGAGATCGCGGCGGGCTGAAATCCTGATCTGGCCCGTCCGGCCATCAGAAAAGGCATGCTTGATCGAATTGGCAACGAATTCGCTGACGATCACACCGACGGCCGTCGCCTCGGACGACGATACGTTGATATTGGCGATCAACTGTTCGACGGTGACGCCTTCGGGCAGGGTCTGGATCAAAAGCGTGACCACGCGGTCCAGATACTTGGCCAAGCCCAGCCGTTCGACCGAATTGGTATCGTTCAGTTCGGCATGCAGCGTGATGATCGAATCGAGCCTGCGTTCAACGGCGGCGAAGGCTGCTACAGCCGTCGGGTCCTTCGTCTTGTTGGCATAGAGCCGGATCAGCGATTGTACCGTCTGCAGGGAATTCTTGACGCGGTGGTCGATTTCCTTGCGCAGGGTTTCCTCGATCCGCAGCAGGCGACGCAACTCGAGCTGCGTCATCACCTGATTGGCCAGGGTCAGCAACGTCTGGCGTTGCAAAGGAGTCAGTTCGCGCGGTTCCCGCGACAGGACGCAGAGCGTGCCGATGGCCAGACCGTTCGACGTCACCAGCGGTGCGCCCGCGTAAAAGCGCAGCTTTTCGTCCCCGGTCACCAGCGGGTTCTGATTGGTCCGCTTGTCGCGTGTGGTGTCGCGGATTTCCAGAAAACCGTTTTCGATGATGGCATGGGTGCAGATCGAACATTCCAGTGATGTCTGGCGCATCTCCGTCCCGTGGCGGGCCTTGAACCATTGCCTGTCTGCATCGACAAGCGAGATCAGGGCGATCGGGGTTTCGCAGATGGCCGAGGCCAGTGCGGTTATATCGTCGAACTCCCGCTCATCCGGAGTGTCCAGAATGTCGTACTCCTGCAAGGTCGCAAGCCGGGTTTCCGGCGCCGGGTCACTTGTGGCGCGACCGACGGATGCCTCCGCCAGAGAGTTGTTTTGATCAGACAAGCCGTAGGCGTCTGACAATCCTGACGGTATGTCAATCTGTCACGAAACACGGATGGCGAGAGTTCGCCGCAATGCGGAAAAATCAGCTGTATGCCTGCTTTAGTATAGTGAAACAGCAAGGATTTTCGGGCACGCTGCTGGCGGGAAGATGATCCCCCGCCAACACATGCTTGTGCATCAGACGCTCTGGCAGATGTATTTCATCTCGAGATAGTCATCGATGCCGTGGTGGCTGCCTTCGCGGCCCAGACCGGACTGCTTGACGCCACCGAAGGGGGCGACCTCGGTCGAGATGATGCCGGTGTTCACGCCGACGATGCCGTATTCAAGTGCTTCCTGCACCCTGACCACGCGGGACATGTCCTTGGCGTAGAAATAGGATGCAAGGCCGAAGATCGTGTCGTTGGCCTTGGCGATCACGTCGTCCTCATCCTCGAACATGAACAACGGCGCGAAGGGGCCGAAGGTCTCTTCTGTGGCGACCTTCATGTCCTGCGTCGCCTGTGTGACGATCGTCGGCTGGAAGAACTGCCCTTCCAGCGCTTCTCCGCCGCTGATGACCTTGCCGCCCTTGGACTGCGCATCGGCAAGGTGGTCCTGGACCTTGTCGACGGCCGCAGGTTCGATCAGGGGGCCAAGGTCCGTGCCTTCTGTCAGCCCGTCGCCGATGGTCAGCTTTTCGACCGCGACCTTCAGCTTTTCGGCGAAGGCGTCATAGACACCCTTTTGCACGTAGATCCGGTTGGCGCAGACGCAGGTCTGCCCGTTGTTGCGGAACTTGCAGGCGATGGCGCCTTCGACGGCGGCATCCAGATCCGCGTCGTCGAAGACAATGAACGGCGCATTGCCGCCCAGCTCCATCGAGCATTTCATCACCTGATCAGCGGCCTGCCGCAGCAGGATGCGTCCGACCTCGGTCGAGCCGGTAAAGGTAAGTTTGCGGACGACCGGATTTTCGCAGAACTCCTTGCCGATCTCGGACGCGGCGTCCGAGGTGACGACCGAAAACACGCCCTTGGGCACGCCGGCCTCTTCGGCAAGCTTTGCCATGGCAAGGGCGGACAGCGGCGTCTGGGATGCGGGCCGAACGATGAAAGAGCAACCGACGGCCAGTGCGGGCGCGACCTTGCGGGCGATCATCGCGTTGGGAAAGTTCCAGGGTGTGATGCCAGCCGCCACGCCGATGGGCTGGCGTATCACGGTGATGCGCTTGTCAGGCTGGTGGCCGGGGATGGTTTCGCCGTAGACGCGCTTGGCCTCTTCTCCGAACCATTCCACGAAGCCCGCACCATAGGCGATCTCTCCGCGCGATTCGGTCAGCGGCTTGCCCTGTTCGGCGGTCATGATGATCGCCAGATCTTCTTGATGCTGCATCATCAGGTCGAACCATTTGCGCAGGACGCCAGCACGGTCCTTGCCGGTGCGCCGGGCCCAGTCGTGGCGGGCCTTGTCCGCGACCGCGATGGCCTCTTTGACCTCTTCGCGGCTCAGGTCGGGAACGCTGGCGATGACATCGCCACGGGCGGGATTGACCACGTTGAAGGTCTTGCCGCTGGCCGCGTCCTTCCATTCGCCGCCGACAAAGGCCTGCTCGCAGACCAGATCGGGACGGGACAGTTTCTTGTTCAGATCGGTGGTGTCTTCGGGCATGTGTGATCTCCAGATTCTGACGACCGCACGCCTGTGCGGTGCGGTTACGACTTAATTTAACCCTGAGGGCGAAATTACAACGAAACAGGGGGCCACAAGGGTCCTATACGTCGACTATCTGTTCGCCCAGATAGGTCAGCCTGTCGCTATCATCGAGACTGTAGGGCAGGCCGCCAAAGGCGTCTTCCGTGATGATGATCAGGGTATTCTCGCCACCCAGCCGCAACAACACGTCATCGGCTTCAGCGTCGTCCAGAAATTCAAGCAGGCGTTCGGTGATGCGCCCGTGGACGACCTCGACATGGGCGGTATCGATGAACGCACCTTCCAGTTCCATCGTCAGAGGTTCCGGCGCGTTGGGCTTGCCGCTACCGAAACAGAACTGCTGCGCGCTGGCGGCGCTGTCGAAATCCGCACCGAACAGATGCAGGCGCAGCTTGTCCTCGGACAGCCGCTCTGGTGGGACGGGGTGATCCACAAGTCCCGCCTCTGCCGGGTCGATACTTTTGCGCAGGGTTTTCAGGATACGCTTGAACCTCATATGCAACGCCCGCCATCGACCTCCAGCGCGACGCCGGTGATCATCGACGCTGCATCCGAACAAAGAAATGTCGCAGCGTTGCCCATGTCTTCGGGGGTCGAAAACCGGCCCAACGGGATCGTCGACAGGAATTTCGCGCGGATTTCCGGTGTGTCTTCGCCCATGAAGGATTTGAGCAGCGGTGTTTCGCCCGCCACGGGGTTGATCGCGTTCACGCGCACGCCGTGCGGTGCAAGCTCGACGGCCATCGCCTTGGTCGCCGTGATCATCCAGCCCTTGGAGGCATTATACCACGACAGGTGCGGGCGCGGGGACACGCCTGCGGTCGAGGCAACGTTCAGGATTGCGCCGCGGCGCCTTGCCTTCATCGCCGGGACAAAATGCTTGGCCATCAGGAAGACCGACTTGGTGTTGACGGCTTGGATGCGGTCGAATTCTGCTTCGGTGACATCTTCCAGCGCGGTCGGCAGGTGGGTGACGCCCGCGTTGTTCACGAAGATATCGACCTCGCCCAACTGATCTGCGGCAGTATAGGCCAGCCCCGCCATTGCGGTGTTCTGGCTGACGTCCACCGCAGCATGCACCCCGCCGATCTCGCGGGCGATGTCGCGGGCCGCATCGGCGTTGATATCCGCAACCAGCACTTTCGCGCCTGCCGCTGCAAAGGATCGCGCGATGCCCGCACCAAAGCCCGATCCGGCGCCGGTGACGATCGCTGTCTTGCTGTTCAAATTCATGTGCCCAAGTGACCCTCAAATGACCAGCCATGCAAGGGGGACGGGATAATTCGGCGCGACTGCCAAGCCGGCACCGGTGCACAGTCGCATTTCGTGATGTCTGCAGGGGCTGTCTGCGTGGCGGTCAGGATCAAATCCTGATGCAACGCAGCCTTCACGATGCTGTCATCCCCCAGAGGGCGGCCTTCCTTTGCAACCACCCAGCATACTGATAGTTAGAGATTCGTTCGATTTTAGAAGGCCGCTGTCATGACGTTCATACCGAAACTAACACGTCGTGCCTTCGGGGGCCTGATGGTCGGCGGTCTGGCTGCCTGTGCAAGGGAAGTCCCCGTATCGAACGTGGACGTCCCCGTTGAGCCGTCTTTCATTGACGGCTACGGGCCACTGGAAGACGCGGGCTATACCCTTCCCGGTGTCCCTGACCGTTACTTGCAGGGTGTCAACCGTCGCATGTCGGGCCAGTATCTGGGCGAGGCACCACCTAATTCCATCGACGTCGATCCCTACGCCAAGTTTCTTTACCACGTGAAGAATGACGGAACGGCGACACGGTATCCCGTCGGTGTCGGTCGTCAGGGACGGACTTTGTCCGGCACCGCGACGATACAGCAGAAAAAGGCATGGCCGGGCTGGACTCCGACGCAGAACATGCTGAACCGCGAACCCGAGGTCTATGGCCCGTTTGCCGGTGGAGTGCCGGGCGGCCTGAGCAGTCCGCTGGGCGCGCGTGCTCTTTATATTCACCGCAACGGGCGTGACACCTTTTACCGGGTGCATGGGACCAACGATCTGGAGTCGATCGGCAACTCCGGCTCGGCGGGCTGCATCCGCCTGTTCAATCAGGACATGATCCACCTCTACAACCGTGTGACCGTGCCGATGCCGATCTACATCCGCACCGAGGCAGAGAGCCTGCGTGTCGACCCCGAAAACTTCGGTCGCGGGTTCGAACAGCCTCCGGTCATTCTGGACCGCGACGAACTGTTGGGTCCGGGCGTGAACAATCGTGAACCCGATCGCAGCATGCTGGCCAACGTCAAGCCGCGCTGGAACCGCTGATTTTCATGACGTGCCGAACATGCGGCTGGAATTGGCGGTAGCGAGGGCTTACCTTTCCGTTCAACAAATGTTGTTAGGGAATTTCATGGCCAGTTTTGACGCACAGATTCAGGAAAGCCAGACGCAGGTCGCTGAGGCACAAAGCAAGATCGAAGAACTGACAGGCCGGATCGAACTGGCGCGTCAGAAAATGTCGCAAGGCACGGATATCTCGGTCGATATCGAGAATGCCACGCTGGAAGACGTCCATGCCCATACCGACCTGATGAACGCGAATATCGCCGAGCTGATCATGGGGCTGGACGATGTAACAGCCGCCTTTTCCAAGGACTTCGACGAGATGCGGTCGAAAACCGCGGTGGAAAGCCTTGTCGGCTGGTTTTCATCGGGTAAATCCGATTCCATGCGTGAGGAACGGATGCGGTCTGCCAGTGTCGACGACAAGCTGCAGGACCTGATCTCGAAATCCGACGTCATCACGCGGCTTCTTGAAAACCAGCTTGCGGTTCTGGAAGAGCAGAAATCCAAGGTCGAAACCAACCTGACGGGCACACTGGACGAGCGTGAGCAGACCGTCGCTGCCTTGGAGCAGACCCGCGCGGATGTGCTGGCGCTTGATCCCAAGATCATCGCACTGGAGCAGAAGATCTCGATGGAGCAGGACGCCGGTGCGCGCACCAAGCTCGAATCGGAACTGGCGGCCCTGAACACGTCCTACAACGAGATGGTTCAGCAGGAGCAGGTGCAACTGGCGAAAAGCCAGACGCTGGAACGCTACATCGAAAAGGGCAAGACCTGGATCGATTCGCTGCAGAACCAGGCGGCGACACAGATGGTGCTGATTAACAAGTTGAAGACCGACACCAAGCAGCGCGTGGTCCTTTACGATGCCCTGTCCAAGTCGCTCAAGACGGCGCAGCAGCAGGACGTGGCACACAAGATCAACGAGATCGGCGTGCAGACCGACCAGGAGGCGCAGACGGCGATGGCGGCCATCGGGTCGGCCACCAACGCGCGGATGGCCGACATGCTGGAGGCGCACGGGGACCACATGGTCTTTGCCCGCGAAGTGCTTGAGCAGAAAGCCAAGGCCGACGAGCGTTTCGTGCGCAGGTTCCAGAAGATCGTCGAAAAGCACGACAGCAACCAATACGGGCCAGAGGACGTGGGCTGAGGAGCGGACAACCGCGGGAGATTTGAATGGCGGACCTGTCGCTTGATCACTTCGACCTCGAAGACACCCGTGTCACGCGGCGTTATTTCGGCAAGTTCGCGCGGATTACCGATTACCTGACCAAGGTGGCGGCCGTTATGGAGGCCGAAAAGCGCCTGTCCCGCGCGGATATTTCGGCGATGGCGGAATACCTTGCGGGGTTGAACCTGACCTTTCGTGCCCTTGCGCATAAATACCATTTTTCGGGCCGCTATGCCCATGCCGGCAGGCTGACCTTCGACCGCGTCGAAAGCGGCTTTCCCGTTTATCAGGAGCTTTTGGAGCTGGCGAACGACGCGCTGCAGGCGCGGGCGCATCTGGATAGATCGCAGTCGGTTGAGGGGCTGAAGGACGAGATGGTGAAAACCATTCTGCGCGATCAGACGGTGCCGACCAAACTGCAATACACGCTGTCCCAGAGGCTTTATTACGAGGAGTTGGCCAAGGGGGGCCAGTTTCTGGCCCGCAACGACCCGTGGGCGGTCTGGCAAGGCAACGATGGTGACAGGCGTCAGTTCCTGATCCACTGGGCGATCTACGACAGTCAGGTCAACCTTCCGACGATCTATCTTCTTGACGTCGAGGACAGTGGACGCACCGGGCTGCCCAAGGACGACAGGCGCTGGCCCGAAGCACAGGCGCATCTGATGGCGCAATCGCTGGCGGGGTTGAAATTGCTGACGATTGCCCGGGGATTCGATGCGGATTTTGACGACCTGCACCCGGTGCGGCTGCGGCGGTTTCATGTGGGGCCGATGTACAGCCACGCCTTTACCCGCCAGTCCGGCCCGCTGCGCGACGTGCTCGAGGCGGCACGGTCGCCGGTGGGCGAGGACTGGGCATTGGTCTGGACCGAGGAAGATCTTGTCACGGAGAGGGTGGAGCGGGTCAAGTCTGGCTGGTTCGGCACTGTCGAGCGGCAGGTCTTTGCGCTTGATCCCTTTGCTGGGCAGGGGCCGGATACTGGTGCGACGCGGATGGAGCGGTCGCTGATCATGCCTCAGCGGCCCTATCAGGCCCTGGCAGAGCGTGATCCGCCCGGGTTCTCGGATGTCCGGAAGTTTGTCGTGGGCGCCGGCGGGCGCGTGTTGAGTTACCGTTAGTGCGTGACGTCGGGGTGGATGCCTCCGGCGGGGATATTTGGGGCAAGATGATGAGGGGCGACAGATGAGCCAGACCAGCGACCAGATGGAACTGCGCGAAGAGGATATCCGCGCGCATTATGCGGCAGCTCTGGGCCTGCTGGAAGGATTCGATCATGCGCCGCGCGTGGCGAAGCCGGGGGCCGCCGCCATTGCGGGCCGGTCTGCGGGTGTGCCGGAGCGGCGGCGGTTCCGGTCGACCACGCCGGGGCTGGCGACGCGTCGGGTGGAGCGGCCCGAGGGTGTGCAACTGACCGCGCGGATCGAAGCGGTCGGGGGTGAGGCATTGACGACGCCGCTGCAGGCCCATGTGCAGCATGGGCTGCGCCGTGCCATCGCGCTGGCGCTGGCCGTGGCGGACCAATACGCGGACCGGACCGAACTGAAGGACCTGAAGCGGGCGAACCTGCAAGGGGCCTTGCCGGATGCGCGAAAGGTGGCGTTCAGAGAGCTTCTGACTGCCGAGGCGCTGATCGCGCTTCATACCTTTGCCAATGCCACCGCCTATCTGCTGGCGGAACATGCAGGGCAAGACACGGTCGAAATCGGTGATATCGAGGAAATCCTGACCGAGAACGCGCAACTGGCTTTGCATGGCGTGCTGTGGGAACTGGATCAGGATATTGCGGCGCTGGGCGCGGACGATCCTTCGATGCTGGCCACAGTGCTGGGCTTTGCCGAAGCGCTGATGGAGAAGATCGCCGGTCGCGCCGGAACCGCGCCGCGGCTGGAGCCCTTTACCGCTGCTGCATGGCGGGTCGCGGCGGATGACTTCGTGATCGACGGGTTCACGCCTGCGCGGGCTGCGAAGGGCACGACACTGACGATGACCTTCAAGAAGCCGAACGAGGTCGTGGGCAACCACATCGCCAAGTATCAGGCGATGAAACTGGCCAAGATGCTGATGGCCTACGACTTTGACCGTCGGCTGAACCCCTTTGCCGAGCTTGGTGGCTTTATCTTCACCTTCATGGGCGACGGCAAGCCGGGGACAGGCAAGACCACGCTGATCCAGATGATGGCGGGGCTGATCAACGACTATTGTCAGGTCGCGGGCTATCCGTTCCGGTACCAGAATCTGTCCACCGAAAATATCGACAGCTATCAGGGCAAGTCGGGGCAGAACGCGAAAGCCTTTATCAGCAGCGTGCTTGACCCCCAGGTGATCGGCTTTGGCACGATCGACGATATCGACCAGCTGGCGGGCAAGCGCGGTGACCGGCAGTCGTCGGCGGGTCAACTCGAGATCACGTCGGTGCTGATGGAAAGCTTTTCGGGCGCCAACACGGTTGTGCGGGGAAACTGCACCTTCGGGGTGTTCTCCAACTATCCCGAGAACGTGGATGATGCCTTGCGGCAGCGGGCAGGGGCGCGGTTTCTGGTGGACGGGCCGCAAACCCGGGAGGACTATATCGACATCCTCTACCTGCTGATGGGCCGGAACCATGACATTCCGGTGGGCGATCACGCCGTTTTCTCGGCGCAGGAGATCAAGTCGGCGGTGGCCGCCAGTTTCGAAAGCCACGGGCGCCCGCATGAAGAGGGATTGATGCGGGTCTTCGAACGTGTCCGCGATCAGGTCGGTGATCTGGATACGATTGCCAAGATGGGCACATATCTTAAGGCGATCCAGGAGGCGGACGAGCGGTTCACGGGCCGGGCGATCAAGAACATCACCGACGCCGTGAAGGTGCGGGCGATGGATTTCGAACTGCCGGATGAGTGGATGGAGCACCCCGATCTCTTCCTGCGCAAGGACTACGACACCAAGTCGGCCATGATCGCGGAGTTGCGCGTGCCGATCACGACCGACATGGTGATCCAGGAAATCAACCGCTACGCCGACAGCGAATTCCGCTATGCGGACAAGTCAGACGAAGTGGCCATCGCAGCGATGGTGCGCGACTTCGGGCGACAGGAAGAGGCAAAGAAGCGCTATCTGGAGGTCAAATGAGACTGGGAAAAGCTTTGCTGGCATGACCTTTGCGCTTTTGAATATCTACCCGATCCTGCGCCTGGCGCTTTTCGTGGTCATGGCGCTGCGCCTGCCACGGCGGATCACGCGGGGGGGTGCCCTGCCGAAAGCCCTGAAGCGACTGGTGCTTGCGGCATTTGCGATCAGTGCGACGGCATTCGTGCTGTTCATCCTGTTCCAGATCGTCACGTCCCGATTGTTCGTGGATGCCGCGCCCATGCCCGTCATGGACGGGGCGCTGTTCGTTGCCGTCTGGCTGGAGGATGCGTTTCTGTGGGTGCCGGTTCTGGTGTTCAACGTGATCTGGATGGCGGTACAAGAGCGTGGAGAGGGCAGCAACTGATGGAACTCGTGTCAGGAGGCCTTTTGATTCCGGCGGTGATCCTTGCGCTGGTGGGCTGGCTGGTGCCCAAGCTCTTGTCGATGGTCTTTCCCGAAGGGATCAAGCCGCTTCTGGTCCTTGCCTTCCTGGCCAGCCTGATCATGTTCGCGATCACGGTGGTCTTCTTTGTCGCTCTTTATGTCTGGCAGGGTGTGCCGCTGTCGCGGTTGATGGCGGACGGATGGGCAATGAATGTGCAGTATTTCGGGCGACTGGCCCTGATCGCGGCGATCATCTGGGCGCCATTCCTGATCCTGTCGGTCGCGGGCCTGCCGCGCACCTGGAAGAAAGCAGTGTGGTGATGGGGGACATGTCATGCACCGCCTGATCGAAAAGGGCCTGATGTTCGGCAACCTGATCCGGGTGGACAGCCCGGTTCTGGTCGAACGCTACAATCGTGCGCTCAGGGCGTTGACGGACAAGACCACGGCGTTGGACGTCTTTCACATCGATATCTCTGGTTATTCGCCCGAAGTGGGCGATGAGCTTGGTGATGATCTCTATCTCAATCATTCCGGAGTGAACCGGCAATTCATTCTGCTGACGACCGAGCAGGAGACGGCGCCGCTGCTGCATGCGAAGTTCTCTGCGTCGCGCGGGATCCTCAGGCAGTTCATCGCAGAGAACCGGGCGGCCCTGTTTGCCTTGACGGCGCGGGATGCGGTGGCGGGGGATCTGGTGAACTCGGTCTATCTGGCCGACCGGGCAGCCCGGCTGTTCGATATTCGCCGGATCACGATCGAGGCGGACACCACAAGCGGCACGGTCAAGACCGCCGAAAAGCTGGCCGGAATGATCGAAGACTTCAAGACGCGCGAGGATGGCTGGTACGATGACGTCCTGATCGGGCGGATGATCGGGTTGGCCAAGCAGACGGGCGATGTGACGCGCAATCCGGTGACGCTGAAGACGATGAGTTTCGATCAGGACAATTTCTGGACGGCGCATTTCGGCGGGCTCTACATCTTTCGCGGGGTGCCGCATCCTGCGGCGATTGCCGCGGGCGACAAGGACGGGCTGGGTGACCTGCCGATTCCTTTCGTGTTCGATTTCAATGACCACAAGGCTATCGCGAAGTTCCTGGAGCTCAACGATCTGGCCGAGCCCATCGTGAAGGCGCGCGGTATCGATGCTGCCGCGATTCTGCATCAGAAGATGGATTTCGTCGTCGCAGAGGTCGCAGCGGCGATGGGCGAATCCCTTGACGGGGCGACACGCCGCGACCTGCGGTTGCTGGGCCGACGCCATGCAAAGCAGCTGCCCGCCGAATGGCAGGGGCTTGCCGCGATGGCGCGCTGGGCCGAAGAAGACGGAGACTGGCCGCACATCACGAGCGACCACCCCGCCTATTTCTATACCCTGCGGGCCACACAGCACCCTGATGCGGATCTGGTGAACATGCTGTTGTCGGAATTGTCACCACTGGATATCCGGCAGCTTTTCATCTGCCACAAAGAGGCGTTCTATCGCGCCTATGCCACCTGGCCCGAACAGAAAAAGGACTATGTGGCAGATTTCCTGTCGCTGGAATATCAGGTAGACAAGACAGGGACGCGGGCGGCGCTGTTCGGACATGAAGATGCGATGGAGCAGCCGATCGCACCGGTTGCAGGCCCATGGACGAAGACGGGGCGCCGCGACGATCTGATTGCTCGTGTCGGCCCGTGGGGTGCCGTGGGCAAGCGTTAGGGGAATGGTATGCAGTTCATCAAGCTGATCGTAATCGGGTTCGTGGCCCTGAGCGTCATCTATCTTTGCCTGTCGCTTTATTCAAAGTCTGTCCGGCGGGAGCGCCTGGAAAACCGGTATGACGAAAACCCTGTCGAGGGCATGGATCGGGACAGTTATGTCGAGAAAGGAATTGTGGATTATAACAATTCCCTGCGCCCTAAACTGCTGCTTCTGGTCTATGTCGTCCCGGTGGTGGTGATCAGCACCATCCTCTACATCGTCAACACCAACTGAAGGCCAGCCCATGCGTATCGTTACCGTCTTAAAGCTTCTGGCCCTGCTGATCGTCGGGCTGTTCTTTCACTATGTCCTGCCGCCGCAGCACGATGTGGTGCGGGTGACGTCGACCGAGGTGATCCGGGTGGATTTTTCGGGCTGGAACCGGCTGTTCTATGCGCAGGCTGATGCGGGTAACGTCGAACAGCCGACGCGTGACCTGCGGTTGATCAATACCGAGAAGCGCAAGACGTGGCTACTTGGCTTCGTACCGCGCGACAGCACCGAGATCATGGTCTACCGGAACGAAGATACGGGCTGGATCTGGCCGCCCTATTTCAAGTTCGACAGCTCTGACCTGCAGGCCGAGGCGGCGGTGGCGGCCCGCGATGCCAGGTGGGCCGTGATCACGCATTATGGCTGGCGCATGCGATGGGCGTCGATTTATCCGAACGCGATCGCCCTGCGCGAGATCGACGACCCGGATACCGTGTCGATCATCCCGTGGTTCAACATCGCGTTCTTCATCTTCCTTGGCTTCTGTTTCGGGATGCTGCGCATCATGTGGGCGCAGTTTCGCGAACGCTCGCTTGACCCCTTGGGCGACCGTGTGGGGGACCGCTATGACTCAATGTCGGCAGGCGTGGCGGAACACCGGAGCGGTGTGCGCAACTGGCTGAACAGCTGGCGGTCGAAGGACAAGCGCAGGTAACGGGGGTCGGCGGGCCCGCCCGCCCACCCCTTTTGGGGGCTCTGCCCCCGTCCTGCGGACTCCCCCGGGATATTTTAGGCAAGATGATGAGGGGTCTCAGGCGCCGTAGGGGACCCAGACGTTCTTGACCTCGGTGGCGTGGCTCAGGATCGCCTTTGTGTGATCCTGCGTCCAGTCGCGCGCCAGTCCATTGTTCACCCATGTGCGCTTGAGGTTCCCGGCGGCGGCTTTTTCGATCTGGGTGGAAATGTCGGCGGCAGAGGCGGACCAGACGGCGTCCACATCGAGGTGCGATGCCATGTGGCCTGCCAGTTCCGCATGATCGCCGGTCAGGATGTTCACCACACCGGCAGGCACGTCCGATGTTTCGAGCACCTGATAGAAGTCTGTCGCGGCGAGGGGGAAGGGTTCGGAGGCCACCAGCGTGATGCGGTTGCCCATGGCAACGGCCGGAGCCATGAGGCTGACGAGACCCAGTAGCGGCGTGGCATCGTCGCAGAAGGCACCGATCTTGCCGACAGGTTCCTTCATGGCAAGGGCCACGGCGCGGATCGGCACGTCGTGCACCTGCCCGTCGTATTTGTCGGCCCAGGCAGCGGCGGAGAAGAGCCGCCGGATCGCGTGCTGCACTTCGTCCTTGCCGGTCTTCCTGCCGGTCATCGCATCGATGCGCGCGGCGAATTCGGCTTCGCGGGCCGAAAGGTTCTCGGCGATGTAATAGAGGATCTGCGCGCGCTGGTGGCCGGTCGTGCCGGACCACCCCCTGGCGGTGTTCATGGCCTCGACCGCGTTGCGGGCATCCTTGCGGTTGGCCAGCGAGACCTGTCCGAGCAAGGCGCCTTTGGGGCCGAAGACCGCCTTGGAGTAACCGCCGTCGGGACGGGTCTGTTTGCCGCCGATGTAAAGCTTGGCAGTGCGGTCGAGCGGATCGGCGGGGGTTTGGTCACCTGTGTAGGCGGCGACGGGTTTGAGCTTCGAGGTCTTGCCCCTGGACCTTGTGTATCCGGCCAGACCTTCCCAGCCGCCTTCGCGGCCAAAACCGCTTTCGCGCACTCCGCCGAAGCCTGCGGCGGCATCCATCATGTTGCTGCCGTTGACCCAGACGATGCCCGCAGCCAGCCTTGGTGCGATATCGAGGGCGACGTTGATGTTTTCCGACCAGACGCTGGCAGCCAGACCGTAGCGTGTGTTGTTCGCAATCTCGACGGCCTCGTCTGGGGTGCGGAAGGTGGTGGCGACCAGCACGGGGCCGAAGATTTCCTCTTGCATGAGGGGCGAGGCAGGCGACAGGCCTGTGATCAGCGTGGGCGGATAAAAGCAGCCCTCGGGGGCTTTGGTCTGGTAGGTCTCGCCATCGGGGTTGTCGGCGACCATTCTGGCAATCTGGGCATGCTGTTTGGGGTCGACGATGGCGCCGACGTCGATCGCCTTGTCCAGGGGGTCACCCACACGCAGACCGTCCATGCGGGTCCTGAGCTTGGTATAGAAGCGGTCGGCGATGCCTTCCTGCACCAGCAGGCGTGATCCGGCGCAGCAGACCTGACCGCCGTTGAACCAGATGGCGTCCACCAGACCTTCGACGGCGCTGTCGATATCGGCGTCCTCGGAGACGATGTAGGGGGACTTGCCGCCCAGTTCCAGCGACAGCGCCTTGCCGGTGCCTGCTGTCGCCTCGCGGATGATGCGGCCCACGGCGGTGGAGCCGGTGAAAGCGATCTTGTCGACGTCGGACCTGACGAGGGCATCGCCAGTTTCACCATCACCTGTGACGATGTTGACGACACCGGCGGGCACGCCGGCCTGCTGGCAGATCTCGCAGAAGACCATAGCGGTCATCGGCGTCCATTCCGCGGGCTTCAGCACGACGGTATTGCCCATCGCGAGGGCCGGTGCGATCTTCCACGCCAGCATCAGCAGCGGAAAGTTCCACGGGATGATCTGACCGCAGACGCCCAACGCCTCGCGGTCGGGCAGTTCGCTGTCCATCAGCTGCGCCATGCCCGCGTGGTAGTAGAAGTGCCGGATCGCCAGCGGCACGTCGATGTCGCGGCTTTCGCGGATCGGCTTGCCGTTGTCGAGCGTCTCGATCACGGCCAGAAGGCGGGCATTCTTTTGCAGGCCACGCGCAATGGCGTAAAGCACGCGGGCGCGGTGGTGGGCATCTTTTGCCCATGCGGGCTGGGCGCGGCGCGCGGCCTTGACGGCCTTTGCGACCTCGTCCGGGGTGCCTTTGGTGACACCGGCAAGGCGCTGACCCGTGGCGGGATTACTTGTCGGGAAGTCGTCGCGGCGCGGGCCCCATTCGCCGTTGATGAAATGACCGGCAAGACCGCCGTGCGCGTCGATCCAAGCCAGCGCTTCGGACGCGCTTTCGGGGGCAGGTCCGTATTCCATGCTGTCGAAGATATCCTTGATGCTCATGCGGGTGGTGCCTCGCGTGGGAAGGTGACGCCCAGCGCCGCCTCGTATTCGGGAATGGTGTGGGTGCCGCTGCGCCCGATACCGATCAGCAGGGCACGGGCGATGACGGCAGAGTGTTCGCCGTCCAGATGTCGGACCGTCTTGGCATGGTCGGCGCCGTCGGACAGGAAAGCGGCCAGCGCGTCGCCCAGATCGTCCGGGCAGTCGGTATCGTGCCACATATCGCGCCACGCACTTTCGGCCCAGACCGCAAGGTAATCAAGTTGCGCGGCCACCATGGCGGCGTCGCGTGGTGCGCGTCGCAGCACGGAGGGGACAAGGCGGTCAAGCAAGCGCATGTCGCCACCCCGCCGAATAGGAGCCTGTGACGTGGTGTTCGAGCTGACGTTCGATGTCGCCCAGCAGGGAGGAGGCGCCGAAGCGGAAGAGATCGGGCTGCAGCCAGCGGTCGCCCAACTCGTCCTTGATCAAGGCGAGGTAGACAAGGGCATCCTTTGCCTTCGAGATTCCGCCCGCCGGCTTGTAGCCGACCATCTGCCCGGTGCGGTCATGAAAGTCGCGGATCGCGCGGATCATTGTCAGGCTGACAGGGAGGGTGGCGTTGACGCTTTCCTTGCCGGTCGAGGTTTTGATGAAATCCGCCCCCGCCATCATGCAGACAAGGCTGGCCTTGGCGACGTTGCGCAAGGTGCCCAGTTCGCCCGTCGCGAGGATCGCTTTGAGATGGGCGTCGCCGCAAGCCTCGCGCATGGCCCGTGTTTCATCATACAGCGCCTGCCAGTTGCCGGTGAGCACATGGCGGCGGGAAATCACGATGTCGATCTCGCGCGCGCCCGCAGCCACGCTTTCTCCGATTTCCGCGACGCGCAGGTGCAGGGGCGACAGCCCTGCGGGAAAGCCTGTCGAGACCGCGGCGACGGGGATCGCGGTGCCCGCCAGCGCGGTGACAGCCGTTTCGACCATGTCGTGATAGACGCAGACCGCGCCGGTGGTCAGGCCCCGCATCCCCAGATTTTCAAGGATCGCAGCCGAGACCGGCTGGCGGGCCTTGGCGCAAAGGCGTTGGACGCGGGCGGTGGTGTCGTCGCCCGACAGCGTCGTGAGGTCGATCAGGCTGACGGCCTTGCACAGCCACGCGGCCTGATGGTCCTTTTTCACGGAGCGGCGACCGGGCAGGGTCGCGGCGCGTCGTTCGAGAGCAGAGCGGTTGGCCGTGGCATTCGCCACCCAGTCAAGGTCAAGCGGCATGGCCTTGACGCGCGGAAGGTGAAGCTGCGGCAAGAGGGCGTCACGGGCGGCAGGTGCGGTGGCAGTTTCGGTCGTCATGGCGGCTCCCAAGGTTGGGAAGAGCGTGGCAGGTGTCCTGCTCTTTGACAAGGTTTGACCGTTTGATCAAATTAGCCCGGCTGGATGACGTCGCGTTGAAACTGCTGTCGGTATTGGTGCGGCGTCGTGCCGAAGCGGGCGCGGAAGAGCCTGTGGAAATGCGACAGGTTCGACAGGCCGATCTGGCTGGCGATCTCGGGCAGGGGGGCGCCGTCGGTGGCCAGTGCGCGTGCGGCATGGGTCATGCGCAGGGTGTTGATGTAGTCGGTCGGTGTCTGGCCGTAGTGTTCGCGCATGGCGCGGGCGACGTGTTCATGGCTGCGGCCTGTCTGCGCGACGAGGCCTGCCGCCCCTGCGCGAAAGACGTCGGGCGCTCGGGACAGGATGCAGGCGTCGACCAGCCATTGCGGTGCTTGCGGGGGCGGTGCGTCACGGTTCAGGTCCGACAGCAGCGGCAGAAGAAAGGCTTCGGCTGCAAGCGTGTCGCAGTGGCTTTGCTCGAGCGTGAGGGCGGCGCGGTTCAGGTCGGCAAGCTGCCGCATGTCCCGGCTGACGGTGAAAGGGTCTGGTCCCGAATGCCAGAACGCAAGCTCCGCAAGGGCCGGGCGCGCCAGTCCGGCGATCAGGTCCGGGTGCAGGCAGAGCGATACGACAAGCGCAAAGTCACCCCGCCCTTGCAGCCCATGACGGTCACCGGGGCGCAGGATGCAGACAGCCCCCTCGGTCAGGGTTTCGCGCCGGTCGGGCAGGTGATGGCGCACCTCGCCGTTCTGCACCCAGAAGAGTTCGAAGAAGTCGTGGTCGTGCAGGCGCCTGGGGCGGCTTGGCGTCAGGGCGGCCCGCGCGATATGGACCGCCTGTCGGGGCGGAAGAATCGTGGTGTGCCGTAGGGTCATGCTGTCCATGTCATCGCATAGCGCGAGGGCGCGACCGGTGCAAATGCAGGATGACGCGCCGCGCAATTCAGGCTAGGGGACTGGCGATACAATCAGGAGCCGCATCCATGTCCTTTGACCGTTCCCTCAAGATCGCGCCGTCGATCCTTGCCGCCGATTTCGCCAACTTCGGGGCCGAATGTGCTGCGCTCGAAGCGCAGGGTGCGGACTGGATCCATGTCGACGTGATGGACGGGCATTTCGTGCCGAACATCACCTTCGGTCCCGCCATGTGCAGGGCGATCCGCCCCCACATCAAGGGCACGATGGACGTGCATTTGATGATCGCGCCGGTCGATGCCTATATAGATGCCTTCGCCGAGGCCGGTGCGGACGTGATCTCTGCCCATGTGGAGGCTGGACCGCACATCCACCGCACGCTGCAGGCGATCCGTGCGGCAGGGGCCAAGGCCGGTGTCGCGCTTAACCCCGGCACACCGGCAGAGGCGGTGAAGGAACTGCTTGATGTGGTGGACCTTGTCTGCGTGATGACCGTCAACCCCGGTTTCGGAGGTCAGGGTTTCATCGACATGACCGAAAAGGTCATGGATATCC